>Ga0335398_10000945_pt1 | contig 50855 bp, 40 predicted proteins | sample BON03_FD_205742 | JGI IMG/M metagenome (GOLD analysis project Ga0335398, IMG submission 205742) | Freshwater microbial communities from Lake Bonney liftoff mats and glacier meltwater in Antarctica - BON-03 (spades assembly) (version 2) | ecosystem: Environmental > Aquatic > Freshwater > Ice >... | reverse complement strand
AAAACTTGGATTTAATTACCCTTGGGTTTATATTGATTACATTAATGGTAAAAGGGTTACTGAAAGGTTTCAAGGTAATCACGGATTTACACTTTTATTTATTCCAATAAAAAAAGATGAGGAAATAGAGTTTACAGATACAAAAGAAATTTTTAAGCTGATACGGAAGTATTGCACATAAAGACTCATGAAACCCGTTTTTATGGATTTTATAAGGTGTTGTGAGTAGTTAAAAAGCAGTTAAAATATAAAGATTAACGTGTAGGACACAGGGAAGCACGTATAACGGTGTTAGGTTGGATAAACATACGTAAACCGAAAGGAGCGATGCCAATACTATGTTGTACCAGTTAATTTAGGTGTGACTGCTAGGAGAGACTAGCTTTTTTATTACTTACAACGTCCAAATAAAACCCGTTCTTTCACAAATTTAAAAACAATAAAATGAAAACGAAAGCACAACAATTGAAAATAAAACAATTTCCTTTCGAGATTAAGGATGAAAAAGGTAATCTCATCTATTATGAAGATGTAACTAATTTCTGGGTTAGAAGAGAATTTGATGAAAACAACAATCAAATGTACTATGAAAATTCAAATGGCTTAATTATGTAGCAACAGAACAAAAACTAAAAATAAATAAAATGAAAACGATAGCACAACAATTGAAAGTAAAACAATTTCCTTTCAAGATTAAGGATGAAAACAACAATCAAATGTACTATGAAAATTCAAATGCTTCTTGGGTTAAAAGAGAATTTGATGAAAACAATAATCAAATCTATTTTGAAAATTCAAATGGTTATTGGGTTAAAAAAGAATTTGATGAAAACAATAATCAACTATATTACGAAGATTCAGAGGCTTTTTGGAGGAAAAGAGAATTTGATAAGAATAGTAATGAAATATATTACGAAGATTCAGATGGTAAAATCATAGACAACAGACCAAAAAATAAAAATAAATAATATGAAAACGATAGCACAACAATTAAAATTAACAGAACTTCCATTTATTATTAAGGATAAAAAAGGTAACCAAATATATTTTGAGGACTCAGATAATTTTTGGAGGAAAAAAGAATTTGATAAGAATAGTAATGAAATATATTATGAAGATTCAAATTCTGTTTGGATTAAATGTGAATTTGATGAGAATAGTAATGAAATCTATCATGAAACTTCAGATGGCTCAATCACAGACAACAGACCAAAACCAATCCAAGAATACACAATGGAAGAATTGACAAAAATATTAGGCAAAGAATTTAAACTTATAAAATGAAAACGATAGCACAACAATTGAAAGTAAAACAATTTCCTTTCGAGATTAAGGATGAAAAAGGTAATCGAATATATTTTGAAAATTCAACTAATTATTGGATTAAAAGTGAATTTGATGAAAACAATAATGAAATATATCATGAAAATTCAACTAATTTTTGGAATAAAAGTGAATTTAATAAAAATAATAATCAAATGTACTATGAAAATTCAAATGGCTTAATCATAGACAACAAACCAAAAACTAAAAATTAATAATGCAAAAAACATACATGTCTCAACATAAGACACATATAAAAAATATAGCCGATGAACATTATAAATTATCATCTCAAGACTCAAATCTTAATTATTTATGGTATTTATATTCTAAAGGTAATAAAAAAGGTGAATATGCTTTATTTATAATTATAGCTGAGTTACAGTTATTAAAAACAATGAATTACATAACTAAAGAAGAAATGAATAATATTCTTAATATGTTAGAATCTAATGATGAAGATAATTTATCTATAGCTATGTATTCATTAATTAATCTTAGAAAAAAAAGAATAAGTGATCATGGAGAATATGGTATTATAAACAATACTAATTATGATAAGATTATTAAAAACTACTCTTATGAAATATTAAATCATGAAATACTTTTAACTTTAAAAAATAAAACATGACAGAACAAGATTTAATTGATTTAAACTTTACTAAAAACATTAAAGTAGTTGATTATTTTCAATTTTATAATTATTTACTATTACTATTTTATCTTTTTTCTTCATGATAGCAAAACCATGATTCCATTCATTTATTTCCATATAATCAGGATTTAAATCACACATACAACCTAAACTATAAGCTTTTATAGTAGTTGGGCCTTCTGCTCCAAAAACTCTTTGTAAGCTTTCACTTGACTTATGAAAATGATTCACAATAGCGTTTGTTTTTAATTTAATTAATAAAGTTCTAGCAGGAACTACTCCTCCAGCACCTGATAATTTATCACCGTGTTCTATCACATAGTTACCAAAAGAAACATTACTTCTAAAAGGTATAAAATGTACACCATATTCAGCTACATGTAAAATAACATCTAATCTAAATTCATCCATATCTAATAACTCAGAAGCTTTAATTCTTAAATATCTTTCAAATCTGTTTTCATGATTACCTGGTATATAATAAATAGGAATACCTGGAAATCTATCACGCATATAAGCTAAAAATTCTTTTCCTGCCTCAATTTCATCTTTAAAATGAACTTGTCTTGGATCTTTTTCATGAAATGAAAGTTGATAAAAGTCTAAAAGATCTCCATTAATTAAAATGGCATCTACTTTTTCTTCTTCAAATTTAGTAAACATGACTTCTAAAGCATCATTATCATGAAAAGGTATATGAACATCACCAAAAACACCAAGTGTCTTACAAGCTATGGGAAAGACAAACTTAAGACGTGTTTTAGTATGAGATTCAGGCAAACTAAGTTTAGTAGGCATAACTTTACTTTTTAAAGATTTTTGAAATAATCTATTATTCATAGTTTCTCTTGATTTTTTTCCAAGCTGTCCTCTATAATATCTAATTCTACTATATACAATATCCCATGTATCAAAGTATTTAGATTGTTCACTATAAATCTTTTTAGCTAGTGTTTTGCTTGGAGCATTTGGAAATTTTGTTAAATACTCAAATACAATTTTAGTGCTAACTTTGAGTGCACCATTACTTATTTTTTTTAAACTCATATGATAAATATTATAACATGTTTACAGTAACATTAATCAAACAAGGGGGAAAGTTAATATATCCAAATGATAAATCAAAATTAAAATATGAAATATTTGTAGATAAATTAAATGAAGGTCAAGAAATAGAAATGTTTATGGACTTAACTTCAAGTGATGCAACAACTCCCCAAATAGCAAAAGTACATGCTTGTATTAGAGAATTAGCAAAAGAATCAGGATACAACTTTGAAGAAATGAAATTTATCATTAAACAACAATCTGGTTTATGCTATAGAACAAAAGATGCTGATGTATGTAAATCTTTTGCTGATTGTAGTAAAGATGAACTTGCATTAGCTATTGAAGCTTGTATAGCAATTGGAAGAGATAATTATAACATGGATCTTACGTAGGAATTACATAACCTACATCCCCAGGTTCAAGTATATCTTTTTCTATAAAATGTCCTTGAGCAACTGTTTCTTTTTCAATTTCTCCTAATAATAAAGCAACAGTATAGAAAGATTTTTGTAAATCATCTAAATCTTCATAAGCCTTAGTAAGAGTGTCTTTTAGATAAGCTTCTTTATCAGGAACATCTATTAACATAAACAAATAAAAAGATAACCCTTTTGTCATATAGTAAAAAGACCTGTTAACTTTAATAGAAACAATAGCTGTTTCACTTATTTCTTTAACTTTAATTGCCATAATAATAATTTTATAACAAATCTAATAAAAAAATATGAAAAAGAAACTTGATATTGAGGATATTAAGAATAAACTTTATGAAAAATTAAAAGAATCTGGTTGGGATATTAAATTAAGATCATATATATATAGTAGTGATTTTGATAATATAATAAAACAATTAGCTAGATTATCTTTAGATGGTAAAAGGTTTACACCTCCATTAAGTAAGATATTTAATAGTTTTATTGAGTGTCCTTTAGATAAATTAAAAGTTGTTATAGTAAGTTCAGATCCTTATTCTCAATTTGGTATAGCTGATGGTATAGCATTTAGTTGCGGAAATACTTTAGAAAAACAACCTCCTTTAATTGCTATATTAGATGAAATAAATAAAGATGTTTATTTTAATAAACCTAAATCAATTGAGCCTAATTTAGCAAGATGGTCAAGACAAGGTGTTCTTTTACTCAACACGGCTTTAACAACTACTGTAAATAGAAATAATCAACATTATGCTATATGGAAATCTTTTATGGCTTATTTATTTGATTATTTAACATGGAACGTTAATGGATTAGTTTATATTTATATGGGAAAAGAAGCAAGTAATTGGGCAGATGGTGTAAATGATAATAATTATAAATATCATGTATCAAATCCATCACTTGTAGGTTATGATAAAACAACCACCTGGGATTCTAAAAATGTATTTAACAAAACAAATAAAATTCTTGAAAAAAACTATGGTACTAAAATTATTTGGTGATGACTGAAATATTCAACAGACTTGTAAAAGAAAATATTACCCCTAATGCTTATTATGTATTACATTGTATAAAAGATAAAATAGTACCTCAAAAGTTTATTAATAAAGAATTGCAGGTAGAAAAATTAAAAAGAGATAATTGGTTAAATGAAAATTTAACACTAACGCCTAAAAGCATTATCTTTATAGAAGAACTCAATGGATTTTTTAAGAAATCTAAAAAGAAAACATCTCAAATCTTACTAGGACAAGACTTTATTGATAAAATCCAGGAGTATGTAGAAATATTTCCTAATAGAAAACTCTCCTCTGGAAAATATGCAAGAGTCCATGCTAAAAATCTTGAAGTAAGCTTCAGATGGTTTTTTGAGAATTATGATTATGAATGGCAAGCTATACTATCAGCTACTGAAAAGTATGTTGATGAATATAGCATAAGAAACTATGAATATATGAGAACGGCACAGTATTTTATCAGAAAACAAAGTATAGATAAATCCTTTGAATCTGATCTAGCAACTTACTGTGACTTAATTAATAACTCTTCTGAAGAAGATACTTTTTATTTTAAAGACAATGTAGTATAATGAATATTAAACAAACTGTAATTTTAACTTTAATAGCATTATTAGGAAGCGTTATAGGCTTTTTTGTAATAAACATTTTTATTACACCTCTGTCAATAAGTTCATATATTGGAATAGAACTTATAATCAGTTTATTACACGCTATGTATAATAAAGCTAAAATTCAGACTTTTAAAAATTAAATTATGGCAGAATTATTTAATGGAGCCAGGCCTTTTAAACCTGTAAGTGAAAGAGATGCTTTAAGAAAAGCAATTTTAAAAATTAAAGCAAGAAGAAAAGGAGAATTAAAATCCTTAAGTAGTGCATGGCCCAAATTTAATGATGCTTTTTGTGATGGATTAGAATGGAGAACTATCACCGTAGTAGGTGCTAGACCAGGAACAGGGAAAACTTTATTTATGGAACAGTTGATTAGTGATATAATTGTACACAACGCTGACCAAGAATTCAGAATACTCAAGTTCCAAATGGAAATGGTTGATGAGACCAATGGCGTGAGAAAATTAAGTTTGAACACAGGAGCTGATTACAACACTCTGATGAGTAAAGGGGGTAACCCTGTTGATGAAAAAATATTCTATAAATGTGTGGATTATTATGAAAAATCAGAAGAACATGATTTTATTAATGTTGTTTATGATGCATGTACTATTGATGAAATGTGTGCTACTGTTCATTATGAAATGGAACGCAACAAAAAAGATGATGGTACATATATAAACATGTTAGTCACAATGGATCACTCAGCTCTGTTTAGAGTTGGCAAAGGACAAAAAGATAAATTTGAGATGTTGAATAGTTTAGGCGAAGCTTTAACTATGATGAAAAAGAAATATCCGGTTGCTTTTGTAGTACTTAGTCAGTTAAACAGAAATATAGATTCCCCTGATAGGCAAAGAGACGGTGAATATGGAAATTATGTCTTAGATTCAGATATCTATGGGTCAGATGCTTTATTACAACATGCTGATGTAGTTTTAGGAATTAACAAGCCTTCTATTAGAAAAATTAGACAATATGGTCCAGAAAGATTTATTATAAATGATGAAGACATATTAGTATTTCATTTTCTTAAATCTAGAAATGGAACTACAAGAATTAGTTTTTTCAAATTAGATAGAAGCACAATGAGAATAGTTGAGATAGATACACCTGCTCAAGCAACAAAGAAAATGTCAATTTAATAAAACAAAAATGAATGTAAGAAAAGAAAAAGAAAAAGAGTTTTTTATCCATCACATGGATACATTTAAAGCAATTGGTAATCAGGATCCATTATTTATTATTAAAACAGCCTTTTTTCAAAAAGGTAAATACGGAAGATTTCTTCAATTTTTTGAATCTGAGATTGGAAAAGGAGAAGATATCTATATTGAGTTTTGTGATAATGTTAATAATGCTAATGGAGAATTAGTAAATATTGTTCCTTTCTCAGAGGATAGACAATTATTTAAATATAAGTATAATCCTTTTTATACAGAAGAATATGAAACAAAGAATGGTACAAATTTTAAGGGAGACCCTTATGTTTTGTATACAGTTCCTATTTCTGAAATGATTGCAGTTCTTAAAGACGCTACTGAAATAACACATGCTCTTTATGAAAAAAGAAAAACTGAGACTACAATTAATCTAAAAAAAGAAGAGTTAGAACTTCCCAAACTACAAAGTAGTTTATTTCCTAATTTTGAAGAAGCTTTTGTTTGTGATAAAGAAGAAATGAAACTTGATGTAGCTAGTGAAGATTGTCCTTTGTCAGAAATGACTGTTAAGGACTTAGCAGCAATCATGTTAATGAAACCTGTTAGTGATAAGTCTTGGTTAAATATTATTATAAAAACAGTAAAAGATGAATTATGAGTATAGTACTTCCAACTAAAAAAGTAAAAGCGGAAAGAATTAACCCAAAAAGGTTAATTATTTATTCTAAGCCTAAAACAGGTAAAACAAGTGCTTTTGCAGGTTTAGAAAATAATCTATTAATAGATTTAGAAAATGGAGCTGATTATGTAGAAGCTTTAAAAATTAAAGTAAGCACATTGGCAGAACTTCTAGAAGCAGGTAAAGCAATTAAAGAAGCAGGTAAACCTTATAAATATGTTACTATAGATACAGTAACTTCATTAGAAGATATGGTTATGCCTCTTGCAATAAAGCTTTACAAAAATACATCTATGGGTAAGAACTATGATGGTGAAAATGTATTATCCTTACCAAATGGTGCAGGTTATTTATATTTAAGACAAGCTTTCTTTCAAGTTCTAGATTTTATTGATACTTTAGCACCCCATATTATTTTATCAGGACATCTTAAAGATAAACAAGTAGATGATAAAGGTGAAATGGTGTTAGCTGCAAATATTGATTTAACAGGTAAAATAAAATCTCTTATATGTGCTCATTCTGACGCTATAGGATACATGTTCAGAAAAGGTAACCAAACTATTTTATCATTTAAAACTAATGATGAAGTTACATGTGGAGCAAGACCTGAACACTTAAGAAATGAAGAAATAGTAATTTCTGAAATGAATGAAAATGGTGAATTAGAATTTCACTGGGAAAAAATTTACAAATAATAATAAATAAAAACAAAAAGAAAAATGGCTTTAAGTACAACAGACTTAGGAACAGGTGAAACAGGTATGGCAAAAACAATTGCCCCAGGTAATCACACTTTAAAACTTAACAACATCTTTTTAGATGATTTTAAATTCATTGATGGTGCAAAACATTTAATGTTAAATTTAGAGACAGAACCAATTGAAGGTTTTGAAGGGTTTATGATTAATAAAGATGATGAAAGTAAAGGTCATTACAAAGGTCAAATTGGTAGAGTAAAAGCTAGTCAATATGCGTTTGCAGATGGAGAAACTAAATCTGGAATCAAAATTCAAAGAGACCGCTCTGTTTTAATATTTTTACAAAACTTTTGCAAAGCCTTAAATATTAATGAATGGTTTATTCAACAAGACGGTAAACATGAAACCATTGATGCTTTTATTGATGCTTTTAATGCTAATGCACAATTCCAAGATATTTATATGGATTTTTGTGTTGCAGGTAAAGAATATATGAGCAAAACAGGTTATATTAATTATGATATGCATATAGCAAAAGCTGATAAAGGAGCCTATGGCTTTGGTGCTAAAGGCAACTCTAAAGTAATGGTTTATAATGAAGCACTTCATTTAAAGAAAACTGAAGTAAAAACTGTTACTGCATTTGGTGATGATGATGATGATTTATCTATCCCTTCTAAAGCATCTTCTGATTTTAGTTTAGATTAACATCTATTAATTAAAGAGGATGTTAACAATAACGTCCTTTTTAATTTTTTAATTACTTTTATGATTTCAACAAAAAATATAATAGCTAGTTTAAAAGATGTTCCAAAAGAATGGGTATTTGAGTATTATTTAAATCTGAAAGAAAAATTAACAGGACAAGATGTTAAAATATTGTCAGCCTTTAATTCTAAAGACAAAGTGCCTTCAATGTTTATTTATTTTGACTTGAAATCCGATTCTTATAAGTTTAAAGATTTTTCTTCAGGTTTTCAAGGGGATACTATTGAACTAATTAAAAATTTGTATAATTTTACTGATAGAAGTTTTGCAGTAGCTAAAATTTTTAATGATTATCAAGAATATATAATTACACATAAGGTAAGTGAAAAAAAAGTAATGCTGTTTCATGATAAATTTAAAGTAATAGATTTTGAAATGAGACACTGGACTAATTTAGATGCCACTTACTGGAAAGAATACAAAATCAATTCTAAAATTCTAGAAGAATATAATGTAAGACCTTTGTCTTATTTTACAATGGAAAAAAAAGAATTAGATACTTCAATAACTACATTTAAATTTGAAAAAGCTTATATGTATGGTTATTTTAGAAAAGATGGGAGTTTGTATAAAATATACATGCCTAAAGTTAAAGATAAAAAGTTTATTAAAACTCAAAATTATGTACAAGGAACAGATCAATTAAAATATGACACAAAGTATTTAATAATCACTTCATCTCTTAAAGATTTAATGTGTTTTAAAAAATTAAATATTTCTAACGTTGAATGTATAGCTCCTGATAGTGAAAATACTATGATTGGAGAATCTGTGATAAGTAAACTTATCCCAAAATATTCTAAAATAATTATTTTATTTGATAATGATGAACCTGGTATTAAAGCTGCTCAGAGATATAAAGAAAAATATAATTTTGATTATGTTGTTCTTGAAATGTCTAAGGACTTATCAGATTCTATTAAAGATAATGGTATTGAAGCAGTAAGAAATAATTTATTAATTTTATTAAAACAAAAATTATGAGTTGGTTGTACAATAATGTTGAATTTAATGATTTATATATTCCAGAAAAAGGAATCGGTTTTATTTATAAAATGACTGCGATAATAGATGGAAAATCTGTTGCTTACATTGGTAAAAAAAACTTTTTTGCTAATATTAAAAGAAAAATGGGTAAAAAAGCTTTAGCCATGTCTACAGATAAAAGATTAAAAAAATATACTCGTGAATTGATTCCTGATTTTGTAAATTATTACAGTAGTAATAAAATACTTAAAGAAGCTCACAAAGCAGGTGTTATGATTAAAAGAGAAATATTAATGATATGTTATTCAGCAACTGAATTAACATATCAAGAAGTAAAGCATCAATTTAAATTTGAAGTGCTTGAAAAAGAAGATTACTTAAATGCCAATATTCTTGGCCGATTTTACAAAACAAAATAATTATGAACGAATTAGAAATGACCAGCCTTCTATTACAGTTGGCTGACTTTGGTGTGACTGGACTTAGAGTAGAATATTCAGGTACTGACGATTCAGGTTGTATAGACGAAATATATTATACTAAAATAAAATTAAAAGAAGATACAGAATTAAATTTAGACACTATTGAAGAAAATTGTAATGAGTTACGTTTAAAAAGTATTAACTATAATTTTTATTGTAAAATAGAAGATTTTGCTCAAGATGAAATTCTTGATAATATAGAAGATTGGTGGAATAATGAGGGAGGTTATGGGACTTTATTAATTTTAATACCTTCGGGTATCTATAAAATTTACAACACTATTTATATTAAAAATACAAAATCTTTTATACATGAAGGTGCTTTAATAAACAAAACCTTAAAGAAATGAGTAATTTAAATAGAAATGTTTATGAAGGTTGGACACCACAGTGTTTTATCAATGATTTAGAACCACTTTTTAATCAGATAAACTCAGGAAACTCTTGGCATAAAGTATTTACTTCTAAAACAGAAATAAGAGAATGGTGTAAATATAATCAACCATATTATAAAAAACATATTCCAGAAGTAGCAAATTATTTTATTAAAAAAGCCAAATTATGAATAGTTATAAATTAAATGGAAAAGCTGGTCATGCTTTTAGATTAGCTATAATATCTTATTTTAATATACATCCTTCTGTTCTATATAGATCTGTTAAAGATATAAATAATAATATGATTATTATGAGTGATAACAAAGTATATGAATTAACATTAAAAGAAATAAAGTATGAGTCATCCTCTGTTACACAGCAAATCTAGTGTACGTAAGTTTGGTGGTCAGATATCTGATTATGAGGCAATTCATAATTGGTTTGATGCTACTAAAGCTTGGATTGGGCATTCTAAACATAGAATGTTTAGACATCACAGTGAAGGTATATTTGAATGTGAAAAGATTTTTGGTGAATCTTTTATTAATTCTAGTAATAAAATTGTATACACAAGATATGTTGGAGAACAACATGTAAAAGAAGATTGTAATAATTATATTCCTACTGCAAAAGAATGGGTAGATAATATAAATACACCTACTGTATGGATGATAAAAACTTTAAAAATTGAAGACTGATGAAAAATAATAAAGAAAAAAAATTATATCTAGTAGATGGATATAGAATATGGGCTATATCTTATAAAGATGCTCAAGAACAGTATATAAAAATATTAAACTTTTAAAAATGGTATTTAATAAAGAAGAAACAAAGAATTTATTAAACATGCTGCTTTCTGAAGATTTAAGTAATGCTGATATTGCATTTGCTTCTCTTAAAACAGTTGATGTAAAAGAATATTCAGGAGAATTAATTGTATTATATAAATTTAGTGCGCACTCTTTAGATACATGGATACGTGAATGTAATAATTGTGGTATTTTTATTAAAGAATTAACTGAAAAATCATTTAGCATAAACAATATAGAGTTAAGCACAGGGACTTGGTTATCAATAATGACAAGTAATAACTGTAGTAATCAGTCTATTGAATTGTTTTTAGAAAAATTTACTGAAAACATGATTGGTTTTTTAAATCAAATAGGTTATCCTGCAGATAAATTTACGTTAGATATAAAATTAAAAGAAAATGGAAAAAGCACAAAGCCTTAGTAAAACAGCAAAAGATTTGATGTTAATGGAGCCTTATTATGGATTCTTTTTAATAATGTTAAATAAATTATGGAATGACAAAAGAGTCTCTACAGCAGGTGTAAGTAAGAATGGTATTAATTACCAATTATGTATAAATGAAGTTTTTTGGGAAAGTTTAACTGAAGAACAAAGGTTAGGATTAATTAAACATGAGCTCTTACACATAGCCTTTGGTCATCTTACTACTTATTTTAAATATAGTGATAAAAGATTGGCTAACATTGCAATGGATATGGAAATTAACCAGTATATAAAATCTTCATGGCTTCCAGGAGGAGAGTTAACTTCTGAAGAATTTAATGAACTTAAAGAAGCTATAAAGATTGAATTAGAAGTAGCTAGAGAAAACAATGCCACTCAAGAAGAATTAAGCATAATTGCTAATAAACTTCCGGCACGTGGTATCATGATTGATGACTATTCTAATTTAAATTTAGATGCTAAAGCAGGTTCAAGTTATTATTATACTAAATTAAGAGAAGCTAAAGATAAAAAAGATCAAGAAGGTACATCAGGAGATAAAAATTTTGATTCATTATGTGATCAATCAAGTGAAGGTTCTGGCAATTTACCAGATCACAGTACTTGGGATGATTTTGAAAATTTAACTGAAGCTGAACAAAAGTTAATTGACAAACAATTACAAAAAATGTTATCTGATGCTAAAGAACAAACTATTAAAAAAAGAGGTCATGTTCCTGGAGAAATAGAAAGTTTAATTGAACTTGATGAATTGCTACCACCTAAATTTGATTGGAAAAGTTACATCCGTAGATTTACAGGTATTTCTACTAAACTTTTTACTAAGAAAATTAGAAGAAAGGAAAATAAGAAATTTCCTAACAGTCCTGGTCTTAAAATAAAGATGAAACAGCATATGTTGCTTGCAATAGATACATCTGGATCAGTATCTGAAAATGAATTGATGGAGTTTATGAATGAAATTAATCATATTTATAAAGCAGGGGTTGCTATTACTATTATTCAATGTGATACTACAATTAATTCAATTGAAGTGTATAACGGTTCTTATGAACTTACTTTACGTGGTAGAGGGGGCACAGATTTCACACCTGTAATAGAATATTACAATGAACATTGTAAAGTGTATAACACTTTAGTATATTTTACTGATGGTGAAGCTACTACAAATGTAAAACCAAAAGGAAAGACTCTTTGGGTTTTGTCAGAACAATCAGATATGAATGAAGATCTTCCGGGATTTGTGATTAAATTAGAAATGTAATTAAAACTTTAAAAAAAGAAAAATGGCTAAAAAACAAGAAAAAAACAAGCAAGTAGAATTAAATTCTGAAGAATTAAAAGGTTTTTTGAAACATATGATAACAAACAATCAGTATATTCAAAAACAAGGTAAGACACCTGTAAGCATAAGTGTAACTGGAGAAGCAGGTACAGGTAAAACATCAAGTATTATAGAACTAGCTAAAGAATTAAAGTTTGATTTAGTTAAGATTAATCTGGCGCAGGTGGAAGAAATAGGAGATCTTGTTGGATTTCCTGTTAAAGAATTTCAAATTCAGAATATAGAAGGTAAAACAACTTGGATTGTTGAACAACAAATTGATGCTGCCGTAAAGAAAGGATTTAAAATTATTAATAAAAGAATGTCTTATGCAGTACCTGAATGGATACAAGGTAAAAGTGAAGGTGGCATACTGTTAATAGATGATTTTAATAGAGCAGATACTAGATTTACTCAAGCTTGTATGGAGCTTAATTAATTTTGAATAACTTATTATTATTACTATATTTGTAATATGATAAATTTATTCAACAGGCTTGAGGAACTTAGAGGTAAAAACCCTTGTGGTATTTACTTATTACAAATCAATAATAAGCAATATGTTGGTAGTAGTATTAACATTAAAAAAAGATTAAGAAAACACAGAACAATGTTAAGAACTCAAACACATGATAACAAGTATTTACAACATTTGTACAACAAATATGTTAAATGTGAGTATAAAATACTTGAAATATGTGAGTTTGATACAGAATTCATGATATTAAGACTTAAAGAAAAAGAATGGATTGATAAACTACAAGCTGAACTTAATTTAGATGACCCTATAAAAGGTATCGGAGGGTTTCATGAGAAAAAAGTTTATCAATATTCTTTAGAAGGGATCTTTATTAAAGAATGGGGTTCTGCAACAATTGCAGCAAGGAGTTTACATTTAACGTATGCTCCTATACATTCTTGTGCTAATCTTAAAATTATAGCATCAAAATCAGCTCATGGTTTTCAATGGTCTTATATAAAACATAATCAGATGAATAATTACATATGTAATACGGGTTCTAATTTAGAAACTCGATATGTGCATTTATATAATCTTGATGAAACATATTATAAGTCTTTTGATTCATTGTCTGACTGTGCTAGATATATTGCTATTATTATTGATTATAAAGGTGATTGGAAAAGTATAAGAACAGGTGTTTTTTATGCTTTACAAAAACCAACAACAAGAAAAGTAAGAAAAAGATATTTTGTATCTTATATTAAATCTTCTACTTTTTTAAAAAGTCTATCTATGGGCTCCTAACTGAGTGAATTGCGGGAATATCCTGTCAAGTATTAACTACTAACTGCATATGGTAACATAATGTAGGGCTAGACTAACTATCTAGATATAGTAAAAATGTTAATAATAGGGACAATCCGCAGCCAAGGATCTTAGAAATAAGATCAAGGTTCAACGCATAGGTAAAGTACTCTAAACAGGTTATGCTGCAGAAAAAATACCCACGAGCGCTCAGCACCTTAATAGGTGAAGATATATGCTGACCTGCTAAGAAATTAGTAGAAGTAGAGATAAAAAACTCTATGATAACAATAATGTATAGATAGACAAGAATATATTTCTTGGAAGTTACCTAAAAATTGGCACATAATCCTTTCACAAAATCCAGATGACGGTTCGTATATGGTAAACAGTCAAGATTTAGCACAACAAACAAGATACGTTTCTGTTGATTTTAAATTTGATGTAGCTGTATGGGCAAGATGGGCTGAAAAAAGTGAAATGGATACCAGATGTATAAATTTTATGCTTTTTCATCCTGAAATGGTTACAAAGGAGACTAATGCTAGAATTATTACTAAGTTTTTTGATTCTATTAGTTCTATTTCAAAGTTTGAAGATGAACTTCCTTTAATACAAATGATTGGTGAAGGTTCTGTAGGAGTTGAATTTAGTTCTATGTTTACTATGTTTATTAATAACAAGTTAGACAGAATTATTTCACCTGAAGATATCTTAACTAAAGATGAAACATATGTAATAGGAGCTTTAAACTCTGCTGTAAGTAAAGGTGATGAATTTAGAGCTGATATATCAAGTGTAATTGCTACCAGATTAATTAATTATTCATTAACTTTTGCTGAAACTAATAGTATTTCTCAGGAAATGATTAATAGATTAGTAAAACTAACAACAGATTGTGATGCTTTTACAAATGATTTAAGATATTATATGATTAAAGAAATTGTAAATGGTAATAAAAACAAATTTGCAAAACTAATGATGGTTAACAGTGTTGTTAAAATGGCTGTTCAATAAAACAACCATTAAACAGTTACCCGTTAAATAAAAAATTAACAAACTAAATTCAACATAAGGGAGACATAAGTCTCCCTTTTTTAACTAAACAAATTATGATGAATATATTAAATTTTGACTTAAGTTATACTATGAATACCGATAAAAATGATCAAGACACATTTAAAGATATTGCGATAGATATAACTTCTTATTTTGGAGCTTTTAATTTTGAAGAAGTTTTATCTATTTCAAATATACCTTATGTGCCGGCTCAAGGCGATAAAATTTATTTTTTACCTGATGTAACAATACCTAGAATAAAATTTAAAAACATATGTATTGAACATGACATAAAAACAATAAGAGATTTTACACAAGCTAATATAATTATTGGTTCAAAAAAATCTCTTGATACCATCACTGAATCTGTGTGGAAGTATCAAGTACCTACAAAAATGTTTCAAAGATATTTTGAAGAAATAAGAAGCTCTTTAGATGATTATGATGCTGAAAAATTAAATACAGCTTTAGAATTTTATACACATGAGAGCGTTTCTGTTAATTTTAGTGCTTATACTGCTCTATCAAGTAAATTAAACGAAGAAATCCCCTATTCAAAGTATAGTAATCAATTAACATATGTTAAAGAAGAATATATAGAACTTTTTAAAAATATTCAAAACAAAACTATAATAGATCAATCTTCTGTTATAGTAATACTTAACGGAGAAGATGCTTCTATTATAGATGAAACCATGTTTAACTATTTATCTAACATGTTAACAAGTTCAGACTTAGACAACCGTGTGTTAGCTATGGAAATTATGGCTAATTCTAAATATAGAGAAAGTTTAATTTATTTAGAGATACTTTGTTATAAACACGGACATCTTATGGCAGAAAGTCACACAAAAACTCATGTTAATTTTAAATCATTAATTCAATATTTAAATAAATATAATGATTTACAGACTAATATTGATGATGTAGTTAAAAGTCTAGTTTCTAAAAATCAATTTACTTCAGAAAATATTAATATTTTACTAAGTTATGCCTCTGGTGACATATTAAGTAGAGGAGATACTAATGTTTTTACTGTTAAAAGCATTACTTTAAATTCAGAATATTCTGAAAAGTTAAATGAAAATTATAAATATCAATGTATAGATGATTATATACCTGTAATACAAACTTCTGATGTAGATCCTATTATCTCAGGCAATGAAGAAATTTTAGAAAGTGAATTTGCAACAGAAGATAACTGGACAGAAGTAATAGATAACGAAACTATTGAAGAAATTGTAGTCGCAGAGACCATAATAGAAGAAATAGTTACTAATAATATTACTGAAGATGAACTAGAAACAGAAAATATACTAAACAATACACAAACCTTAACAAAAGTAAATAATGACACAGATGATTTTGAATGGTTCTGAAGAACTAACAGCTTTTTATAAAAAAAAATTCTATTTTAGTTATAGCGGAATTAATAAATTATTATTTTCCCCTGTAATGTTTTATAATCATTATATTCTCAATCAAAGAGAAGATAGTACAGACACGCACTTAATTGTAGGGCGTGTTCTGCACTGTTTATTATTGGAAGAGGCTAACTATAATAACCAGTTTATAACTATGCCTGGAAAGTTACCCACAGAAAGTCAAAAGAAAATAATTGATAATATTTTTAAATATCATTTGACATTAGGAAATAATACATTATCTTTGGGTGATTACTCTCAGGAAATACTTACAGCTTTACTTACAAATAACTTATATCAATCTCTCAAGACTGATCAACAAAGAGTTGACAAGATCCTAACTCAGGAGAATATAGAATACTTTGAGTTTCTTAAAAACAGTTTAAACAAAACAATAGTGGATGAACCAACATTGGCATTATGCCAGGTCTCACTAGAAGTTTTAAAAGCTAATTTAAATGTAAGAGCTCTCTTACAATTAGATAAAGATTCTTCAGATGAAACTATTGAAGTACATAATGAGTTATTTATAAAAGCGGAAAGGTTTGAAAAACCTTTTGGTTTTCATGGAATGCTTGACAATGTTGTTATAGATCACAATACAAAAACTATATTTATTAATGACTTAAAGACTCTTGGTAAGTCTATACAAGATTTTCCAGACTCTGTTCAATATTATAGATACTGGATTCAAGCAGTTATTTATATGGAATTAGCAAAAGCAAAATTCTCAGAGTTTGTAGGTTATTCTTTTCAAATTACTTTTATAGTAATAGATAAGTATAATCAAGTTTATCCTTACCAGGTGTCTGAAGAATCTCTAAGTCAATGGAAAATTGATTTTAATAGTATAATAGACAAAGTTGAATGGCATTATACTAACAAAAGATATGATCTTCCATATGATTTAGCATTAGGTAATGTAAAATTATAGTAACATGAGGTTAAACGCGCTTTATAGGAAGTACTTTCAAAAGTCTAAGATATTTATGTATCCGCTCTTAGATATTACAAGAGGTTCACACACAGTCCCTACTGAAACATATATCAGTTGGGATAATGAGTGCACTTCTGAGGATGCAAAACTAGTTTGTGTATATCATACAAGCAATAAACCTGAATATATTCAATTTGAAAATAATGTTTTAATAAAACATAACAGGTTGTATAAGTATATTAAGATTGATACCACAACTAGTGTATTTATATTTGATTTTTCAGATATAAAGTTTGATTGGGCCTATTTTATTAAAGGTCAGTACAGCAAAATCAATGAAAAAATAAAGCGCAAAATTTTAAATTATTTTAATGATAATAGTGCAAACTATATCTATGTTGAAAGTTATCTGTTTCCTAATAAATATAGAGAAGACTATGCGCTTTTATTAAATGTAGAGCTTTCTTTACTAGAAGAATCACAAGAATTATGTGATAAACCTGATTTGTTAAAAGAAAACTTAACAATATCTGTTACAAAATTAAAAAACTTGACAATTTTAGATTAATTTGTATTAAATTTATAAAAAACTAACAATGAGTGAAAAAACAATGATGCTTGTGCAAGCAAGTTGGCAAGAACACCAAACTTTCAGAATGGTCCCTATTTCAGAAGCATGTCCTTATGTAGAATGTATTTTTGACCCTAACACAAAAGTGTTTGTAGTAATTTCTAAAATTAAAAGAGTTTCTTTACAGATGCTCCCTAAATTAGATGAATATGGACAACCTGTAACTGGCCCAAAAGGTAGAAAAGAAGAAAGACATAAAGTAGAAGTTTTTCAAGAGTTCTATATTGAAGATAAAGTTGCTATGAAAGATTTAATACATTTATTTAATGTTAATGCAGATACATTTAATTACTCTCACTTTATGGATGAGGTAGTTGAACTTGATGAAGCTGAATAATTAAAAATTTAATTCAACTTAAAAGGAGCCTTTTAAAAAGGGCTCCTTTTTTTATCACTTAAAAAGGGAAACAGCTTAACTGAATAAATATTTATGGAAAATATAAGTAGAACCCATTGGGTAATGGATTATGAAACTTTATCAAATTGTTTCATAGCAGTTTTTGAAGATATAAAATCGGAAAAAAAAGAAATATTTGTAATACATGAAAGTAAAAATGAATTACAAGAGTTTTTAAGTTTTATAAAAAGAAATATTTCTTTGGACGAATGGCATGTAAGTTTTAATGGTATTGGTTTTGATAGCCAAATCACAGAATATATCTTACGTAATGCTGATCAATTGTCAATTATGACAGGAGAAGAAATAGCTAACTTTATTTATGATAAAGCTCAGTTAGTAATTAGAAAACAAAATGAAGGAGAATTTCTTGAATTTAGTCCTAGAGATTTACAAATCAAACAGGTAGATGTTTTTAAACTTAACCATTGGGATAACCCAGCTAAAAGAAGTTCACTAAAGTGGATTCAGTTTAGTATGGATTGGAATAATATCATGGATATGCCCATTCATCATAGTAGTAATATTAAAACAGAACAGATACCTAGTATTATTGATTATTGTATTAATGATGTTAAGTCTACTAAACAAATTATGATTCTCAGTAAAGAACAAATAGCTTTAAGACAAACTTTAACAAGAGAATATGATATTGATTTATTTAGTGCTTCTGAACCTAGAATATCTAAAGAGTTATTTTTACATTTTTTAAGTAAAGAAACTGGTATAAAAAAATGGGACCTTAAACAAATGAGGACTCACAGGCCTAAAATTATTGTTAAGGATATAATACTTCCTTATATTGAATTTAAAACAGCCACTTTTCAAAACTTACTTAAAAAGTTTCAGGAAATTATTATTTATCCAGGTGAGACTAAAGGTGGTTTTAAATATTCTGCACAATATAAAGGTGTTAAAACAGATTATGGTTTAGGGGGTATACATGGAGCAAGAACTTCTAAAGTTTATAGCTCCACAGATGACATGGTAATTATGACATCAGATGTTGTATCTTTTTATCCTAATCTTGCTATTAGAAATAAATGGGCTCCTGGACATTTACCTCAAAAAGAATTTTGTGATCTATATGAATGGTTTTTTGAAGAAAGAAAAAAAATACCTAAAAAAGATCCTAAAAACTATGTATATAAAATTATATTAAACAGTACTTATGGTCTTTCAAATGATGTTAATTCATTTTTATATGACCCAGAATTTACAATGAGGATTAAATAAAAGTGGTCCTCACTAAACACGGTTAATTGCTGGAATATCCTAAAGACAAACATGCTACAAAGTAAGTATGAAATATGACTAAGCTTGAATGCTTAAAAAATGTTTGTATGAATGTAATATTTATTGTACATTTACAATAAATAACATAAAATGGACAATCAGCAGCTGAATCCCGAACAGGGAAGAGTTCAGAGATCATCTCGCAAGAGAGTACTTGACTTAAATAAATATATAGTCTGGGAAACACCGTGCATGATAAATAAAATATACATATACACACTTTCTTCAACAAAAGATAATAAAGTGCGTTATGTAGGTATTACTACAAATCCTTTAAGAAGATTATCACATCACACTTCTAACTCTTATAAAAATAGTACTCATAAAAGTAATTGGGTATTTAAAGAATTAGAAATGGGTAATCAAATATTAATGACTATTGTTGATTTTAGTATTGATTTGGAAGAGGCTTTGTTAAAAGAAGAGGTTTTAATTGCAAAATATATAGATTTAACAAATTATATATTATTACCAACAAAACCTAAGATGAAAGTTTGTTATTTATATGATATATTTACTACAGACGTTGTTGAATTTATTTCACTACAGTCTGCGGCAAAATATTTAAATATAACACTATCAGGTTTATATGATTCACTTATTTTAGGTAAGTGGTTAATGTCTTTTAATAAAGATTTTGAAAAATTAATTAAGTTAAAACATAGACTTAAAGGAAAAAATGTAAAAACAAGTGAAATATGTTATTTTCTTACACAAGAGCATGCTGCAAAACACATTGGTTGTTCTAAACAATTAATAAATGGTTGCATAATGGGAATAAGAAAATCAGCAAAAAAATGGGTGTTATGTAAAAGGAATTGTAAATTCCCTGCTTATATAAACAACCATGTTTCACCTGTAGTGTGTGTAAATGATGGACAAATATATAATTCAATAAAAGAAGCATCTTTATATTATAAATTAGATGAATCTTGTATTGTAAAAGTATGTAAAGGTCTGCGTAAACACACAGGTAATAAATGTTTTAAATATCAAGAAGATATGATCCAACCTTATTAGAAATTTTAAGGAGAAAAGCACAATAAATGGTCAATTAAGTTTAACCATGTTATATGAAATGATTTGTGAAGAAATTCCAGAGGCCATGCCTTTAATGCAAAATACTGATGGTCTTGAGACTTTAATTCCTAGAAAATATATAGACAAATACATGGAAATATGTGCTCGTTGGGAAACATTAACAATGCTACAGTTAGAACATGACAAATACAGTAAGTTAATAATAGGAGACGTAAATAATTATATTTCTATTACTGAAGATGGTAAAACTAAATCTAAAGGTAGATTTGAACATTCTGATTTAGCACTTCACAAAAATAAAAGTTTTTTAATTATACCTAAAGCTTTACATGCTTACTTTATAGATGGTATTGAACCTGAAGAATTTATGAAAACTAACAGTAATATTTTTGATTACTGTGGTGGTGTAAAGATTAGAGGTGATTGGAAATTTTATGAACATAAAATTATAAAAGGAAGTTTTGAAAAAGATGTATTACAGCATACTTTAAGATACTTTATCTCTAATACGGGAAGTAAAATAATAAAAACTAACTTATTAGATGCAAGAGAAATACAAGTAGTAGCTGGTAAATGGATGCAAACAGTCTTTATTAATTATAAACCGAAAATATTTGCTGATTATAATATAAATACAAGGTTTTATCTAGAAAAAATAAATAAAGAAATAAATAATTTAGAACCTAATAAAAATCAATTAAAACTATTTTAAAATGCCAAAAAAAATTCAAAATTGCACAAAAGAAGAATTGATTAATGTAAGTTTACCTGTATATGGTGATACTTATACAGTGATTAGTCATGAATCAGTTATGGATATGTCACTTACAGCCCTTGTTACCGCAGGATTTACTGTAATTGAAGAACAATACAGATCTACAGCAAATGGTAATATTGCTCAAGCAATGTATAAATTAAGTTATAACACTGATCCAGAATTAGCTATGATGTTTGCTTGGACTAATAGTTATAACAAACAAGTTAGATTTAAATGTGGTATTGGAGCTCACATAAATAAAACAGGAACTGTAATGGTTTGTGGTGATATGGGAAGCTGGGCCAGAAAACATACTGGAACAGCTGACGAAGAGACTCAAAATACTATTACAGAACAAGTTACTGATGCTCAAAGATATTACGATCAATTGGTAACTGATAAAAATAACATGAAAAATGTTATAATGAATAAAAGAAGACAAGCTCAAATGCTTGGTATTTTATTTGCTGAATATCAAATACTTACAACAGAACAAGCTAGTATCATTAGACAACAGATGGATAAACCTTCTTATACTTTTGAAGATACTAACAGTCTATGGGCTTTCTATAACTACGTTACTCTAGCATTACAGTTTTCTCATCCCAAAACTTGGATGGAAGATCAACGCATACTACATTATTTTATATCTAGTTTAAATACAGTTACTCCTACAGTAGTAGTGGAGGAAGTACCCATATTAGAAATAGAAGAACTGAAAGTAGAAGAACCAGAAGTAATAGAAATTGAAGAAATAGCTTCAGAGATTGTAAGTGAAGATACATTAGAACATATAGATTCTGTGGATAATATACTTGAAGTACCTGTATATCCAGAATTAGAAATTGAAATTGCTTCAGAAGAGATACAAAATGAAGAAATTAATTCATTTGAAGAATCAGAGTTTAAAGAAATTGAACTTAGTAAAGCTAACTTGGATATTATTGCTACAGTTATAGAAGAAAAAGTTATAGTTTTAGAAGAAGCAGACTTTGATTTTGACTTTTCAGCTACAGAAGATCAAGATGAGGATGACAATGCATCTTTTGAATTTTAAGAATTAACAAAGAGGTGGGTAAAACCATCTCTTTTTTTTTAAATTATTAAATATTAAAAATGGAAAAACCAGTTTCTCAAGAGCTTATTACATATATTACTTTATTATCTGCAATGCAAGTTATACAAAACTGTTCTCTTGAATTAGAGAATACAGCATATATGCAAGGAAGAGTTAAAGTAAAAATAAGAGAAGCTATAAATGCTATAACACAAGTTAATGATACCAGAAAAAAAGTTATTTGGAAAAATGACTCTTTGTTATCAGCTTCACTTATGCAAAGTATACATATTATAGGAGAACAGCTTGCAAAAGGGGATGGTATTGCATTAGCAAATATAACAACCTTAACAAGACAAGGTGTTGATTTATCAAAATATAAATTAGTAGAGATATAAATATTAAGGAGGGTAGAGCTTAGGCTTTTACCCTCCTTTTTTTTTATCTACCCTGTGCATTATAAGATTTTTTATAATTCTTAGATCCTTTTAATTTTGAACTTTTTGATTTAGAATGCACCCCTGAACGTGAAATCTTGTTTTTTGTATAAGTTCTTGTTGTTGATGTTGTTACTTTTGCCATATTTTATAATTTATCCTTTTAGATTAGTGAAAACTTCATTCTTTTTAATTGCCCAATATGGTGATTTATTTTTACCAGATATTCCAAAAATACTTGCAAGATGATTCCAAAGTTTATAATGACCTTCTTGTTGCCATAAATATGGACCTGTTACTTGTTTATAAATAGCTTTATCATTTCCCGTAACCATATAACCTAAATCTTGAATTATTTTCAAATATAAATCTAATGTTGGACCTAGAGCAATAGTACTATTTCTACTAAAGTCTAACCATTCACCAGCTCCCATACCAGGTAAAGGAATCATTGTACTATTCTCTTTCTTTACCATAATAATTTGATATAACATATGATTTGCTATCCAACCAGCTGTTCCATATTCAGTTTCTCTATCTTTTAATTTTTGAAATCTTTCTTTGTCATCACCTTTAAAACCAAATAAGAAAGAAATAGCTAAGTAAGATAAGAATAATAACATACCTTCAGTTACAATTTCATAAAAAGCAGCTTTTTCTTCTTTAGTCATGATAGCCCAATAATTTTTACCATCTGTTATCAGCTTGTGCATGTTTTGTAATTGTGTAACATACTTACCTTTAGTAGCTTCATCTAAATCCCAATCCCAAACTTTACCACCTCTATTGTCTTTAGATGTATCCATTTGAAACCTTGCTAAAAACATACCAGTACCAAATTTTCTAGAAAAAGACGCTAAATCATATAACAGATTTTTTTCTGCTGTGGGGGACTCAATTGAAGAAACAGTACCATTTAATTTTTTATTAGCAGATGCCATTCTGAACTTCATCATGTTAAACTTAGAATTTCTGGAAATAATCAATTTCTGGTCTTCTTTTAATTTAGAACCTTTATCAAGTTTATTTTTTTTTAGCAATTCTATTACAGGTATATTATAACTTTTTGCAATTGACTCAAAAGTATCTCCTTGTACAGAAATATGATCTGTATGATTCATACCCCATTCTAAATCAATACCTGATTTTAATATCGCAATATTATCTGTTCCAATCTCAAAAGCATCAACATATCTTATAGGTTTAACAGAACCATCAGGTTGAATTTGGTCAACCATTTGCCAATCCATTAAACTAAACCCTAATTCTAAAGCTCCTTGTACTTCACTAAGTTTTCTATCAGAATACATCCAAGCACCATCTAGTAATTGTTTAATTGCAGAATTAGTATTAGATTTTCCAGCATCTTTTTTAGTTTTTCCAGGAGCCATATCAAAAGAATCCATTAATTGCATGTCTAAACTTTTTAAACCAATAGTGTAAGCACCTGATGTTGCATATTCAAATGTAGCTTTAGTAGCTTTAATTTGACCTCTGGCCATTGATGAAAAACTAATATGTTTTCCACCAGCAGTATATACAATTTTTTGAAAAGTCATACCTGCTTTATTTTTTATAGTAGAAACAGGATTTAAGTTATAAAATGCCATACTTGCTGCTCCCATACCTCTTCTAACTATTTTAGAAATAATAGGGTTTTCATGTTGAAAATCACTAACTCTCCGACCATAAAAAGTTCTATCAATAAAATCAGTAGCTAATTGTAATCTATTATTAGTACTTCTTTTTAAAAATACAGCTGTTTTATCTTGAGCTTTAGATAACTTACTACTTGCATTATTTAAATTATCTAAAGCATTATTAGGATCACCTAGTACACCAAGAATGGCATTAGCCGAAGACTCAGATTCAATTAATACTTTTTGAATATCTAAAGCATTCATATAATTTAACTCAGAAAGAATAACATCTTGAGAAACAGAATTAATAGGCATTTTATATAAACCAGCTACAGGAACTTTTGGTAAAGCTTTACCTTGCATATCTGTAGGTACATATAAAAACTTAGGATCAAAATTAGCCTCTCCTGTTTGAGCATCATCAGCTGCTCTTGTAACAGAAGCTTTTAATGCATCTCCTATAGCACTAGTTCTGTCAACTATATCTTCTTTTAACTTACCTGAAGCCATGTACTCAAGATTTGTATTAATTCTAAATCTTGGAAAATCCAAATAAAGTCTAGATGAATAAGGGGTATCTTTTTGATTTTCTAATCTTTCTTTTTTGAGTATTTCTAACAATTGATATTCAGCAGTATTATCTTTTTTCATTGCTTCATATCTTTTATTGATATATCTATCATCAAGAGCACTATGAACATTCCCAAGTTCATGATTTTTAGGTAAAAAATGACCTCTATTATCAACATGCTCACCAACTATTAAATTAATAGTATCTGTTTTTGAATTATAACCCGTAATATATTTATCTTTTATTTTAGTAGATGAATATTTTGCAATAGGCACACCATCAATAATTATTTCCTTACCTGAAATAGGGTCAGTTATAGTTGTTTTTTTAAAATATTTAGAATCAGATGGTTTTGAAACAGTCCATGCTTTAGTTCTAAAGAATCTTGTTTCTTTATAGCCTAATTCCGGATTAAAAACATCTTTTTCATAATGATTTCTATCAAACCATTCTGAGAATCTAGAATTATCAGCTCTTGCTTTAAGAACTTTTTCTGAATTGATCCATTCTCCTGCTGTATCAACAGTGATATGTTCAACATCAAGATTTTCTAAAGCTGTATTAAAAGAATTAATATAATAATCTGTAGCTACATTATCAGTAAGCTCTGCTAATTCTTTAAATCTGCTTCTAAGATAAATTATCTCAAGATCTGATAAACCAAAAGCTTCTTTATTAGTAATGAAAGATTGATACTCTGCTTTTTGTTCAGGAGTCATTGAATCTGCTTTACCTGCACCAATGATTCTTTCATAGTATCTTAATTTACTAGCATCTTCTTTTGATAAACCTGTTTTTTTATCAAACTCATCACTAAATTTTACTATATCTTCTTCAATCTCTTTTAATTTTTTAAGAGACTCAATACCAAGTTCCGTACCATTAGGTTCACCATCTTTATCAGTTACTCTATTAGTAATATTATACCGCTGTTCATAAAGACTAGCTAATTTTTTAGAAATATCAGCACCTTTTGCTTTTTCATTAATAGCATTAACTTCATCTAATATTTCATTTTTATTCTGATAATAAGCATCAGTATAAGCAATTCTAGTATTTTTTTCTATAAACTTTTTAACTTCTTCTTCATATCTTTCAGGAGTAGAATCTTTAGTTATACCTAAACCTGTAAGCTCACTGTTTATAAAATGTTCAAAGTCTTTTTGAAATTTATCTAAATCTGGTAAAGATTCATTAAACTTTCTTGATTCTTGTCTATAATGTCTTCTTACAAGAACCTTCTCTAATTCAACACCTTGTTTATAATTACCATCATTATCATATAAGTTATAAAGATTATTGTATTTAATTTTAGATTCAGCAGCAGGCGTGAACTCTAAAAAATCATCTATTGTTGTAAAAGCATCAGAACTAGTGTAAGTATTTAAGTCATCTCTAGCAGCTTTTCTTTCATTGTATGCTTCTAAAGAAACATTTGAAGATATAGTTACATTTTTTTTAGTAGTAGGATCATATACTATGTTATCCTTTAACCATATATCCTGTACTTCATAAACTTCATCTGTGTATTTTCTTACTTTAAAATCTCTTTCAAAATTTCTAACAGCTTCCATAGCAGACTTAACAGCTGCTTTATCACCTGTTAGTTTAGCTTTCTTAAGAGCTCCTTTTAATTTAGCTTCATCTAACTCCCAGTTTTGAAATTTATCTAAATATGCATAAGCTTCATATTCCTCAACATCACCTTCTTCATTAATAATTCCCTTTTTATCTACAAATAACACAGCATCAGCTAATTGAGAAGTCTTATTAGGACTCCAACTTATAGCATTTAAATAAGGCTTCAGTTTTTCAGTAAACTTCATTTGTTTTTGTTGACTTTTTACTTCAGCATCTGCAATTTTAATACGCATATGCTTTACAAAAGCTCCAAATAGATCATTAACATTACCTAAAGGATTTAACATAGCTCCTGCTAAACCAATATCTTTGACATGTCCTCTTAAATATTCATCTACAACTTGTTCAGTAACTTTGTTATTGTTATAATTTACAATTTCAGCTAAAATATATTTAGCTCTTTTTGAAGACCTGGGTAATTTAAAATCTTTTATAGCAATATTTCTTACAAGATCTACATCTAATTTATTAAACAAATCTTCTTTAAAAGTTTCTATTTCTGTTTCAGTAAAATTTTCAAGCTTCAGTATCTCATCAATCCTGTTAGTTAAATGCTCTTTTACATTTTCTTGCATTGTAACACCACTGCTTAATAATAAATCTTTGACATATTTAAAAGTCATATTTGTTGCTCTATCTAAGTTACGCTCCATAAGAGCTTTAGTAGATAATATTTCTTTAATTAAGTCATTTGAAGGGTCTAAGTCTAATTCTCTATTGACATCTCTAAGAAACTGAACTTCTCTTTCCATGAACTGCTTAAAATATTGAATTTTTTGATTTCCTTCTTCAGTTAAATATTCTTTTGAAGCTTTAACATCTGCCAATATCTTTTCTACTTTTCTAGCAAAAACTTTCAACTCTGTTAAACTATTAATAAAAGCTAAAGATCTTACATTTAAACTAGCCTCATCAGTAAGTAAAGAATCTAATAATTCTGTTAATTCTTCATTTGTAATATCTTCACCTGTGGTTTTATAACCTTTAACATAATCTTTTATAAATCTAATAGTATTTTCAGAATCTTTACCTAAAGCTTCTCTAAGTTCTTTAGGAGAATTTCTTAAATGTTCTAATTGAAAAGACATTTCAGTATGAAACTTATTAATAGTATTTAATATTTTTGTTGGGGTAGCAACTTTTAACTCTTTTAAATAATTGTCAGTGTCTTTACTAAACTCAGCAAATAAACTTGTTTGATTATTAAGATCTTCTATAACAAAATCTTCACTAAGCATCATAGTAACTAAGTCTTCTCTAGTAGTAGTTGAACTTAAATTCTTTAAATTCACTTTTTTTGTTAAAGCTTGAATAACTTTTTTAATAGCAAATAATAAATTCTGAATAAACTTATCAAACAATGTGTCTGAAGATTTAATATCATTAAGTTTAAATTCAGCATCTATCTCCATTGCTGTAACAATAGCTTCTTCTTTAAATCTAGGCGTATCAATTTCTAATTTTGGATACTTAGATTTTACTTTTTCTATAGCTTCTTGGCCCGTTACTGAACCGGATAATTGAGAATATAAATTATTAAATAATACAGGGTTTTGTAAAGCTATACCCTTAATTAAAGGATGAGCAAACTCATGAATTACACTTTTAGAACTAAATTTACCTTCTATAAAATATACTTTATTTCCATAAAAAAAAGCAGATACATCAGGTGTATAAGGTGTAGAGCTTAACTCTAATAAAGCTGCAGCATCTCCAACATTAATTATTTCATAATCAATATTAAAAGCTTGTTTAAACTTATTACCTAATTTAATAGCGATATCATGATCTCTGGCTGCTTCAAACTGTTGTTGAAACAATCTTTCATTAATATCTTTTTTTCCAAATAAATAATCACTTGTGTATTTTTCACCTGCTCTTAAAGCATCTTCTTTTTGAGTATTTTCAGCATCTCTTATATTATCAGAAGTTTCTTTAAGTTCTATGTTAAGTTCATTTTCATAATAAGCATTAATTAATTCTTTAGGTACATAAACTTTTATATCTAAAGTATCACCAATAATTAATCTAGTTACCACTTCACCATAATGTTCATTTATTGAACGAATATGGTCTCTAGCTGCTGTAAGTGACATATTCACAGCCGAAATAGATTTATTATATATTTGAAGATGTAAAGATTTTTCTATTTTAACTATACAAGGCATATTTTTTATTTATAGGTAAATGTATTAATTTTTATTGACAATCCGTTGATGATCTTGGGATTGGATCTAAACCATCAGGTTTATTTTCATTTAATTTTATATTTTTAGCTTGACCTATTATCTTACCATTGTACTTTTGAAAAGGCATTTCACCATCTTCAAATACCATATTTTTATTTAAAAGAGGCGTAATTAATAAATCATATTTATTATAAATGTTATTAAATTTAATAATATCTTTAACAGTATTCAAACTTTCTTTTATAATTTTTCCATTAACAGGTATAACACTTGGAAAAGCTTGTTGTAATTCAACTTGTTCTTCAGCTCTTAATGATTCTACAGTGTTTAATGCATTTTTATTTCCTAAATCTTGTCTAGTTAAAAAAGCATCAGTTAATATATTAGTAAGTTGCTGTTTATCTAATTTAGAAAGATTATTAAATTTATCTAAAATCCATTTAGTAAACTTATTCCACCAATTTAAAGCTTCTCCTTTTTGAGCAACTACTTGTTCTCCTATACTTTGAACTAAAGCTTCTTCACTACCCCATTTCTTAATAGCTTCTTGTACAATTGGAGAGTTTCTATACCAAGATATATAATGATGTGCATACTCATGTGGTAAAGTATCAGCTTTTTGATTTACAGCATCTATTAATACAGTCATTGCTTTAATATTAGCTTGACCTATAATTTTATTAGCTTCATCTCTTTGTAATAAAATATTAGATAATTCTCTTACTGGGTTAATACCTACTTTATACCAACTATTACTAAATTTATCGGTAATTTTAGTAGGATTATATCCTTGTTTCTTTAATACGTTGAATACAGTTTCTTCATAAAATTTAGCTATGCTTGATATTTTAAGTTTACCTGCTTTAGCATCTTCTATTTCTTTTTCTAATTGTTGTATTTCATTATCGTTTATAGTAAAAGGAGCATTTAATTCATCAACTTCTTGTTGAGTTTCTACTTTATTTAAACCAGCTTTTTCCCAATCTTCTAAAGTAGTTATATCAATATCCCTATTAAAATAATCCCCTATCTTATATAATTTTGAATACTTAGCTTTCTCTTGTTGTAATTCATCTAATCTACTTTTTTTATTATCTATAAATCCTTGTACAGTTTCATGTCCTTCTATTTTAGCTGCTGTATCTCCTACAGGAAATAGTACTTTCTCATATCCTTTTTTGGCACTATCTTGTACAATAGATTTAATAAAGAATGTTACCCAATTATTATCTTTGTTTAGTAGTTGTAAAAAGTTGTTATTATTATCTCCTAATAACTTTTGATTATTAGATTCAACAATATTTTTTTTTGCTATTTCTCTAAAGTTATCAAATAATATTTCAAAAGCATCAATCTCACTTTCAGGAACTAAAGATTCATCATTATTATATTTTCTAAGTAAAATTACTATAGCTTCTTTAGCATTATTATAATTTTTTAAATCTTCATCTTTTAAATACTGTTCTAAAAGGCTTGCATCAGAGACTAAATTATATAAAGAGTTTTCACTATTTTTGTCTAGTATTTTATCAGCAGTATCACTTAAATATTCTTTATCTCTACCTTTCTGCAATAAATCACTTTGTACTTCAAGAATACGTCTTGTTTTAGAACCATTGTATGTAGTAATGAAAGGCGTATTTTCTACTTTATTTAACCCAAGATTTACATAATTATCTATTTCATCATCTGTCATTTCTCCCAAATTAAGATTAGGGATGTAGTTTAGATTACGTGTTTTTTCTTCTTTTATAGTTGAAGATTGTTCATCACTTCTAAACCAACCTATACCATTATCTGTACTAAATTCAGCATGTCCTTTAATAGAAGGTATAATAGCTGGTGTAGCTATTTCATTTTCTGTATAATTAGTACCTCCGGGAACTGTTAGGTTAGAGTAATAATTAGTGTTAGTATCTCCATAATCATTATCTTCAAAAACATCTGTATCAGGATTATATTCATTAACTATATTTTTATGTACACTAGTATTAATCTCTACTGTATAGCTATAGTTAGATAATAAGTTAGTTACAATTTGTTCTCTGTTTCTAGTATTAAAAGACTTAATTAATTCCTGTTGTTGTTTGGGTACATTAAGTTCAGTTAATATTTTATTAAACTCCCAATTATTTTTATCTCCTTTTCTAAATACTTCATCGGCTTTATCTGATAGTAATATCTCAGTAGCTTTTAGTCTATACTGTACTTGGTTATCAAATTCTTCTTGATTAAATATATTATCTCCTTGTTCCCAAATAGGATTATTAGAATATTCTAATTTAATTTCAGGGTATAATTGTTGTAGTTTAGTTTTTATTTTTTCATTTAAATTTTTTATGTCTTTATTTTGTTCAAAAGTTAAAGCTGTAGTATCACTTTCCTGATTAAAATTACCGTGATTACTAAAAAAGTTTGTAGCATTTTCAGAAGTAAATAATTTACTATCTATTTGCATTAAAGTATTAATAGACGATTTTAACTCATCCATTGCCTGTAAAAACTCTTCTTTAGATTTTTTAATATTACCAGGAAGTTTTAAAGTTTTAGTAACCGTTTCTTCTGTTGTACCAAAAACATCTTCTATTACATTTTTTTCAACAAGTTTAGAATTCTCTATTGCTTTAAAGAATTTTTTAGAAGAAGGAATTACTTTATTTAATGCACTAATCAAATAATTATATAATTTTTCTAAAAATGATAATTTTATTTGCTCTTCTTCTGTAATAGTTTTTTCAGTAGCTCCTATTTTAACTCGTGTTTTAATTATTTCTTCATAAGTTTTATCTTGTAGTGTTTGTATTTTTTCTATATATTCATAAATATCATTACTTCTTAAATCTGTTTTCTTAATCCATTCTTTAGGGTATAACATTAATTGAGTAGCAAATGCTGTAAATTCCTTATACATTACATCATAAGATACTTGTTGATTATTATACCCAGAACCAAATACTTGTTTAAGCATTTCTTTGCCAAAATCAGTATTACTTAAATTATCAAAAGATTTTCTTAACTCTAATTCTTCTTTTGTACCATAAGACAAAGCATGGAGAGCATGAAAAGGTTCGTGTAATATAGCAGCAAGTCTATTAAAAACTTCTTTTTCTTCAAGAAAATTCTCCCCTCCTTTAGGTTTTTTATAAACTTTTATTTCAAATGGATTAATTATTCCGCCCATTTTAGTTTCAACACCTACGTCTGATTGTGTTTCCATATCAGCATTATAATACTGACCAGATATATTATTGAAATTTATATTTAACCAATTGAAACCTCCAGAAAAGAAATAATCTAGATGAGATATTCCATTAGATAGAGTTTTGCCTTTAAATTTAGCAGTTATTCTTTCCTTAGCTGTTGCTTTAAAATCATCATAAGGTTTTTGAAACAATTCTACAGATTGCCAATTATAATTTTTAATAGACTCTCTCCATTTAGAAACTTCCATTTTATCTGAATTACCTGTATTATTATGAGATATATTATCTAAAGCTTTATCTAAATCACCAAATATTAATTCCTTTAATTCATTATAATCTATACCGCTATGTTCAGCATATTTTCTTACATTTTCTTGTTCAGAAGTTTCTTTAAAATACTTTTTTTCTTTTAAATAATAAGATATAGATGCTTTAAGTTCTTTAGTGGTCATTTTACTATAATCAATAGTAATAGTTGTTCCCCATTCCCCATCAATTTTGCTAAACTTAAACACTTTGGCTAACCCACCACTTCTATCATAATTTTTAAAACTAACCCCTTGTAATTTAATATTAGTTACTTTTTCAATAGCTTCTAATAAACCTAATTTAGGTAATACAAATTCTATATGATTTCTTAAAGATGTAGAAGCATTAATATTAGTTCTACTTTCTGGAGAATAAGTAGTATCAATATAATCCCACATTTCTTCTGGGAAACTATTTAATAAATTCTCTATTTCATCTAAATTAACTTTTAAACTAGTTTCTTCCTTATTAAGAAACTTTAAAGCATCATAAAGGTATCTCTTAGCTTGTGCTACATACTTAGCTTTAGAAGGTTTTTGTCTATATAAAGCAAAAGCAATACTTCTATTAGCATTAAATACTTTTGTAGGAGTATGCTCTAAACCATATTTATCAGCTATTGCAGATTTACTATCTTTAACTACAGATAACACTCTAATTTTAGAAGCTATAAGTTCTCCCGTTTCTTTATTTACAATATCATAAAGATTAGATTTTTTATTATTGTTGCTTTTAATATAGTAGTAGTCTACATATTCATTATAACTATTATACTTTTGGGTGTTCTTTATTCTTTCATATTTAGTTATTTTTTTAGTTACTTTAAATTCTTTAGGAAATTCTTTATGTTTTTCTAAAAGATATGTAAAATTTTCAGCATCTTTTTTATTAAGAAAAATGTATGATTGACCTCCTTTAATACTTAATTCATCGTTATCTTCATTAAGAATTTGATGTTCTACTGTATTTTGTAAATTAGAAATTTCTTTTGGGGTAATTGTGGTTAAAGTTTTACCTGATTCTTGTAAAAAGTTGTTATTAGAACTGCTTTGATTTTTTTGAGATTGAGTATTATTTTTACCTACAAACTTTTTAAAATCTGAGTTTTCTTTATTCCAAACTCCTAATAATTGGTTATCAATAATTTTCTCAGAATAAATATAGCCTTTACTTTGTAAATTTTGGGCTAATCTTTTTTCTCCCGTATTATAAGAATTATTATCTACATAAGATTTATTATCAGTAATTAAAGTAGCTCCTAATTCTATTGCTTTTAACGCTTCTTTAATAGTTCTATCTTGCTGTGTTTTTTGTTCTAACTCAGTCCCTCTTTTACCTCCTATACTTACAAATATTACGTCTTTACTAGAGTAATTTCCCGTATTAGCATATTTTCCTGCTTGTGTTCTATATAATTCAGTTGAAGAGTTATTAATTCCTTCCCCAAAACCAATATATTGTGTAGCTATACTTGCTTTAATAGTAGCTTTTTTATCAACAGCTTGTCTTGGTACTACTGAAAATAAATTTTTCTTTTCAAAAGTAGGGGTATTAATAACCCAATCAATATACTTTTCAACACTTTCTTTAGTAGATTTTGTAGCTATTAAACCTTTAGCTATTTCAGCAGGTACAGAACTAAATGGATTAGCAAAATGTTTTTCAGAATTATCAACCCTCATACTAAATACACCACCCATAGATTCAGCATAAGCTTCATCTTCAGAAATAGTATCTATGACTGGAACTATAGGCAAAGGATTATTGTATTCTTGAGAAGAAACCACATAATTTTTAAAGTTTTTATTTTTAGTATCTGTAACTATATCAAATATATAATCTAAAGTATTATTATTTAATTGATTAGACATAAAAATTTCTGAAGCTGTCTGCATAACACCTATAAAGTTACTGTAAGGTAAAGCTTTATTAAATCCATATTTACTATAACCTATCCCGTTTTGATATATAGACATTAAAGGTAACATCTCAAAAGCTTTGCTTATTTTTTTATTCTCAACAGGATCAATAACTTTTTTTACAGTTTCATCTGCAAGATCTAATAAATTCTGATGATAAATCTCAGCTATTTGAGAATCTTTTAAAGCACTGACATCATTTAATGAAAGTACTTCTTGTCCTGTGGCAATATTAGGTTTAGTAAACTGACTGATAATATCATATTTAGTAGTGAGAATAGGATAGTCTTCAATTATATTTAATATTAAATCAGTAAAAGATTGACCTTTAAGATCCATAATAGCTTTTCTATTAAAAGAATTAATCAATGCTTTTTTATTTAAGTAAGCTTCATAAGCTTGTTTTTCATCTTTAATTAAATCATTTAATCTTTTAAAATCTTTACTGTCTTTAATAGACACTAAAGAATACATGCTCCTTTGATGCTCTCTTTCAAAAACATATTTAAAATATGTAGACTCATTAGGAAATAACTCTTCAATATTCATAAAACCTCTTAATCCATCACTAGCATAATTTTCAGAAGTTGTATTAGATCTATCATATAGTCTTTTTACATATTGTTTTTTAAGTTTAACTTCATCAACATACAGTTTACCATCAATGACTTCAGCTCCAGTTTTTATACCAGCTTTAATAACTACATCCATACCTTTATATTCTTTAGGCATGCTTATAAGATTACCTTTTTCATCTACAAAATTGGTCATGTAGTTTTGAAAAATATAATTTGGTATAGCATTTTTAAAAGCTGTTATAAAGTTTCTTGCACCATCCTGAGTTGATCCAAAAGATTTTGTAATTTTAGCACTATTGTTTTTAAATTTTTCAACAATATAATTAGTAACAATATCATTGTTTCTTAAAGGAAACACAGGTATAATCAAATCACTTATTAGTTTATTATCAAAAAATGTTCCCAAGATTGAGTCTTGAAGCTTTTCAATAGTTCCTTCTTCTAACGTAGACAAAGCTTTACCTTCATCTATAGTTAAGTTTCTTCTGATTAACTCTTGTAATGTTTTAGAAGTTTTAGTATCAGGATTAGCTATAAACTTTAATGCAGTAAAACCTCTTGTTGATTTTTCTAATTCTAAAAAATGTAAAAACATTGCAATAGCATGTTTTTCATATGCTGGATTTTTAGGATCTTCAACTAATCGCGTCATTAAGGCAATATCAAAATTACCATCATTATTTAATATACCAGATTGAGATGTAGCTTTTTGTACAGTATTATAATATTTTTTATTAGATGTTGGATAAAGACTTTCTTTTTCTCCAACATATTTAATAAGTGTATTTCTACCAGCTTGATATTTTACAAAACTGTTTTCAAAATCATCTTCTACAAAACCCGTAATTTTAGCATAAGTACTTTTAAGTGTTCTTTGTTGTTTAGTATATTCTCTAACTAAAGGATTAGATACAAAAAGAATAGCTTCTTTCTTAGGTACACCTGCTTTAAGTAAAAATAAAAGTATTGGTAAAGTTTCATAATTACCTTGAATAAAGAATATCCAAGCATCTTTTTCAACATCTACAGCACCATTTAACATTTGAGAAAATAATTCTCCAATGCTATCTAAACCATCAACACTATAAATATTAGATAAAGATATTCTACCATCTTTAGTTTTATTATGTCGTAGTAACAATCTTGTTAAAAATTCTTTTTTACCCTCTACATTTCTTCCTAAAGATGCATTATACTCTAAATTTTTATATTTAGCTGGTAATGAAACACCGATTGAATTCATTATAGGGTGTAAAGAATTTTCTATTGCAATCGTACCTAACACTTTCTTACCAACCATGTTTACTTCATGTTTATGTAAGTTATAAGATACTTCTAAAGTTCTTGTAGGACTTATTATCTTTTTTCCATTTTTATCTAATCTAACTGCTTCATTATGCATATTACTAAATCTGTCATAATCAGTTACATATTCTGCAAGTTTATCAGCTATATCATTTTTTAATAAATAAGTATCATTAGGTTTTACCAAAGATGCATAGTTATCACTCAAAGCAAGTATTTCAGATATAGTAGTTATTAATTCATTTTCTAAGGCTGCTTTTTGATTTTTAATTATACTAGAAGCAACACTGGATTTATCAGCAGCTCTAACTTTATCTAAAACTTGATCATTAGTTAATGAACTTCTAACAAATCTACCATAAGCATCAATAGCAGGCATAAAAGTTGTTAATTTATCACCATCAAAATCTGTTCCTGATTTAGCTACTATTTCAGTAGGAGGAATAATTATAGGTCCTGCTGAAGGATCTAAAAAAGCATAAACTTCCATAAATTCCATAGAATTTATACCTTGTACAGGAATTCTTACAGCAGATAAAGTAACAGATTTTCTATTATTATTTAAATTTAACCAATCATCATTTTTTATCATTTCATTTAAACGGACTATTGTCTCTACAGGTTTATCATCCAAGTGTTTTGTTTTTAATAAGTTAACAAAATCTCCTTGTAAAGCAATAGCAACTTTCATTGCATTAGTTGTACCATCTGCGTTTCTACGATAAAAAGGTAAATTATTAGTTCCTAAAAACTGTTGTACTTCAGCCTCAGTTCCTTTTTTAAGATTTGAATCCCATATACCATTTGACATTGCACTAGATACTTGACTTAATGCTTCACCTTTAACTTTTTGTTTAATTAATCTTTTTTCAACTAAAGCTACTAGAATAGTTTCAATTTCATCAGCTAATAAATGAATAGATAAATCTGTTTTAAGTGAGTTGTCTCTATTAAGACCAACTAAATGTATTAAATGTTCAGGAATATCTTTTCTTTCTAATTCTTTTTGAACCACATCTAAAAAATCATGTAGATTACCTGTATATTTATTAGTTATTTTATCATAAGTATAGTGTATCTCGTGTAATAATTCTAATTTTAATAATTCACTATAATTTTCTACAGCTTCTTCATATCTTTTTACAGCTTTTTCATTATCAGAATTAATAATTTTACCCTTACTATACATATTATTTAAAATAAGTTTTCTTAACTGTGTTGAGAATACAGTTTTATTTTTATACTTACTTGGCACATTAGTAACATTTTTTAAATTTTCAAGATAAATTGTATTTTTTGTAAATGCTATATCTTTTTTTAATATTTTTTCATCAGATCTTTTTTCATAAACTATATCAGCTGAACCATTTGAAGTTACACTACCTACTTTAGATCCCGTTTGAAAAGTAATATACTGTATATTTCCTATCATCATTTGTTTATGTAAAGATTCAAGATCTGAACCTGCAATTACTGAAGGAATTAAAGGAGCTAATGCAAATTTATGCATTGCGTTTACAGGTAAACCTGTATTTGCTAAGTGCCCAAAGTTTTGTAATTTATATACTGGAAACAGCTCTATAGTATCAGATATTGTAATCTCTTCTCCATTTTTAATTTTTTGAAATAAACTTTCTTGATCATTAGACCAAGCATCTTCAAGATATCTTAGATTTCTATAAGCATCAAAAGTTATAAAACCTTGACCATCAGCTTCTTCAATATTTTTATATTTACTTATTTCAATAGCAACTCTTCTGTCTATTTCAGCTTTTGCATTAGGTATTTTATATTTTTCGTATTGTTTAGTATATGCCTCTCTTAAGCCAGCTTCTATTTGTTCAAGATATACAGACCTTCTTTTAACATCTTGTACAACAGCTGTATTAAAAGTTCCATTATAAATTATAGGAGTTAAACCTTCTTTTTTAGCATATGAAGAACTTGCTAAGAAACTGTTTACAAATTTTCTAGCAGCAATGTCGGTTCTAAAAGCAGGGCCACCGGATGTAGCACCTGGGTTTCTTTTATGTAATTCTTCTACAGCATGATTATATTGAGAAATGTCTCCGTAAAACAAAATAGCCATTTCAAAATTATGTATCCAAGAATTATATGTATAAGCTTCAATTAATTTATTTTTCACATTATCCTCAGAAACACCAGCTTCCACCATTGCATTAGTAAGTTCTTTATCAACAAAAGTAACTTCATCTGAATCATTAATCTTTGTTTGTTGATCAAAATAAGATTTAACATTTCTTTTTACAATGTTGAGTAAACCTGTAGTATCAGCATTTAAAAATTCTTTTAAATTAAAAGTTTTATTTTCAGCTAAAGCTTTATCAATACCTTCATATATAGCATTTTTACTAGCCGTAGTTAATACATTATCAAATGCAGTAAACACTTCTCCTGCCATAAGCCCTCCACCAATATCTCTATTGTAACCTATATAATTTTTATATATATTTTTATTTTGTTTAAACCTATATATTCTTTCAGCTTCAGCTTCCATATAAGGTAGCATGTGTGCTTTAAAAGCATAATCTGATGCTGTACCATCAGCAAACATATTTAAGTCAACCCATAGATTCTTATCACTACCTTCTTTTCCAGGTAATCCTACGACACCTCCTTCAATCCTTGCACCAAAAGAAGATGATTTAGATGCATGTCTCATAAATTCTTGAATGCCATCTTTTAACATAGTATTCATTTCTTGAAGCATTTTACTAGTAACATCTAAATTAGTTGTATTTACACCAGTACCATTTATTATTTGAGTACCAGAATTCATAAACAAAAGCAAAGATTTATTATTTCTTCGAGTCTGTTTTGCAGAGTTTAAATCAAATAAAGATCTAATTGTAGCTAATCTTTTAGTATAAGGATTAGTTGTAGGATCCATATAGGACATGTATTGAAATTCATCTGTAGTCCATAGATCTGAAAGTACTTTAACATTGTTTAAAGCAAATGTTATTTTACTAATCGTATTGTTTTCAATATGTTCAGAAACTAAATTCCTTTCTGCATTTAAAACCATTGTATTAGAACTGTCTAAACCATAACGAGCTTGCAATTCAGCAATAGCTTTAATTTGTTTTTTCTGATTAATGTTTTCTAAACCCTGTATTTTAAAAACTTTGCTAGACATTAAAGTTTCTAAAGGTTCTGTTTTAAACTTGACTATTAAAGCTTTAGCATTACTAGAAGCAAAAGGTTTATTTTCTAAATTACTTAATTTTTTTATAATTGTAAATATATAAGGAAGACCAAACTGTTCAATAGTGTCTGTATTCTTTTTGAGTGTGTTTTTAATTATACTTAAATCATCTAAATGAATACCTATAGCTCTAGCAAAATTAAATGATTTTTCTATATCTAACTTTCCGTCAATACCAAAATCATTAACAATCTTTTGAATATTTAAAGTTGGTATGTTTTCTCTGCCAACTCTATCAACATAAGGATTTGTAATACTAGAACTAAATTTGTTTTTAAAATTATTAATAATATTAAGAGTTTCACTAGAAGCTTCCGTAACAGAAGATGTATAATCATACACACGTACATAACTATCATCTTCAAACATAGAAGATCTAGTAATAAATTTATCTACGGATTCTCCGTAAGTATTTATTTCTTTAGCCTGTGTTTTAAAAACACTAAGCTGAATATAAGGAACTCTTGACTTACTAAAAGCTTGCCAAAACGATGTGGTAGCTTGAAATTCATAATGATTATTAGTAGTAGTTTCCGGGTTAGCTAATTTATTTTCTACTAATTGCTTAAATTGAACATTTGATAAACTTTCTTTTACTAAAGCATCATACATTTTTTGAGGATCTTGCATTCCTGCTATTGCTCTAACAGTACTGTTCCAAGTTGTTCTAAAATCTGCAAGTTTCTTAAAACCTAAATTATTATAAACATAATCAATTTCTTTAGTTTTTTTATTAATTGATCCTTGATGTAAACTTTTAAGAATAAATAAAGTTTCTTTACCAGCAAGCTGTATTAAAGTTTTACTTCCATCTTTTTTATCTCCATATCTTTCACTATTTTCTATATTCTGAGGATCAGACAAGTTACCTTCTTCATCTAATTCTAGAGCTGTATGTTTTTGTTTTATTAAATCGAATGAGCTATTGTCAACATGATATTTAATTAAACCAGTATCTGTATCACCATAATTATCTATACCAGCTTGAAGAATTCTGATTCTATTTTCTAATATTTCTTTTTTAAAAGCATTAATTTCAATATCTTCTGTATTATCTAAAGCTTCTTTATAACTAGTTAATTTTTCATCTAACTTTACTTTAATTAGTTTATACAAAGGCTCTCTATTTCTTGAATCAAGTAATAAACTTAAAGTTACTGATTTTGATTTTTTAATCTTAGTTTGTTCATCACTAATCTCAGAAATAATAGAATCCATACTATCTTTAAGTAAATTGGAATCTTGTCTATTTAAAACCTGCTCTGTTTTAGTTCCCGTTTTAACAATACCGCTGTTTCTATATAATAAATCAAACATGACATTATCAACAGAAGGTAGATAATTATTTAAATTAGTTCCTAAATATAAATTATCAAATAAATCTTTAACTTTTTTAATATCAGTCACATCAGTCACACTTCCTTTTCCAAAAAGCTCTCTTAAAAAATTAAGTATTTTTCTAAATAAGCTGTTTCTCTTAGGTGATTCCTTTTGTGTTCTTCCAGTTCTAGCATATTCTCTAAAACTTTCCGCTAAATGTTCTTCAATTGTAAAAAAATCTGCTTTTGAACCTAATTTTTTTTGTACTTCTTTATATAAAGCTTTTTTATCAGCTCTACTTAAATACAATTGAGAAAAAGCATGCCAAGCTTCATGATACACATCTACCATAGATCCTTTAGCAGCTAAGTCAATCATACCTAAGTTGCCGTTTAAAGTAGCTCCTGAAACTATAAATCTAGCATAAGCATCAGAATTTACAATATTAGCAACTTCTCTAAAACCAATATGTTTATTTAATAATGAGTTAGCCCACCACTTTTTAGCATTTGAAACTTGTTCTTCTGTTACATCCGAAGGTAAATCAGCATTTCTAAAAAAGAATACGTCAGCAGCTCCTTTATCTTCAGGTTTTGCTTCACCTTTAGCATCTATAACATTATTAATTTCAGCTTCAATTTCTTCAACAGACTTTTGAATAACAGGTTGTTTTGCTATATCAGATGGTTTATTAAAATCTTCAGTTTCTCTTACATAACCTAAAAGTTTGTTACCGCTTCTAACTTCAACTACATCTATGAATTTTTTACCATTAAGTTCAATTTCAGGAATTAAAATTAAAGTTACTCCTTTTACTATATCTGCATTAGTAACTATCCCCGCATCAATATTTCCACTTTTAACATCAACTCTGTTATAAAAATCAATAACCATACCATCAGATGTAGTTATATTCCATCTACTTATAGCACCAAAAGGTTTTGATATAGTTCCTATTATTTCAGTACCTGTTTTAAGAATTGAAACTACTTTTTCTTTAATTTGTTTAACTCCAAGAATTGGTTCTACATCTGCAAAATCGGTTAATGTATCAAATAAATCATCTTTGACATAAATTTCTGTATTTTCCTTAGCTTTTGCTAATTGTGCTGTAAACTCATTAGGTAAAGCAAACTCTATATTATTATTAAAAGTTCTGGTATTTTTAGTTAAATCAATACTTACTGTTGTGTTAGGTAAAGTTTTTAAAAATTCAGTATAACTAGAGTAATCTTTATTAAGTTCATTAGTACCTAAATCATAATCTAAAAATTGATTGTCATTTAATGCTTTTGCATTATATGTCATCTTAGCTCCAAAGTAATTACCTTTTACACCACTAGCTTCCATTAAAGAGTTATAGATAACTTCAGATGATGCATCAATATCTAAGTTTACAACTATAAAAGTTGACAATTTTTCTTTATAAGTAGTTGGCGAATAACTGTATATTAATTTATCAGTATTAGGTAAATATTTAAGTTTGTGTTTTCTTGTTGCTTGAGAAGCATTATTAGATAAAAATTGAGTAACAAAATTATATTTTTCTAAATTTGATAAGTTTTTATTGGTAAGCACAGCAGCAATTTTTCTTGCTACATCAGCCGTAAGATTAGGTCTATCAATAACATGTTCTTCACCTTTTATAGTAATAAATGCTTCCCCTTTTTTTCCACCTGTACGTTCCGATTTAACTGTAACAATAGAGCTAATAGCAGCATCATTATCTTCTAATACTGAAGTGATATTAGACAAATTTAATTTTTCAGGTTTAGTTTCACTTGCTCCTGTGCTTATACCTACAATATCAACTAAAGGTTGCTCTTGACTTTTTATAAGGTTTTGTCTAAATTCATAAAGTTCTTTAAACTCTTGTTGTTGTTGTCTTAAAGCTTTCTCAACGGGTATTCCTAAGTTTTTAGATATAAGGCTAGGAGTCATTATTTGATCTTGTTTACCATAAATATCAGTAACTCTATATATATCATTTTCTTTTCTAACATCTCTTAAGAATTGATATACAATACTCCCTCCTAATTCTTTAGTTGTTATATTTCCCGTTTCATTAAAAAATAAATAGTTACCTTCAGCATCAGTAATTACCATTAAAAATATCTCAGAAGGAATAGTAACATTTGATTGTGCGTTCCCTGTACGTGTAAGATATAATGCACGCGTTACTAATCTTGCTGTAGTTTTATCTAAATTTTCAATATTAATTTTGTCAATACTAACAGGTTGTAATTTTAAACTAGTATTTTCATAAATAAGTTCTCTTAAAGAAGTATTATTGTTAGCAATACTACTGATAGCACTTAATGTGTTATATATTGTTTTTTTACCAGCATCAAGAGTTTCAACATCTATAGTTTGATTAGGATTTAGTTGAATAAATTCTTGAAATGTAGTAGATAAAGCAGACAAGGGTTTATTATTAAAATCACTTGGAATAACAGAATCTCCATCTGCTTCAGTAATTGTATATGCTAGGTTAGCTGCTTCTATTACTAATTCTTTTTGTACTTCAGGATTAAGTGTAGGATTAAAATAATTAACAGTATTTATTAAACCATTCTCTTCTTTTTTAAATTGTTTAATTAAGGGTCTAAGAAAATCTGTTTTTATTTCAAAATCTTGAAGAGTTGGTCTAAAAGATGCTATGCCTATTAATGACGGGACTTGTTGCAAAAACTTAGATGCTGTATCCACATCTTTTGCTTTAGCAATTTTATTAAATAAATCTGTCATATATTGTTTAGCGTCAAAAGCTTCTTTTTGATTAAGCATGTGACCATAAACATTAGCATATAATTTCTCAATCTGAGAACTAGATAAAGCACAAGTTACTTTCATAATTTTAACATTCTATATCATCCAACAATTCATCATCTAAGTCCTTTAATGCTTTAGTAGATACAGCATTTTCAATTTTATCTAATTGAGCTGTGTCTTTAATAAAGCTATCAGTTAAATCTATAGATGTTTCAATTTTTTGTTTATCCTCTGTACTTAATGATTCTTTAGTTTCTATTGCGCTCATTACCACATTGTTTAATGTAAATATTTTATTTAAATCTTTAAAGCTAAACACTATTTCATTAGCTGTGCCTAGTATTAAATCCATACCTTGTACTGCAACAGTTACTGTTTTATCTACAAGATTAATAGATTGCATAACTAAAGTATCATTTGCATTTGCAAAGACTTCACTTTTATTATTACCATCTTCTGTAAAGATAATGTTTTTTGCAATAAGTTTTGTACCAACAGTTAATGTTTCAGGAACAATTTTTACTGTTTGAGGATTAGCTAATTCTTCTTTTTTCTGTTTAGCTAATATTGCCATTTCTTGTAAATCTTCTTGAGCAATAATTCCTTCAGGAATTTTAATGGATAATTCCGTAATAACAACTTGAAGTTCTTCTTGTGAATTAACTTTAGCAAGATCAGCTTTAAAATCACTTACTCTATATCTTAAAGAATCGTCAATAACTTCTACTTTTCTTTCTTCTTGTTCTGCTTTAATAGCAGGAGATTCTGTATCATCACTAGACTCGGCATCTACAGGAACTATGTTAGCCTTAGCTTCTGTATTCATCAATACTTCTTTTTCTACAACCGGTACAAAAGCATCAGCTTCAGCTTGAACACCTTTTTTGTCTAAGGATACTAAAAAGTCAGTAGCTAATATAGTTGGTGAACTCGGTTTATTAGCAGAAACTATTTTACTATCTGTACCAGTAACAATTATTTCAATTGGTAAAACAGCTGCGTTAACACTTACACCAAGCATGTTAGATAATAAATTTGCTTTAGTAAGTAATAATAAACTTGTTTTTTTAAGTTTAGACTTAGGGTTATCTTTTTTCTTAAAGACATCCCAATTAGTTTTTGAATCAGCAATTACATCTACTATGGTAAGATTACCTTTTGTATCAGCTATGACTAAACCTACTTTACTAGCTATTTTAGTTTTTTCATCAAAAATTATAAAATCTTCAGAAATAATAACTAACTCACCATTATCTACTCTTTGTTTTATGGCTGTGACATAACCTTTTGGACCAAATAAATTATCAAAAGCTTCTTGAGTTATCCTAGCAGGATTAAATTCAGGACCACTCTCAACACTAAATAAATTTTTAACTTGTTCATCAATATATTGCTTAAATATAGAATTTTCTTCTGCTACACCCGTTAATTCTTCTATTGTTTTATACAATTCATTATTTATAGTAATACCTTCGGAAGTTATTGTTATTTCTCCTTGAGTTTCTTTAAGAGTTTTTAGTTTATCAGAAGCAATTATTAGTTCTGGTGTTAAACCTTTTCTAGATCTTGTAGCAATAAGTTTTTCTAAATCAGTAATTATAATCTTATATTTACTCTTATCTGTTTTATCTTCCGGAGTAATATCTTCTTTTGCTTCAATACTTACAACTAAAGCTTTAATTCTTCTTTGAGCTGCTCTAAGGTCTTTTACTGTTTTTATACTTTCAGTATTAACTTTTTTACCTTGATACATATATTCAAATTCACCTTTTTCCCCAGTTTCTTGCGTAACAGTTTCTAATTTTTTAGCTTTATTAAAGTTATCTATCTCAATTCTTGCATCTTTGTTTGTTTTTAAAAAGTTATTGAACAAATTTGATACTTGCTCATCTGTTAAATTTTGATTTTCTTCATCAGAAAGTTTAGAAATAACTATTTCTTGAAAAGAAGTGAATAGTTTATTGTGTAAAGCAGGGTATTCTGAAAGACTATCTTCATCTCCTATAATAGGAACAAAATCTTTAACAACGGTTGACTCTTCTTTTATTAATTTTTCTTTATAATTAGCATAGTCTTCACTTATTTTATTTTTAAAGTCTATATATTTTTGTTTAATAGCTTCTGCTAAGACCGGATCTGCTTGTTCACTTAAGGTATAAACTTCAACACTATCAAAAATAATAGCTAGAGCTGACATATTTTCAATAACTTCTCCATTTATATCATCTAACTTTAATTGATTTTCAGTATCCTTGAATAAAACAAAAGGAGTATCACCACCATATTCACCATCAGCATATTGATCAGACTCTAACTCACTATTAATCTTTGTTAATGTAATTTTGCCTGTAGCATTAGGAATAATTTTTTTAATAAGAGTTCTTACTTCTTTTTTAGGCAGATTTTCTAATTCAATTTGCATAGCTTTATCAGCATCTTCTAGATCTTTCTTAAGTTGTGCATCTAAAGATTCAGGTACAGTTGTTGTTTTTTGATCTTTAAGTTCTGCAGCTTTTTCAAATTCTTCATAATAAACATCATATTCAGGAGTACCTTCAGGTATAATCATTTTACCAGCATGATCAAAAAATTCTGAAGGAGGTGTGCCATTTTCTTGCCAAGCTTGAAAATCTTCCATGCTAATATAAATACTTTTATTAGCTAAAGAATTAAGTAAAGCATTATCAATGACAACACTTAAATGTTCAGTAATCATTTTTTCATATATACTTCCTCTTTTTGCATATAATTCTTGCATCCATTCACTATTTCTAACAGCACTTTCTATAAAAGCATTTGGATCATGAATTAAGTTAACATAATTCATTAAGTTTCTTGATTCAGAATCTAGTTTATAATGATCAGCTAATAATTCATATGAATCATCTACATCTTTATCAAATATATAATCACCATCTAAGCTAGCAAGAGCTCTTAAATATTCTTTATATGAAGCCTCATGTTCTGAATATTTTTTTATTTTATTTTCGTCAGTAAACTCTCCATGATTATCATTTAATAATTTTTCTATTTCCTCATCTGTTACAGGAACGTCTCCTTTTTCTTTTTGTAAAATTTTTCTAAGTTCAGCAACTCTTTCATATCTATTAAAGAAATTATTTAAATCAGCTGTTTTAACACCCAGTTGTGTTAAAGCTTCAAGCTTTCTTTTTTTAAACTTATACTGTTTTACCGATTCAGGATCAGTAAGCAATTCTAAAGATATAATTTCATCTTTAAGCATTGCTTCTTCATTTTTTAATTTAGTATAATCAAAAATAACCTCTGAATCTCTTTGAGACATGTTCTTTAATGGAGCTTGAGAAAGGTATTTTTCCATAATAGATTTTTTTCTTTCTACAGTATTTGTATATGCTTCATTAAAAAACACAGCATTTTTAATTGCATTATTCCAACCATAATATAAAGCAACTTTGCTTCTATACTCAGGACTATCTTTTTCAGGTAAATTACGTAAATCTACAGGATTGGGAAATTTTTCTTGATAATAGTCATTTGTTTTCTCTATTTTTTTAATTTTCTCAATTGTTTTAGGAATTTTAGCAAGATATTTTTCACCTTCTCCTTTAGGGATGGTAGGTATAGCATCTTCTAATTCTTCCGGGGTTAATTGACCCATATCATTTAAATTTTTTCTAAAGACATCTAATGTACCGTTTTCTAAAAGAGTATTCATTTGATATACTAATCCTTCAAAAGTAGCATCAGTTGCTTCTTTTACACTACCTTCTTTTTTTATATTAGATACTTCATCTTGTACTCCATAATTAAAATAATTACTATTTAAAAAATCTTTAATGTCTATACTATTAAGATTATTAACCATATTTTTGGTAATATCTAATTTAGTTTTTTTAAAGTCTTCATAAACTTCTTTATTAAACATTCTGTTATATCCTATACCTAAATTTTTAAAAGCTGAATTTAAAGGCATTGCCAAAGCTCCCATTGCAAAACCTGAAGCAAACGTTTCAAAACCCGTAGCTGTAAATTGTTTACCCAACTCCTCACTAAAATATGCAGCTTGAGAAGCTTCATTATATAAAGCTACTCCTTTACCGTAAGAATGGGCCTGTAAAGCTTTACTATTAAAAGTATCTGTATAATATCTTTTATTAGCACCTGCTATAACTTCTTGTAAATTTTCTTGAATACCTTCTGAAAAATTTGCTTTAAAATAACCTATAGTACCTAAAGTAGATTTATAAATAGGTTGCTTCAACCAACTTTTAGCCATATTTTTAAAACTAGCAGCTCTAAAATCAAATGATTTTTTAGTATTATCATATATAATTTCACCAAAATCTCCAAACTTCCCCCCTTTAATTGTCTTAAGCTCTTTAATAGTATTCTTCATAGAATTTCTAATACCACCTTTAGCTCCCATTATATTAGGAAAAACAATTGCATTACTGCCATAAATTAAAGCTGTGTTCCAAAGTACTGTATTAAGGGAAGCTTTTTCAGATTGTTTAATCATTTCATATTGTTGTGCATCTGTAGGAGCTTCTTTAAACTTAGCATAATGTTCATTATATAATTGATCATAAACTTCATTCTTTACCATACCTCCTTCAAGCCGAGCTTCAGATAAAGCCATGTTTATTCTTTGAACATCTCTATAAAAACCACCAAAAGTTTTAAAACCTTTACCTAAATTAGTAAGATTATCTGCTGCTTTTGCTGCTTTAAAAGAAGTTAATGTATTACTAATTGGACTAAAAGCTGATGTTCCTATAGTATTAGCGTTTTTCCAAAAGTTTCTTGCGCCACTTACACTTTTAACACTGTTTAAAGTTGCATTAACAGCTTTATAACCATCTACTGCTTTATCTAAACCTCTAATAGCTCTTCCTGTATTCTTTATAAGATTTGCTGTACTAACAACAGCACTAGCACCTCCTGTTTCTGGTGCTAATAATAAACCTGCTACTTCTTCTAAAATAGCTTCTGTCATAATACCAGCTGAATAACCAAAATTCATAATGACATTATTCATAAAAGAACCAAATCCTTTTTTGCTAGATTGTCCAATAGCAGCATATTCAGCGTATTCTGCAGCATCAACACTATCGGAACTTGTAAAATCTCCTTGTAACATTTTAACTAAACTTTTAGGTCCTGCTACAAGACCTTTTCCAAACAACGGCCAAAATGAATTTAACATCATTTTTTTATGATCATCCCACCATGTAGTGTGTTCATTATACAAAGATTCATTATCTCTTAACGGTGAAAATCCTATTTTACTAAAAAGTTCTGGACCATAAGCTGCATATTTCTTATAAAAAGCATTACCGTCAGGCCCAGCATTATAGGAGTATATTTTAGCATATGAATTTTTATCATTAACTGTTAATTTTGCAATACTATCATTTTTTAAAGCTTGTGCAAAAGACTTAAAATCAAAATTCTTTTTGTTTGGCCCAGGTTTATTTGGTGCATACTGTATAAGCTGATCTCTAACATTTTTTTGAGGAGATGTAAGATTTTCAACATTAGGTAATGTAGGAAAAAAACTTTGTTGAGACAGATCATTTAAAGGAGCTTTTAAGTTTTCTCCTTCAAAAGCTGATAAACCTTTAGCATCTACTACAGGTTGATTAATTCTTCCATACTCAGGTCCTAAAGGATCTAAAGAACTAAATGTATTATTAGTATCTCCCATTACTTAACTCTTTATTAAATTCTTTATATGTAGACCATGTATCTATAATCATATCTCTATGACCTTCTAACTCTGAACCAAATGTAGATATATTATTAAAAGTATGTTCTAACTTATATTCATTTGTAAGAGGATTCCACAATCTATAATTATTTTTAATTGTATAATCACCAGTACCTATTTCATTTTTTTTAATAGTTATTGAAAAATTATCATCAATAGAATCAACATAAGTATAACCGTTTTTTTCATTATCTACATATGTTTGCAGAGGTGATTTAAAAGCTTGTTGATATATAGTAGTTTTATCTAAATTTTTAGAATTTGTAATTAAAGAAATACCATTAGTAATTATATCATTATATTGATCAGCATCTATAAAACCTGCTCCAGTAGTGTTTTCAATATAATTTTTTAACCAAACAGGATCTGGATGAAAAGTAATAGCTGCTTTATCCATACTATTAGCAGCAATAGGTGCTACAGATACTTTAAAATTATCCATTTTTGTATTAGGGTCAGATAATTCTTTATTTATCAATGACAATAACTTTTCACCAATTATATTATTTTCACCTTCTACTTCATTATCATAAGCATCTTTACCAATACCTTTAAAACTTACACGATCACTTGTACTATCACCAAAATCTATAGTACTTATAACATTGTTAAGCTCTGTTAAATGTGTTCTACTTTCCGTCATTGGAGCTTTAGTATTTATAAAAATATCTGAAGTACCCATTGTAAATTTACCTGAACCATCTAAAGTACCTATTTTATCTAATCCAGCAAATTTATTCTTAACTTGATTAGGTTTATTTGTACTATATATTTTAGTAGCAGCAGCTAACATTTTTTTATAATTAACATTGTCGTCATAAACTCTATTAGTATTTCCAAAACCTTCATTAGAAACAGGACTGTTTGTTGTAGGACTTGATGAGTAAGACGCTGTTCCTACTAAGCGTGAGAAAGTTTTTATAGTGTCTTTACCGTGTTTATCAGCTATAGCTTTATAAAATTGTTCTTCACTTCTTAATTGTCCTGAAGGATCATATAAAAACTCAGTAAACTTAAAATCATAACCATCTGTTCTTAATTGCATTTCTACTGCTTCTGATGAGTCTTTTCTCCAAGCATTATCTTTTCTTAAATAATTAGAATAGTCTTTAAAATTAAGACTCTTTTTACTATAATCTGTATAAGTAGGATCATCTTGAAATATGCTTAAATCACCATTATTACCAAGCCAAGAATTAAATTTATTTTGAATATTTTCTAAGTCCTTAGCACCAACTTCATTATTTATCCAAACGTTACCGTGTTTTTTTAATTTTTCATTAAAATTAGC
>Ga0335398_10000939_pt1 | contig 50927 bp, 52 predicted proteins | sample BON03_FD_205742 | JGI IMG/M metagenome (GOLD analysis project Ga0335398, IMG submission 205742) | Freshwater microbial communities from Lake Bonney liftoff mats and glacier meltwater in Antarctica - BON-03 (spades assembly) (version 2) | ecosystem: Environmental > Aquatic > Freshwater > Ice >... | reverse complement strand
CTGAAAAAGGCCGGAGCCGCCTGGCTGCCCGACCACGCAGACCAGATGGCCCACCTCCGCGTCCTCAGGGCCAATGGCCATTGGCCCTCTCTCTGGAACTAATCATCACCCGCTTTCAATCACACCCCCAGAACACCCAATTTCAACTTCGCCGTTGACGATTCGGCGGGCGAACTTCAACGTTCCCGCTCTTTCGAAATGAAGACCGTTTTGTTCATCTGCACCGGGAATATTTGCCGCAGCCCCATGGCTGAAGGCATTTTCCGTCATGCGCTGAACGGTCACCCCGGGTTCGGCGTGATTTCCGCCGGAGTCAGCGCAGCGAATGGACAGCCTCCGAGTGCCCATTCCGTGAGGGCGTTGCGGGAATGGGGGATCGACATCGCATCCCAACGCAGCCAGTTCCTGACTGGGGAGCTCGTCGACGAGGCCGACCTGATCCTGGGGATGACCCAGAGTCACGTGGAGTCCGTTTTGATGATGTATCCGGAAGCGGCTGACAAGGTGTATCGGCTGCGCGACTTTGACCCGAACCTTGATCCGTATGATCACGATATTTGTGATCCGATCGGCGGATCCCTTGAAATCTACCAGGCCTGCCGTGACCAGATAAAATCCGGAATTGAAACCATGCTCAAGACTCTCGAAACCAGTTCGTCCGATTCTTCCTCCAAAACATTGAAGCTAGTCCTCGGCGCCGACCACGGCGGATTCGGCCTCAAAGAAGCGATCAAAACACATCTCCAGACGAAGGGTTACGACGTCGACGATCTCGGCACCCATTCGTCGGAATCCACGGACTACCCCGACTACGCTCGCCCCGCCGCCGAGAAAGTGAGCAATGGCGAAGCCGATTTTGGTATTCTGGTCTGCACCACAGGCGTTGGGGTCTGCATCGCGGCAAACAAGGTCCACGGCGCACGGGCGGCTTTGGTCAGTGATGAAGCCACCGCAGCGGTTGTTCGCGGGCACAACGATGCGAACGTCATCTGTCTTTCGGGTAAAACAACATCGGTTGAATCCGCCAAAAATATTGTGGACGCATTTCTCGAAGCAAAATTTGAGGGCGGACGCCACGAGCGCCGCGTTAACAAACTCGAAGGTGGCAGCCAGAGCGTCTACCGGGTCCATCAGGTCGATCCGGAGATTGCCGATCTGCTGACCAAGGAATGCCGGCGGCAACAGGAAAACATCGAGTTGATTGCCAGTGAAAATTTTACGAGCCCGGCCGTGATGGAGGCTCAGGGCTCGGTGCTCACGAACAAGTATGCCGAGGGTTATCCGGGCAAGCGCTGGTATGGCGGCTGTGAGTTCGTGGACGAAGTCGAAACGCTCGCGATCGAACGTGCGAAAAAGATCTTCGGAGCCGAACACGCGAACGTCCAGCCGCACTCCGGTTCCGGCGCGAACATGGCCGTCTACTTCGCCATGCTGCAGTCCGGCGATAAGATGCTCACGATGGACCTCAGCCACGGCGGACATTTGACGCACGGGAACAAGGTTAATTTCTCCGGCAAGTTTTTCGAAATCGTTCACTACGGAGTCGGGAAAGAAGACGAACGCATCGACTACGATCAACTCGAAGCCGCCGCCAAGGAACACAAGCCGAAGATGATCACGGTGGGTGCAAGCGCGTATCCCCGGATCATTGATTTTGAGCGCATGGGTAGAATCGCCAAAGAAGTCGGCGCGCTCCTGCTTGCGGACATCGCACACATCGCGGGTCTGGTCGCGGCGGGCGTTCACCCGAGCCCGGTCGGCCACGCTGATTTCGTGACAACGACGACGCACAAGACACTGCGCGGGCCGCGCGGCGGTTTGATTTTGTGCGGCGCCGAGCACGCGAAGGCCATCGATTCGCAGACGTTTCCGGGAATTCAGGGCGGCCCGCTGATGCACGTGATTGCGGCGAAGGCAGTTTGTTTCCACGAGGCGCTGCAACCGTCCTTCAAAACGTATCAGCAGCAGATCGTGAAGAATGCCGCCGCGTTGGCTGCGGGAATGACGAAGAACGGATTTCGCCTCGTGAGCGGCGGCACCGACAACCACCTCATGATGGTCGATGTCGGCGCGCGGGACATCACGGGCAAGGATTGTCAGATCGCGCTGGATGAAGCGGGCATCACGACCAACAAGAACACCATTCCGTTTGAGACCCGTTCACCGTTCCAGGCAAGCGGCATCCGGCTCGGCACACCGGCCGTCACGACACGCGGGATGAAGGAGCCGGAGATGGCGGCGATTGCCGATATGATCAGCGAGGTTTTGATGGATATTAAGAATCTTGACGCCGCCCATAAGGTGCGCGACCGTGTCCGCGAGCTTACCGCAAGATTCCCCTTACCTTACTGACATCAGCGAGAAAGTTCCCAATACCGACTCAAGCCCGCAGGGTTTTTCCCTCCGGCACATTTTGGTTTTTGGCTGACCGCCCACCGAAGTCTTTCCATCGAACGGGTTGTCGCCCCTGTATTTATCTGACAGCACTTATCCGAAACTAACGACTATGCCGCGACCGAGAAAACCCGTCCGCCCCAAGAAATCCACTTCACCACGAAGCAAAGGCGTGGGCGCCGACCAGTCCAAGATGCCCCGCAAGCGCGTGACGAAGCCGAACGCCGATGCAGCCGTCGCGGCCGCCATGGGCGCCGCGGGCAAGGACACCATTGTCAACAACTTGCACATCTCCAAGCTTCAGGATTTGTCCATGCCCGAGCTGAACGACCTGGCCAAGGAGAAGGGGATTGAGAACTTCGGCACGATGCGCAAGCACGAGCTGATCTTTCAGATCCTCCAGAAGAACGCCGAGGACAGCGGGGTGCTGTTTTCCGAGGGCGTGCTCGAAGTGCTGCCGGAGGGTTTTGGATTCTTGCGGTCGCGGAGTTTCAACTACCTCCCCTGCCCTGAGGACATCTACGTTTCGCCGTCGCAGATTCGTCGATTTGACCTGCAGACCGGCAATCTGATCGCCGGACAGATTCGTCCGCCGAAGGACAAGGAGAAATTCTTTGCCCTGCTTAAAGTGGAAGCGGTTGACGGCGGCAATCCAGACGAGGCGAAGGACAAGACACACTTCGACAATTTGACTCCGTTGTTCCCGAATGAGCGCTTTCTGCTTGAAACGGATCCGACCGAGCTTTCGACCCGAGTGCTGGATCTGGTCTGCCCGATCGGCAAAGGCTCCCGTGGATTGATTGTTGCGCCGCCGCGCACGGGCAAGACGATTCTCATGCAGAAGCTTGCGAACGCGATGTTGAAAAACAATCCGGAAAGCTACCTGTTCATCCTGTTGATCGACGAACGTCCGGAAGAAGTCACCGACATGGTCCGCACGTGTCGCGGTGCCGAGGTGATCAGCTCCACATTTGACGAACCACCAGAGCGGCACGTGAACGTTGCCGAAATGGTGATCGAAAAGGCGCGTCGTATGGTTGAACACAAGAAGGACGTGGTCATCCTCCTTGATTCAATCACCCGCCTCGCCCGCGCTTACAACACCGTTCAACCACACTCCGGCAAGATTCTCTCGGGGGGTGTTGACGCGAATGCGCTCCATAAACCGAAACGATTCTTCGGCGCAGCCCGTAACATTGAAGAAGGCGGTTCTCTGACAATCATCGCCACGGCGCTGGTCGACACAGGCAGCCGAATGGATGAAGTCATTTTCGAAGAGTTCAAAGGCACCGGCAACATGGAAGTCAGCCTGGATCGTCACCTGGTCGACCGCCGAATTTTCCCGTCGATCAACATCGAACTGTCGGGCACACGCAAGGAGGAACTCCTCTATCACCCCGACGAATACGGCAAAGTGGTCACGTTGCGCCGGGCGCTCACCGGAGTTCCGCCGGTGGAAGCCATGGAACTGATGCTGAACAAACTGAAGAAGACCGGCACAAACATCGAATTCCTGCTGTCAATGAGCGGCGTTAGCTGAACCTCTGGCTGATAGGAGGCATAAACGAATCTAAATTATCCCCCCTTCAGGCGTTCTCATTTGCTTATGGGAACGCCTTATTTATTATTGAATGATTCAAGACGAGAAGGCATCCAAGGCCTGACTGGTGACAAAATCTGATATGTTTACGGCAAAACACACACTAACATTGGCTGCATCCGGCCTCGTCGTACTCGGCGCGGGTTGCAAAGACCAGTCGATCCAAGTTTACCAGATCCCGAAGGAACAGCTGAAGCCGATCCGGCAAATGGCAGAGACTCCGGCCCGCCCGCCCGCCACTGCCCCACACCTGCGCTGGGGCGACCTGCCGACCAACTGGAAGGCAAAGGCTCCGTCAAACATGCGGGCGGCAAGCATCGAGATCACCGGCAAAGACGGGTTGATCGCCGATGTCGGAGCCATCCCCCTCCCCAGGATGGCGGGCAAGGAACTCGAATTCGTGAACATGTGGCGCGGGGGCATGAACCTTCCACAGACAACCACGAACGCCATTGCCGAGCTCCGGGAGGACGTAACCATTGCCGGCACCCCGGGTGCGCTTTTCGAAATGGTGAGCGAAGACCTGCTGGTAGAGAAAAAATACAAACAGCGGGTCGTCGTCGGCATGCTGACCGAGCAGGATTCGACCTGGTTCTTTAAACTGACCGGGCCGGACGAGCTCGTTGCTGCGGAAAAACAGAATTTCGTGAACTGGCTGGAAACGGTCGAAATCGACACGAGCTCGCACGGTCCGGAAACGCCGCAAATGAGCCAGACGCCAGCTCCGGCATCCACCACCAGCCCCGGTGACTGGAAGATCCCATCGACGTGGACGGCACAGCCTCCCAGGCAGATGTTGCTCGCCAGTTTCGCGCTACCTGGCGGCGACGCCAAGGTCGAGGTAAGTTCACTGGGTGGCGACGGCGGCGGATTGCTGGCGAACATCAACCGATGGCGCGGTCAACTCGGCCTGCCGCAGGCGAGTGAATCGCAACTCAGTGAGATCACCAGCCCACTTGACACGGTGGACGGCAAGGGCACGTTGGTTGACATTCAGGGCAACAATCAGAAATTGCTGGTAGTCATCGTCCCGCACAATGGCAAGAGCTGGTTCTACAAATCAATGGGCGCCACGGACGTCGTCGATCGCGAACGGGACGCTTTCCTGGAATTTGCTCAAACAGCCAAACGCTAAACGATCATGGCCGACAAAATTTTCAAATTCTTTTCGTCGCTAAAACTGACAGTGGCGTGCATGGTGTGCGCCTCGATCCTCGTCTTCGTCGGCACACTCGCGCAGGTCAACGAGGGGCTTTATGACGCGCAGGTCCGTTACTTTCGAAGCCTGTTGATCTATTGGTATCCGAGTGGTGGCAGTTTTGGGATTCCTGTTTTTCCCGGCGGTTACCTACTCGGCTGGGTGCTGTTGATCAACTTGCTGACAGCGCACTACACGCGCTTCAAGTTTGCCTGGAGCAAGCTGGGGATTTTCATGACGCACTTCGGGTTGATCCTCCTGCTAATTGGTCAATTCGCCACCGAACGTCTGCAAACGGAGTCCATGCTGGAGCTCGTGGAAGGGGGTTCGAAGAATTATTCCGAGGCCGGACGCGAAGTGGAACTGGTCTTTATCGATCGCTCGAACCCGGACGAGGACACCGTAATCTCGATACCTCAATCCTGGTTGAAGTCGGGGCGCGAAATTTCCAATCCGGCGCTGCCGTTCACCGTACACATCGACACTTTTTATCCCAACTCTGACATCCAAACACACGCGCCGATGGTCTCCACCAACGCAGTCGCCGCCACTCAGGGAACCGGCGCAAAAGTCGAGTTGTCCAACGCCCCGCTCGCGACCACGATGGATTCCCGGAACGTACCTTCGGCGGTCATTTCTTTCGGCGGCGAGGACGCACCGTCCGGCACCTGGCTGGTCTCGCCGATGTTGAACGGTCCCGAGGTCATTTCTGCGGGAAGCAAGAATTATGATGCTGAATTGAGATTCACGCGGTACTACATGCCTTATTCAATTCAGCTCGTTGATTTCAAGCACGACAAATACATCGGCACGGACACTCCAAAAAACTATTCCAGCCGGGTCATTCTTGACGATCCCACAAACGACGAAACCCGGGAAGTCACCATCTGGATGAATCACCCGTTGAGATACGCCGGCACCACTTATTTCCAAGCGGGATTTGAACGGGGCCGGGACGATCTCACCCGGTTGCAGGTCGTCAAAAACCCCACCTGGTTGACCCCCTACATTTCAGTTATCATCATCGGACTCGGACTCATCATTCAATTCATGATTCACCTCGTTCGATTCGCCAACCAACGGAAACGCGCATGAAAAAGAACCTGACCTGGATACTGATTGTCGCCGTGTTTTTCGCCTACGCGGCGAGCACGCTCCGCACGAAAAAGGACAAGAGCGCCTTTCGTCTGCAGGATTTTGCGAGCATCCCCGTGGTATTGGGTGGTCGCATTCAACCGCTTGATTCTGTCGCGCGCAATTCCCTCCTCATCATCCGCAACAACACCAGCGTTCCGCTCGAGGGCAACACACTGGACGGTCGATGGGGATCGTTCGAAGAACTCGAGGCACAGGGAGAAAAGTTCTTTACCGAACGCAAATGGTATCAGTTCACCAAGCACCCGAAAAAATTGGCACCGATCGAGTGGCTGCTCGAAGTCGGCACCAAACCGGAGCTGGCGGATCAACGGTACATCTTCGCGATCAACCATCCGGATCTCAAATCGAAGTACAAACTAGACGAGCAAGGCCTTGATCGAAGTGGTTTGACCTACTATCGCTACGCTGATCTCGGCACCAACCGTGAGAGTATCATGCAGGACGCCCGGGCGGCCGGTGCCAAGAAGTCGGAGGAACGGGATCAATACGAAAAGGCCGTGAACAACCTCGCCAATTCCATGGTGATCTATGAACGGTTGAAGAACAGTTTCCAACCGGAGAGCACGCACAACTTCGCCGCCGATCTGGTGGAATATCAAAAACTCACCGAATCCGGTCGCCAAGCGATGATGGAACAGCAGGCTGGACAGGAATTTGACGAAACGGTCTTCAACAAGTTTTTCCAGTTCGCGCGCGTCTACGCGTTCATGGGCGAGATGGCCTATCCGCTGATCATCCCCCCGCCGTCCGGTGATCATGATCGCGACCATTGGCAGAATGTTGGGAGTGCCTTACTCGAGACGGCGCGCACCGACAAAATACACCCGGTGGTCCCAATCTTCGCCGGCATGACCACGGGTTATCAAAATAGCAAAGCTGCGGATTTCAACGCCGCCGTGGTCGACTACAAGAACTGGATGCAACAACAGGGCTTCGAACAGGAACTCCGCAAGGGACGCAGCGAACTCTATTTCAACAACTTCGCCCCGTTCAAAACCAGCATCGCGATCTACATCTTCGCGTTCCTCCTGATCGTGGCCTACCTGATCGTCCCCTCCCCCACCCTGTGGAATGCTTCGTTCGCCCTGGTGGGACTGTCATTCATCATCCACTCGAGCGGACTCATTTTCCGGATGGTGCTGGAAGGTCGACCGCCCGTGACCAATCTTTACTCATCTGCGGTGTTCATCGGCTGGGGAACGGTCGTCATCGGCATGATCATCGAGCGGGTCTGGAAAAACGGTCTGGGCCTGCTGGTCTCGTCATTCATCGGAGTGGTCACCCTGATCATCGCGCACAATTTGTCTCTGGGCGGCGACACGATGGAAATGTTGCAGGCCGTGCTCGACACCAACATCTGGCTGGCCACGCATGTAGTCGTGATCACGCTCGGCTACTCGGCCATGTTCCTCGCGGGGCTCTTTGGCATTGTCTACCTGTTCCTGGGCGTGTTTACACAGAAGCTGACGGAGAATGTTTCGGGCGGCTCAACACCCCTTCACAAGGCCATCGCCAAGATCGTGTTCGGCATCGTCTGCTTCGCGACATTGTTCAGCTTCGTCGGCACCGTGCTCGGCGGTATTTGGGCAGATCAGTCCTGGGGCCGGTTCTGGGGATGGGACCCGAAGGAGAACGGTGCTCTGCTGATCGTGCTTTGGTGTGCGGTGATTCTACACGCGCGTCTCGGTGGCTTGATTCGCGAAAAAGGTCTGATGGTGTGCGCAATTTTTGGCAACATCATCACCGCATTCTCATGGTTTGGCGTAAACATGCTGGGAATCGGACTCCACAGCTACGGGTTCATGGATGCCGCCTTCAAGTGGCTGATGATCTTCAATGCCACCCAGCTCTTCTGCATCGCGCTGGCATTTATCCCTCAGGAATACTGGAGAAGCCAGCTACCGGGACTCGGCAAGGCCAAGACGCCCGGAGCTTCCGGCAAGGCCCGCCCAAAAACGGCCTGATTTAATCCAGCAAACATCACCAAAACTACCCGGAACCCCTTCGGATTCACTGATTTGAGCCCGATTTCCCTTTTGACGCCCGGCGACCGTTCCCTTAGGTTGATGCCTCTTTTACGGATTTCTCATAATGATTGGTATTTTTAAGAAAATTTTCGGGTCCAGAAATGAACGTGAAGTGAAGAAGCTTCACCCGCTCGTGGACCAGATCAACGCCGCCGAGGAACAGCTGAAGTCGCTTTCTGACGAGGATCTCCGCCAAAAAACAAACGGGTGGAAAAGCCACCTTTCAGAAATCAAGGACGACGCCGAGCTGGCCAAAGAACTCGATGAGATTCTTCCCGAAGCCTATGCGGTCGTGAAAAATGCCTGCCGCCGTCTTATCAGCCAGGAAATCGACGTCCGCGGTCACCTCTTGAAATGGGACATGGTTCCATTTGACGTGCAGCTGATCGGCGGCATGGGATTGCACCGCGGCAAAATTGCCGAAATGGCCACCGGTGAGGGAAAGACGCTCGTCGCCACCCTGCCCGTCTTTCTCAACGCGCTCTCCGGTCGCGGCGTCCACGTGGTCACGGTCAACGATTACCTCGCCCAGCGCGACGGAGAATGGATGGGCGCGATCTACCGCTTTCTCGGGCTGACCGTCGGTTGCATCGTTCACGACCAGTCGCCCGCCGTCCGCCGCGCTCAGTACCAGTGCGACATCACCTACGGGACGGCCTCGGAATTCGGTTTTGATTATCTGCGTGACAACGGCATGGCCAGTCGCAAGGAGGAACAGGTTCAGCGCGGACATTATTTCGCCATCGTTGACGAAGTGGATTCCATTCTAATCGACGAAGCCCGCGTACCGTTGATCATCAGCGGACCAGCGGTGGTCAACGTCGACAACAGCAATTACGCAAAGTTCAAGATCGCGATCGAGAACCTCGTCCATCATCAGACCAAACTTTGCCAACGTTTCCTTGACGAAGCCGATGAGCTGATCAAGAAGCTGCGACCTGAAGACGGTTCCAATCCAAAGAATCGCGGCGACATCGAGCACAACATTGGTCTGCTCCTGTTCCGCGTGAAGTCCGGCCAGCCGCGTTCCGAGCACCTCGCCCGTCTGCACGAAGATCCGGAGCTGCTCAAGTTGATGAACAAGGCCGAGCTCACGCTGCACACGGACCAGTCCAAGAAGATGCTTTATGCGGAGAAGGAGGAGCTCTACTTCGCCATGGAGGAAAAGGGCCACTCCGCCGATCTCACGGAAAAGGGCCGCGAGTTTCTCGGCCCCAAAGATCCGGAGGCGTTCATGTTGCCGGACCTCATCACCGGATTTCACGAGATCGATTCCGACAATTCGCTCGACGCCAAGGCGCGGATCGACAAGAAGGCGAAGCTGCAGGAGGAGTTCGATGTGAAGGGGCAGAACATTCATATCATCAGCCAGCTGCTGAAGGCCTACTGCCTCTACCTGATAGATGTTCACTACATTATTGAGAACGGCAAGATCGTCATCGTGGACGAAAACACGGGCCGCAAAATGGCGGGCCGCCGTTGGAGCGATGGACTTCACCAGGCCGTCGAAGCGAAGGAGGGCGTCACCATCGAGCGTGAAACCCAGACCTACGCGACAATCACGATCCAGAATTATTTCCGTCTTTACGACAAGTTGTCCGGCATGACCGGCACGGCAGAGACCGAGGCCAACGAGTTCTTCGAAATCTACAATCTCGGCGTGATCGTCATTCCGACCAACCGCCCCTGTCTACGCGACGACGTCAACGACACAGTTTACAAGACCAAGCGCGAGAAGTTCGAAGCGGTGGTTCACGAAATCCAGAGAGTTCACGCCAAGGGCCGCCCGATTCTGGTCGGCACCGCCTCCGTGGAATCGAGCGAAACCCTCAGCCGGTTCCTGAAAAAAGCCGGCGTCATCCACTCTGTTCTAAACGCGAAATTTCATGAGCAGGAAGCTGAGATTGTCGCCCGCGCCGGGCAGAAAAGTTCCGTCACCATCGCCACCAACATGGCGGGCCGCGGAACCGATATCAAACTCGGACCCGGCATAGCGGAACTCGGCGGCCTGCACGTGGTCGGCACCGAGCGCCACGAATCCCGGCGGACCGACCGTCAGCTGCGCGGTCGTTGCGCCCGGCAGGGCGACCCCGGTTCATCCCATTTCTTCATCGCGCTGGAAGATGATCTGATGCGTTTGTTCGGCTCTGACCGGATCGTCAAGATCATGGAACGCGTGGGACTGGAGGAAGGTCAGGAGCTCGAACATCCGTTGTTGAACCGCTCGATCGAGACGGCACAAAAGCGCGTTGAGCAGCACAATTTCCAGTCGCGCAAACGCGTCCTCGAATACGACGACGTGATGAACAAACAGCGCGAAGTGCTTTACGGCTTCCGCAACGAGATCATCCACGGCGACGATGTTCGCGACCGTTTGATGGACATCATGGAGGAAGTTGTTCTCTCCAAGGTCGAGGAGTTCACTTCGAGCGACCAGCACCCCAAGGAATGGAACTTCCGCGGCCTGACCGACTGGGTAAATCATAATTTTCCGCTGGAGATTCCTGAGAACGAGATTACCAATTCCGCCACCGAAGCGCGGCAGGCGCCGGTTTCCGATTCGATGTTCGCCCATCTGAACGTCGGCCAGTTCGGCGTGCTGACCTTCATTTCTGACAAGGTTCGCGACGCGTATGAACTGAAGATCAGCTTTGAAGATCCCAGCCACCTCGAATCAATCGAGCGGTTCACGATCCTCAGCGCAATCGACAAGCTCTGGCAGGAGCACCTTTATACCATGGACAGTTTGCGAACCGCGATCGGCCTGCGGGCCCACGGTCAGCGCGATCCCCTGCTCGAGTACAAGGCGGACGCCTACAAACTCTTCGAAGAACTGATGGTCAGTATCAAGACCGAGATCTGCCACAACATCTTTCGCAGCGCGTCGAGCATGATGGCGTTTGAGAAATTCATGCAGAACCTCCCGCAGAAAACGTCCCACGCCAGCGGAACCGGTGGTTTCGGCGGCGGCGGCGGGGCGGCGGATTCCGCCAGTAGCGTGGTGAGTGAGGCGAACGAAGCCGTGGCGAAATCCCGCGCCCTGCCCGCCCGAACCGGACCCAAAGTCGGCCGGAACGACCCGTGCCCGTGCGGCAGTGGAAAAAAATACAAGCAGTGCTGCGGCAAGAATTGAAATAAACCGGGGCGCGGAGCATCGCATATTGTCACTTGATATTTTGGCCAGTTCCGGTTAAATGCCAACCGTTCAATCGACACCACCGCATAAAACATCTATGAAAAAGCTCATTATCTCTGCATTCGTTGCAACCGCCATTCTCGTCGCCAACAGCGCGATGGCTGACGACGCGAAAGAAGTCACGCTCAAGGGAGAATCCAAATGCGCCAAGTGCGCCCTGAAGAAATCCGACAAGTGCGCCGACGTGCTCGAAGTCAAAGGCAAAGACGGCAAGACAACGACCTATTGGATCGCCAAGAACGACGCCTCCAAGGACTTCCACAAGAACATCTGCCAGGACACCGTCAAGCTGACGGCGGTTGGCAAAGTTGAGGAAAAAGACGGCAAACACATGCTCGTCGCCTCCAAGTTGACGATCAACAAGGAATAGTTCCGTTCGAACGATTTTCACAAACCGCCGGCAAAAACTTGCCGACGGTTTTTTATTTGCTAGAACAGGGTCGAATAGCGAATCGGAAATCGATTAAAGCGGAATTGCCTCTCTGCCGATGTCCTGATCGTTAGAAATTGAAACTCGCTGTCCCAACATTCATCACCTATGTCCACCAACGAAGCGGTCATCAGTCTTGATCACCTCAAGGTAGAATTCAAAAGCAAGGAACTCGGTCAGGAGACAAAGATCGCCGTCAACGACCTGTCACTGAAAGTGAATGGCGGCCAGGTGTTCGGTTTCCTGGGACCCAACGGTGCCGGCAAAACCACCACGATGAACGTGCTCCTCGGGTTTGTGAATCCCACCGGCGGTTCCGCAAGTATTTTCAACGTCGACGTCCGGCAGCCCATCGCCCGTCAACGAATCGGCTACCTGCCAGAACTCACCTACTACTACAAGTTTCTCACCGCCGAGGAGCTGCTCCGTTTCTACGCGAAAATCTTTCGCATCCCGAAATCCGAGACTGAGAAACGGATCGACACAATCTTGAAATTGGTCGAACTGGAGCACGCCCGAAAGCGCCAGATCAAGACCTACTCCAAGGGCATGCAGCAGCGCGCCGGACTGGCGCAAGCGCTGATCAACGATCCCGACCTGCTGATTCTCGACGAACCCACGAGCGGCCTGGATCCGCTCGGTCGGATGAAGGTCCGCGACATCATCCGGCGATTGAAAGACGAGGGCAAGACCGTGTTCTTCAGCTCGCACGAACTGGGTGAAGTCGAGACCGTCTGCGACCGGATCGCCATTCTTCATCAGGGCGAACTCAAGGTGGAGGGATCGGTGGACGAGCTCATGAAACAATATCAAACCAACCTGGAAGCCATCTTCCTGAAGGTGGTCGGATACAAGGAGGCCGCATGAACTGGAACAACTCGTTTGCCATTTCGTCCGTCGTCATCCGGGAACTCCTGCGCCGGAAGGATTTTTATGTCCTGTTCATTCTGACGGTGCTGATCACGGGGCTTGCGGGGTCGATCAATTTTTTCAACAACCCGCAGATCGTCAACTGGCTGAAGGAACTCAGCCTCACGTTGATCTGGTTGTCGTCACTGGTCATCGCGATCACCACGACCGCGCGCCAGCTTCCGGCGGAGCGCGAAAGCCGCACGATCTTCCCACTGCTCGCCAAACCGATCACCCGGGCGGAAGTTGTCGTGGGCAAATTCATCGGATGCTGGCAGGCGTGCGGTGCGGCACTCGTGGTGTTTTACGTTTTCTTCGGCATCATGATTTCAGCAAAGGGCGGTTCCCTCTCCTGGGAAACATTGTTCCTGGCGATGCTCCTTCACTGGTCGCTCCTCGGCATCGTGATTTCAATGAGCCTGCTGGGTTCGCTGCTCTTCACGTCGGTCTCCGCCAACGTCACCATCTGTTTCATCATCGTGTCCGGAATCCTGTTCGCCGGGCTTTACCTCGGCAAGGTCGCGGACCAACAGCCCGAACCGGTGCAGACCATTTTGCTGGCGCTCTACTACGTCATCCCCCAGCTCGGTTTCTTTTACGAACCGCGCGCCTTTATCATTCACGGCGGGTCGTTGCAGTGGTCGTACTCATTGCTTGCGATGCTCTACGCACTCGCCTATTCGGCTGCGTTCCTCACCGCGAGCTGGCTGGCGTTCCGCCGAAAAGCCCTGAACTGACGCGATGAAACGCGATTCATACACACCGGTTCTTGCGATCGGATTGCTGCTGGTGATCTCGTTCATTCTGGCGGTGAGCCTCTCCACCCGGCAGGACCAGTCGCGGATCCAGCAGGCGTCCAACTCGATCACCGCCCAGCTGCTCGGCGACAGCCGCCGGTTTTTTGCCAATCACTTCTTCGTCAAGGCTGACGAGTATTTTCATCGGGGCTATTATCCGTCAATGTTCGACCAGGCCGCAATGGCCGGTCAGAACGCGCAACCCGCGATGACCGTTGGTGCCTTGAGCGGTGACGCGCACGCGGGCGAAGTCGAATGGATGCAGCGTCCAAAGGATTGGATCGAACGTTTCAGCCGACATTTTTTCCCGTCTGAACACATGCATTTGGACGACGGTTCGCATGAACACAATGACCATGATCACGATGGTGACGGCACCCAGGACCACACTGCGGAAGAACACGATCACCCGGCACACGAAGGACACGTGCAGGGAGACGAGCATCCGGCGAAAACGTCAGATTCGGACGTTAGCCAGATTCTGCCGTGGTTGAAAATCGCCGCCGAACTGAATCCTGACCGTCCGGAAATTTTTGTCACCAGCGCCTACTATCTGCGCAACCGGCTGGACCAAGTTGACGAGGCCGAGGAATTTCTGCGTGAAGGCTGGCGCAACAATCCGAAGAGCCCCGCCATCATTTTTGAACTGGGCCGTATCAAGGAAGAAAACCGCGGTCGCCCGGACATCGCCCGCAATCTGTACCGGCTCGCGATTCGATACTGGCAGGAAACCGAATCCGGCAAGGAGGAACCCGACCAGCTTCTTTTGATGCAAATTCTGATGCACTTCGCGCAGAACCAGCGCAAGGCGGGAAATGTGGACGTCGCCGTCCAGGCCCTGCGCCAGCTGCGCGTCATCTCTCCCAATCCGGAGGGCATCGACCACCTCATCCAGGAATTTCAGTCCGGCCCGATTCCATTCGCAAACCCATGACCATGAACCAGCCGTCATCAGCCAACGCGGGGGGATCCAGTATCGCAAACTGTTTGCAAAAACAGTTTGCGCCCGTCATTTCTTAATGCTAATCATTTGCAACTGAAATGAGTCACGCACGGTTAAGACACCTCTCGCCAGCGACCCGGTCGCTGGCGGTGGCGTTGTCGCTGCTGCTGGTGTTCATTGGCGTGATGGCATCCCAGCCCGGCTGGCACGCAGCCTTTCACGCCGAGTCTTCCGTCCATGATCTCCACGAGCACGGAGACACGGGTCCGGTGGACGGTAATTCCGGTTCTTCCGATGAGGGCTGCGTCATCGGGCTCTATGTCAGCGGCGGCATTGTTTTCTCCAACGTCGCCTCCCCGATCTCCGTCCCTTGCACGGGTCTGGTTCAGCTTCCGGCCCGGTCACCACAAACACCGAATTCTTCACCCGACACGTGTGAGCCGCTCGGTCGCGCTCCACCCTCGGTCCTCTTCATCTGATTCCGTCTGAGGCGGTCGCCCGACAGAATCTCTCAACCCGTCGGTTGTTGACCTCCGCCCGGACGCGGTCCGTCGGCTACCACCGGAACCCGCCCGCCCGCGCTGGACACTTACGTCTGTCTTGGGCCACCCATCCCCCCAATTTTTGAACACATGAAAACGAGAAAACTTTTTGTCCCCGCAAACCGGAATGGTTCACCCGAACCCAAACGTTACAGTTACCACCCGGCCGCATTCACACTGATCGAGCTGCTCATCGTCATCGCCATCATCGGCATTCTTGCGGCACTGCTGGTGCCGGCCCTTTCCTCCTCCAAGGTGAAGGCCCGCAGCATTGGCTGCATTTCAAACATGCGCCAGCTCGGGCTGAGCATGATCATGTATGCCGATGATCATCAGAGCTGTCTGCCGCTCACCTCCCATGGTGGCTCCTCGTCCGACAGTTGGATCAACACCTTGAAACCCTATGCAGGAAATGTGGACAAAATCCGCCTTTGCCCTTCCGATCCGCGTGCCCACGAGCGGCTCACCAACAACGGCACCAGCTACATCATCAACGAATTTCTCGCCGTGCCGCTGATCAGCCCGTTTGGCGAGGAGCTGGACAAACGCTACAAGCTCGACTCCCTGCCGCGCCCGGTGGAAACACCGATGCTGTTTGAGGTGGCCAACAACTACGGTCCGAACGAATACGCTGATCACACTCATTCACGCGGCTGGTTTCTCGGATGGAAACATGTGCTTGGCGATATCCAGCCGGACCGCCACCGGACGGGCCCACAAGCGGCGGACCGCACCAATGGCAGCGCAAACTACCTCTACGCCGACGGCCATGTGGAAAACATGAAAGCCGCCCGACTCAAGGAACAGATTGACGCGGGCATCAACCCCGCCGATCCCGACCCGGTCCGCCGCAACGGCCCACCAGCAAATTGATTTCACAACCAGCCAACAACTCCAACCCAACAAAATCATCATTAAATACCATGAAACCAAGCATACCAAGAACTGCACTGGCCCTTCTGCTGGCCGTGCCGCTGCTTCACTCAACCCTCCACGCGGGTGACAAATTCATCTGGTCCGACGGCCACGGTGACCTCGGCGTAAATTACCTCAACGGCTCATGGGAGTGGTTTGTGGAGGAGGGCCTTGTTGTCGATGAGGTCATCATCAACCTGCGCGACAACGCCCGCGCACCCATCCCGGCCAGTCCCAACTTTAGCTTTCTCGGAACGCCCGGGGATCCCATATGGATCATCCCCGCAGTGCAGCAATTGGGCATTCCTTTCATAGGGGCCAATCACCAACTGACCCCGTCCGGCACGTTCGTCAACAACCGCTTCGACCTGCACCTCAGCAGCGTGGACGGCCCCGGCGATTTCATCATGTGGACCGTGTCCGGTGGCGGACAGCCCACGGTGCTGATGAATTCCCGCGATGGCATCAGTTCGACCGACAAGGCCAACGCTCCCGCGCCAGGCCACTGGCACCAGAATTGGGGCTTCACCGCGCCGGGCACGTATCGCGTGGGCTACACCGTGAGCGGAGTCCTCGCCAATGGGGGGCAAACAGTTACGAGCGAGGAGGAAATCTACCTCTTTGAAGTCGGCGTGCTGAAATCCGGCGAAGCCGACATCGAAGTCGCCTACGAATCGGGGAACCTCGAATTCCACGTGCATGACGAAGTGACTGACACGGAGTTCAACCCCGCGCACGTGGCGTTGCATGCCGGACCTCCGTCCTGGCAGACAGTGCCCGAAGATCCGGCCTTCGCGTTTCTCGGCGACGCAGGCGACAGCATCCACGTCTTCCCGCAGGACGAGAATGAAGACATCCTCTTCCTCGGAATGGCCGGAGGGGAGATCGAGGCCGGGGCGTTTGTGGACGACACCCTTCAGGTGCAGCTCTCCGGCTTCAGCGGACCGGGTCAGTTCTTCTACTATCAGGTGGATGGCTTCGGCGCTCCGACCGTGCAGTTCAACACCGCGGACGGCCTCAGCGGCGCGGACGTCGTCCCGGTCTTGGCCGGATCACACGCCCACCGCAACTGGGCCTTCACCGCGCCGGGCATCTACCGCGTGACGCTCGTGGCCTCCGGACAACTCACTGCGGGCGGCACCGTCACCAGCGAGCCGACAACATTCCTGTTCGAGGTCTTCGGACCGGAATTCCTTGATCGTGGCGAGATCGATCTGGAAATCGCTTTTGCGGACGGCTCCTTCGAGCTGGCCCTGCTCGACGAGGCCATCGGGAAGGAATATTGCCCGGCGGACGCGGTGCTCGTGGCCCGCGCTCCGGCGACGACCACCGTGCCGAACGATCCGCAGTTCGGCTTCCTCGGCACACCCGGCGCGGTTGTTCACATCCTGCCGCAGGAGGAAACCGAGAACGTGCTCTTCCTCGGCAACGCGGCGGATGAAATCGCGCCCGGCCAGTTCGTCGGCGAATCCGTGAGCCTGCAACTCGCCTCGGTCGATGGCCCCGGCAACATCGCCCTCTATTCGACCGACGCGTTCGGAACCCCGACCGTTTACTGGAACTCCGCCGACGGACTCACCGGTGCCGACGCGTATCCAGCAGCCGTCGGTTCGCACGCGCACAACAACTGGGCGTTCACCGCGCCCGGCGTTTATCGCGTCGGCATGAAAGCCACAGGCACGCTCATCGCCGGCAATCAACCGGTGGAATCGGAAGTCATCACCTTCAGCTTCGAGATCAAGGCACCGGTGATATTCAAGGGTGGCGAGATCGACTTTGAAATCGTCTATGCGGATGGCGAATGGGAAATGGCGTTCCTCGACGAGGCCGCCGACAAGGGATACGAAACCGATGAAGCCATTCTCGTCGCCGTGCCCGCCGCCACGCAAACCGTGCCCAACGATCCGGCTTTCAGCTTCCTCGGCGCACCGGGTGCCACCACCCACGTCCTCCCGCAGGAGGAGACCGAAGGCGTGCTGTTCCTCGGCATCGCGGGCGATGAGATCGAGCCCGGCCAGTTCGTCGGCGAAAGCGTGAGTCTCCAGCTCGTGTCCGCCACTGGCCCCGGCAGCTTCGCGCTCTACTCGGTCGATCAATTTGGTGCTCCCACGATGTATATGAACACCGGCGACGGTGTCTCCGCCGCAGACGCCTTTCCCGTCGCGGTCGGCAGCCACACGCACGCGAACTGGGCCTTCAGCGCGCCCGGCGAATACCAGCTCATGTTCAAATCCGTCGGCCTGCTCGTCGCCGGTAACACCCCCAGCGAAAGCGAAACGGTGACGCTCTCCTTCGTGATCGAAGCGGGCGGACCAATACTGACCGCCACGCTGATCAACGGTGGAACGGAACTTCAGATCGGCTGGAACTCCGAGACCGGCGTTTCCTACCAGCTCCAGTCCCGGACGACGTTCAACGTCCCCGGCTGGACGGATGAGGGAAGCCCGATCGCCGGCACCGGCGGCGCGCAAACCGTCATCGTGCCGAAGACGGCAGACACCTTGAAAGTGTTCCAGATTGTGGAGCTGCCTTGAGAACCATTTCTTCCTGTGTGGGAAGAAGGGGCGGGGACTGGCTTTAATTCGTGTGTGTCCGCCAGACCCCGCCCTCATTTTGACATCGAAGATGAAACTGCCTCCACGACTGTTCGCGATCCTTGCCTTCATCTGGCTGGGGCTAGCCAAGGCCGCGGCCAATCACGTACACCTTCAGGTGGCGTGGCGGGCCAATGCGCTCGTGCTGGAGATCTACGATTTTGAAGCGGGCGCGTTCCCTTCCGACGCCTTTCCATTCGTAATCAGCAACGCGGGCATGAACTGCGTGCCGGCGGATGGCTCCTTTTCTTTTCTCGGTGAATCCGGGGCCACATTTTTCGCGCTGCCGCAGGATGACAACCCGGCTTTGGCCTTTCTGGGAATCGGCGTCAATGCCATTCCAACCGGCACCTTCACCGGCAACCGCCTCCGGCTCCGTATGGTCTCGATCACCGGCCCCGGCCGCTTTGCGCTCTACCAGGTGAACGCCTTCGGACAACCGTCAATCAAGATGAACTCGGCGGACGGCACCAACGAAAACGACGATATCGATCTCGCCACCGGCGCGCACGAGCATCTGAACTGGGCGTTCAATGCGCCCGGAGAATACCAGATCACGTTCGTTGCCGAAGCGACACGCCAGTCCACCGGGCAACTGGTGGCAGGCGCGCCTGCGAACTATCGCTTCCGTGTGCTGTCGCCGCCGAAGACCCGGATACTTCTCCAACCCGGACCCGCCGCAGATCAACCGGGTCTGAAAATTCAGTCCCGTCCCGGTGCGCGTTTGCAACTGCTCGAAGCCATCGAACTCGGCGGATGGACGACCAACTCCACCCTGTTGCTCACGACGCCGGAGTGGGAACTCTCACCGCAACCCTCAACCGCGACGCAACGATTCTGGCACCTGTAGGATGTTTTCGCATGAACGCATATCCAGCAAAAGCGCGGTCGGACCTTCCATCCAAAGCCCGGCTTGATCCCGGCGGACGGCCCGTCTGCGCACCGGGTTTGCAGTGGGACCGGCTGGGGCTGATCGCCTCGTCGCTCTGCGCCGTTCATTGTCTGTGCCTGCCGTGGCTTTTGCTGGCGGTGCCGTTCCTCGCGGGCTCGTTGCTTGCCGATCCGGGCGTTGAACGGATGTTCGTGCTTGGTTCCATTTTCCTGGCAGCCGCCTGCACCATTGGCGGCTGCCGGGCGCATCGGCAATGGTGGTTAACGGGGTTGGTTACAACGGGTGCGGTGGCGTTGATTTGGGTTCACGTCGCCGCACCTCCCTTCTGCTGCGCCCGCGATCTGAACTGGCCCCACGCCCTGGTTGCCAGCTTCGGCGGCGGACTGCTTGCGCTCACACATTTTTTCAATCTCCGGCTGCAACGCGGCTTGAAGCCCGCCGCGTCCGCAGCCTGCTGCCGTCGTGCCACCTGTTCCCATCGTCCCTTATGAAAAATCATTCCTTCAAACTGATTGCCCTGCTGGCCCTCGGGCTGGACGCCACCAACCTGCATGCCCAACCGATCCGCGTCTGCACCTCCACGCCCGATGTGGAAAGTCTCGCGAAGCAACTCGGCGGCGAGCACGTGCGCGTGTTCTGCTTCGCCAAAGGTCCGGAAGATCCGCACGTGATCGAACTGCTGCCAAGCTTCGTGAAGGAGTTGCAGCAGGCGGAGCTGTTCATCCAGGTCGGGCTCGGCATCGAGAACGCCTGGCTCAAGGACCTCGCCACCCGCGCCGCCAACGACAAAGTTGTTAAACCCGGCTCGCCCGGCAATCTGAACCTCGGCACCGGTGCCCGCCGGCTCGCGGAGGACGACGGCGCGGACGCGGTGCCCGGCAGCTTCCACGAGGAAGGCAATCCGCATTACCTGCTTGATCCGGTCGAAGGACTCAAGGCGGCGCAGGTGATCTGTGACAAGTTCATCGAGTTGCAGCCCGCGAAGAAGGCGGAGTTCGACGCGCTGCACCAGCAGTTCGTCAAGGACTGGGCAACCGCCTACCTCGGCGACGCCATCACCGCCCGGGCCGACCTGTCGAAGCTGGAGGAGTTTGATACCACCGCGGCGCTCGAAGCGTATCTTGCGGAGTTGACAGAAAGCGCCGGGCCGACGGACGGCATCGCCGGTTCGCTGGCGCCGTTCAAGGGCACGGTCATCGTCGGTGATCACGATCTCTGGCCCTACTTCGCGCGGCGTTACAACATGGAAGTGCTCGGCTATCTTGAGCCAAGCCCCGGCGTGCCGCCGACCACGAAGCATCTCGGCGAATTGATCGGCAGGATGAAGGCGGCGAACGTTCCGGTCATTCTCACCGCGCCCTATTTCGATCAACGCCACGGCCGGTTCGTGAGCGAACGCACCGGCGCGAAGGTGGTTCCGATGGCGCATCAAACCGGTGGCCGACCCGAGGCGGACGACTACCTTTCGATGGTCCAATACAACGCGGACCAGCTCGCGACCGTCTTGCAGGAGGCGCGGCAATGAATTCGGTGCTGGATCAACTCAAGCAGCCGAAACCGGTGCGCACGGAGGCGGCACCCGCCCCGGCACCGCCACCGACGACCCACGAGGAGAAACCGGTGCTCGCCGTGGAGCAGGCAAATCTTGGCTATGGTCGCACCCTCATTCTTAAGGACGTCTCGGTGCAGATCCGGCAGGGCGAATTCTGGTGTCTGCTCGGCCCGAACGGCGAGGGCAAGAGCACGTTCATCAAGGCGTTGCTGGGCGCGATCCGTCCTCTGCGCGGAAAAATCTTTCTGCGACCCGATTTCGCGAACCGCACCCGTCTCGGCTTCGTGCCGCAGGAATGCGAGCTGAACCCCACGGTGCCGACGACGGTGACGGAATTCATCTCCTGCGGCTTCGTCGGCCTGAGCCTCGCGGCGCACGTGCGGGCCAGCCGGTTGAAACAGATTCTCGAAATGCTCGGGTTGACGCGGTTGCGCGGGCAGAGCTTCTGGACCTTGTCCGGCGGCCAGCGCCAGCGCTGCCTCCTCGCCCGTGCGCTCGTCCGCGATCCGCTCTTGCTTATTGTCGATGAACCGACGGCCGGCCTCGATCTGGCCGCCGCCGCCGGGTTGCTCGAAATCATTACCGACCTCAGCCGCACCAAGGGGATCACCGTCGTCTTCGTCACCCACGACCTGAACATCGCCGCCCAGCGCGCCTCACACGTGGCGATGTTCAAGAGCGGCACCGTCACGGTCGGCCCGCTGGAAGCAACGTTCAACAACGAGAATCTGACGCGGACCTTCGGCGTGCCGGTGGAAGTCCGCCTGAACCGCGATGGTGAACACTCCGTCGTCGCACGTCCACCCAGCCTCAACGCATGATCACCGAGTTCATCGATTCATGGTCCCTCTTCGGATCGACCTACCTGACCGCGCTTGCCGGGGGCGTGCTGCTCTCGCTCGTCGGCGTATTCGTCGTCGCGCGGGACCAGGTCTTTCTCGCGGCGGCGGTGTCACAAAGCTCCATGCTCGGCGTGGCGTTGAGCCTGTTGCTCGGTTGGGCCAGCCCGGCACTGATGGCCGTCGGCTGTTCGGTGGGCGCGGCGTTGTTCATCAACCATCGCCGCGAACGCGGCGGGGCGACCAGTCAGGAAACCACCGGGTGGGTCTTCCTGCTGGCGTCGGCACTGTCGATCCTGCTGCTCGTCAAGCAGCCCTTCAGCATGAAAGAGGTCCAGGCGCTCACTGCCTCAACGATGATCGGGTCCACGTCGCGCGAGGCCTGGATCTTCGCGGCCCTCGGGCTGTTGTTCGCCGGATTCATCGTCACGCAGCGCCAACGGATCGTGCTCTGGTTGAGCGACCCCGTGATGGCCGCCGCCGTCGGCATGCGGCCCGGCCTCTGGACCGCCGGGCTGGCCGTCGTGCTCGGGTTGTCCGCCGGTCTCATGCTGCGTTCCACGGGCCTGCTGTTCACGTTCGGTTGCCTCGTGCTCCCCGCGCTGGCAGCCAAGAATCTGACCGGCGAAATCTGCGGCCTGTTCTGGCTCGCACCGCTGATCGCGGCCACCGGCGTCCTGACCGGACTGGTCGTGGCCCACTTCTATGACCTCCCGCCCGGCCCGGTGATCGTCGTCACACTGACGCTGATCTCGCTGGCTGCCGGCGTGATTCACCAGATCCGACAACGACTGATCACATCATGAAACAGTCGTTAAGAGGATTCAGGAAATATCCCGGTCGTTGGTCGGTTTGGAGCCGTTGCGTTTCCGCCGACGGAAGCGGAACTAATGGTTGCGAAGGAATTCCCTGCTCCATTCCAACAAGGCGGGACGCAGTTTGCCATAGACCAACAACATCAACACATAGCTGATCAGCCCGATCACCAGGCTGTTGATCACCGCACCGAAGAGAAACGTCTGCCCCCAAAGAAGTTTGCCCAGGGTTTTCTCCGTAAGGTCGGCAACCCCCTCAACCGGGACTGGCGGCGCCACAAACCAGCTGCCCACCCGAATGTTTAAGTAGAATAACACCGGCCAGACAAAGGTCAGCGACGCCCCCCCCCCCCACCAGCCCGCCAACGAAATTTCCTCCGACCAGTCTCGCCAGGGCGCCGGAAATCAGGAAACCGAAACCGAAGGTGGGGAAGAAATTGATGACCAGCCCCAGCGCGAATCCAGGCGCGACCCGCTCGCTCTTGTCCCGCACCCGCAACAGGCGCATCCAATGACGCAAGAAACCTCGTTCGAGGAGCAGGGAGAAGCGGCGCGGCATGAGCAGGCAACGACCGGTCCTCAGGCACGCCCGCGGGCGGCGGGAGTGGAACAGCCACAGGACTCCAACGCCGTCAAAGGCGGCGGGCCCCGGTAAATCAATTGCAATTGTGGGTGCGGATACCGACGCATGTCGGCGCGTATTATCAACAGACGGCACCGGGCGGCAATCCCGCGCCGCATTGGCGATCTCGGTGACGGTGCCGTTGAACTTCCTGTCGCGGAACGCATCGACTTCCAGTTGCGCCTTCTGGCCAAGCTTGATCAGGACGATGTCCACCCGTGCCTCCATTTCGTTCAGATCAACGATGGTCATGACATCAGTACCGGCCTGCTGAGCCGTTCCGACGACGCGTTCACCGAAAGCGAAACGGTGAGGCTCTCCTTCCTCATCAAAGCCGCCGGACCATCGTTGATCGCCACACTGGTCAACGGAGGAACCGAATTCCAAATCGGTTGGAACTCGGAGGCCGGCGCCTCCTACCAGCTCCAGTCCCGGACGACGTTCAACATCCCCGACTGGACGAACGAAGGGGGTCCGATCGTCGGCCCCGGCGGTCCACAATCAATCACTGTGCCGAAGACGGTCGATACGTTGAAGGTGTTTCAACTCGTGACGCTGCCTTGAGAACCATTTCGCCAGGCCGTCTCACTGAAATCCGGAAGTCGCATTAAAAATTTTGTCGCATGAACAGCGGCTGTGTCCGGATACTCATCGGCAGATGCGTTTGATTGGTCATTTGCCCGATGAAGTTTCAGCCCGCCGGTTCTCCGACTTTCTGCTCGTGGAAAACGTGGAAAACCAGGTCGAGCCGGAAGCCAGCGGACAGTGGGCGGTCTGGATTCGCGATGACGAACAGGTCGATCAGGCGCTCGCTGACCTGGAAAACTACCAGAAGGAACCTGACGGCAAAAAATACGTCTCAGCCGCCAGGCCCGCCGCTGACAAACGCGCAAAAGAGGACGAGGAACGCGCGGACTACGTCAAACGGCAGTTCGACCGCAAATCGATCTGGCCCCAGACACTGTTGAGCCGCGCCGGTGCATGTACGCTCACCCTGATCGGGATTTCGGTGTTCGTCTTCCTCTTGATGCAAGTGAACGAATCACTCGTTCGAAAGTGGTTGAGCATCGTCAACATAAACATCATCGGCGATTCTTACAGTTACGACCGGAGGTTTCTCTTCGACGTCCGCAACGGTCAGGTGTGGCGGCTGTTCACGCCAATGTTCCTGCACTTCGACGTCATGCACATCTTCATGAACATGTGGCTGCTGATGGATCTGGGCGGCGCTGTCGAACGACGATACGGCACGAAATGGACGCTCGTGCTGGTGCTGGTCATCGCGGCGTTTTCAAACGTACTGGAATACAGTTTCAGCTCACCGGGCTTCGGCGGCATGTCTGGCGTCGTGTTCGGACTGTTCGGATTCGTGCTGGTCCAGTCCAAGTACAACCCGTTCTCCAATTTCTACGTCTCGCCGATGATGACCGCCGTTCTGTTGTTCTGGTTCGTCTTCTGCATCGTCGGACTGCCGGGAGAGATCGCCAATTTCGTTCACTGGGGAGGGCTGGCGAGCGGCGCGGTCATCGGCTATCTGTGCTCGCTCTATTCGGTTCATCACCCGATCCAATAGGCTGCGGCCATCGCCAAATCAGCAAGTTGAATTTCCAGAGTCGCCGGTCTATAGTGAAACAGACCAAATCAATGCCATGAAAGCCTCCATGTTCATGCTCCTGCTGCTCTGCATCTGTGCGGCGATCCTGATTTCACTCAGCATTTATTCACAGTTCCGGAGTGCCGGCGATCAGGGCGACGCCTGCGGGAAACTGGAACTGAAGGCGGACGCGCTGCAAGATCAGGTGACCGCCCTGCTCAAGGATCAGGTGCGGTTGTCCGAGGAACTCCGGGTCACGGAAGCCGCCGCCAAAGCCGGCCGGGACGTGGCGGCGGAGGAGGCGGCCAACGATCAGAAGAACGCGCCCGTCTACCGGCAGACATTCTTCGCCAAGGCTTTTCTGGATGACGAATACGTGGGACTGGCCAAAGTCACCCCGGTGTTTCGCAAGGACGACAAGACCGGCGAGACAATTTTTGAGAACGTCATCACTCTCAGCGGTGACGCGCGCAAGTCACTGACGAAGACCGTGACCAACGTTGTCGAGCGGGAGGTCGTTCGCAACACCACGCTCAACAACAACTACACTTCGGGACAACCCAGTTGGTACGCCTACCCCGGCTGGATTCGCCCCGCGCACGCCAACCATCCGCCGGGCATGCCAAATCCGATGCCGCCCATCGTCACCCCTAACCCTCCCGTCACGGGCAGCGGACAGTGGAAGAATTCTGACGGATCCGCCATGTGGCAGAACGGCAAACCCTGGGTGCCAAAAACGTTGAAGTAAAAGCCGGAGGAAAAGGAGAGCGGTCCGGCCCGCAGGAATTCTACTCGTAACGAAGCGACTCGATGGGATCAAGATTGGCCGCCTTCACAGCCGGGTACGTTCCGAAGACGATCCCCACCACGGAACAGATCAACAGCCCGAAGATGATCCAGTCGACGGGAATCACCACCGGCATTTCCAGGGCGTAGGCCAGCGCGTTGCCGCCGAGAATTCCCAGCAGCACACCCATCAAACCGCCCACTTCACAGAGGACAATCGCTTCCACGATGAACTGCGTCATGATGTTGCGTTTCTTCGCGCCGATCGCCCGGCGGATCCCGATCTCACGGGTACGTTCTGTCACTGAAACCAACATGATGTTCATGATTCCGATCCCCGCGGCAATAAGTGAAATGGAACTGATCAACGCCATCCCGACTCTTACCGCCAGAGTGAATGCCTGAAACTGCGTCACCAACGAGTCATTGGAAAAGATCTCAAAATCATCCTCGTCGCCTGGCGGCACTTTTCGGGCGGTGCGCAGGATGCCACGAACTTCCTCCTTTGTATCCTCGAACAATTCCTGACTCGGTGCCTGCACGAGAATAGAAAGACTCCGCCACCGTCGTCCATATCGGTTCAAACCGGTGGTCAATGGGATGATGGCGAAATTGTCCTGGTTTCCTCCCAGCATCTGCCCCTTCTTTTCCAGCACCCCGATCACAAGATAATTGATGCCATCGAGCTTGATCTCCTCGTCCACCGCCGAGCCGTGCGGAAACAACGTCTCTGCCAGACCGGCCGCGAGCACGCACACCGGGCGGGCGCTGTCGAGATCGTGATCCATCAACGAGCGGCCTTCCTCAATCACCCAGTTCTTCGCGGGAAAGCTCCCAGGAGTGACGCCGGACAAGCGAACGTCCGGTGGCGATTTTCCATAACGTGACGTCGCCATCCCACCCCAGAAATCGGACTCTAGTCCGACGCTGCGGGCCAGCGTGGATCGCTCCTGAACCTGAATTCCGTCACCAAACGAAATGTCCCGGCGCCGCCAGAATTTCTCGAAGTCTTTCACACCGAAAAACGCTCCTGGATACTTGCGAATCTGAAACGAGTTTGCTCCAAGCTGGCTGAGCTGGGATTCGATGTTGTTTTGCAACACCCGCACCGCCGTCATCACCACAATGATCGAGAACACCCCAACGAGCACACCGAGCAACGTCAATGCGGAGCGGACCTTGTGTCCCGCGATCGCGTTAAGCGCCATCAGGATATTTTCTTTGATCTCGGTCAGTTTCATCTAATCGAGGCAATTTAACCACAGATGGGATATGACAATCCTACTCACTTCGCAATGCCTCCACGGGATCCATCCTCGCAGCGCGCCACGCCGGAATAAATCCGGACACTAGTCCGGTGATCAGCGAAACAAGAATCGCCAGCGCAACCACCGACAGCGGCATTGAACCGCCCAGCGTGCTCTTCAGCGCGAGGCTGATGGGGAACGAAATGGACAGCCCGATGAAACCACCGATCAGGCAGATCACCGCTGCTTCAGTGAGAAATTGCGCAAGAATCGCACGGCGTTTCGCTCCGATGGCTTTCCGAATTCCGATCTCCCTCGTCCGCTCGGTCACCGAAACAAACATGATGTTCATGATGCCTATCCCACCAACGAATAGAGACAAACCAGTTATGAACAGACCGGCCGAACCAATCACTGCGAGCACCTGGTTGAACGCATCGAGAAACTGATCCTGCTGATTGATTGCGAAGTCGTCGGCGTCGCCTGGCCGGACACCGCGGATGCGTCGAAAGGCCCCGCGCAATTCCTCCTTCGCCTCATCCATACGATCCAGCTCACCCACCTTCACCTGCACGGTCAGATCGGGGTTCGACCGGAATTGATAACGAAACTGTTCCAGCGGAACGATCACGATGTTGTCCGCGCCCATGTCCCCAAACAGTCCTCCCTGCTTCTCCAGCACGCCGACCACGGAAAACGGTTTGTCGCCCACCCGCATCATTTCACCCAGCGGTGAGATGGTTTGAAAAAGATTGGACGCGACGTTGGCGCCAATCACGCAGACCGGCCGCCCGCCCGCCGATTCGGCACCGCTGAAAAAGCGTCCGTCGGCGATGATCGATCCGCTGGTTTTCAAATATTGATCCGTGGTGCCGAGGACCTGCACGCCGCTGGAGTTTTGATCACCATAGTTGACCGAAAGCCCGGTCTGCGCGACCGGAGCAACAGCCTCTGATAATGTAAGCGCCCGGGCAAGTTCCTCGACCTCGTCGATGGTGATCCGCTGACGTTTCTGGGAATTCCGCCAATCCTCCTCAGAACTGATAAACCAGCTGAAGCGTTGCACGTGGAAAACATCCGTACCGAACGAAGCGATCGCCGTCATGAACGAAGCGCGGAATCCCGCGATGGCGGTGCCCATCAGAGTGACCGTCACGATCCCGATCACGATCCCCAATGTGGTGAGCACTGAACGCAGCTTGTTGGCCCGGATCGCGTTCCATGCGATGCCGAGCCCTTCGCTGAGTTCGGTGAGAAAATTCATTCAGGCTTGGCTGTTTAGGTGCGGCTTAACTAAATCACTTCATTTGTCGGCACCGGCACTGGTGACCGGTCGCTCGACCCGTTCATCGCTGGCGATCAGGCCGTCGCGAATCCGGATCATCCGTCGCGAACGCAAGGCAACTTCCTCTTCGTGCGTGACCACGATGATGGTGTTTCCTTTCGCCGACAGTTCATCGAACAACAGCAAAATCTCCTCCCCGGTCTTGGAATCCAGATTACCGGTCGGCTCGTCGGCGAGAATGATCGATGGATTGGTGACCAAAGCGCGGGCGATGGCCACGCGTTGCCGTTGACCGCCGGACAGCTCGTTGGGCTTGTGAAGCATCCGATCTTTCAAGCTGACTTGCTCAAGCACCAAACACGCCTGCTTGCGGCGTGCGTCAAATTTCACCCCGGCATAAATCAAGGGCAGCTCGACATTGTGCAGAGCGGTTGAACGGGCCAGAAGATTGAACGTCTGAAACACAAAACCAATCTCCCGATTGCGGATTTCCGCCAGCTCATTGTCGTCCATCTCACTGACATCGACTCCGTTCAACTGGTAGGTGCCCGACGAAGCCGTATCGAGGCAGCCGATCAAATTCATCAGGGTGGACTTGCCGGAACCCGAGGGCCCCATGATGGCAACATATTCCCCACGCTCGATCGAAAGCGAAACGCCCCGAAGCGCATGCACCGTCTCGCTGCCCATCTGATATCGCCGGGCCAGTTCGTCTATTTTGATCAGGCTCACGTCAGGGTTTTTCTGATTTGTCACCGGAAGCAGCACCACTTCGGGTAATTTTTTTGCCATCGTCCAGTTCGCGACTAATCGCCAGGAAGCCACCGGTCACGATCTCCTGCCCTTCTTCAAGACCTTCTTCGATCTCAAAAAAACCGTTGTCGCTCACGCCCAGCTTAACCGGTTGCTGCCGCACCACGTCGCCGTCCAAGACAAACACAACTTCGATCGGCCGGTTGACACGTCCGTCCTTGTCTTTGCCGGTCTTGTCGTCGTCGTTCTTCTTCGTAATGGAAGACGACGACATGTTCGTTGACGAGGCAATCTGTACCGCATTGGTGTCTGTAGATTTCCCGTCTTTTGCTTTTTCAGCCGGTTTGGGCACACGCGTGGTCACACTCGCGATCGGGGCGGCCACGACGTTTGTCCGGTAGCGCGTTTCCACATCCGCCGTGACGGACATGCCGGGGCGGAAATTCTCTTTCTCGTCGATGTGGATTTTTACTTCAAACCGGGTTGCGTCCTGACTCTGCCCACCACCGGAAGAACCCGCATTCCGCGCCGCATTGGCGATCTCGGTGACGGTGCCGTTGAACTTCCTGTCGCGGAACGCATCGACTTCCAGTTGCGCCTTCTGGCCAAGCTTGATCAGGACGATGTCCATCTCGCCGATGTCCACCCGTGCCTCCATTTCGTTCAGATCAACGATGGTCATGACATCAGTACCGGCCTGCTGAGCCGTTCCGACGACGCGTTCACCGAGTTTGGAATTCAGCTGGCTGACCGTTCCGTCGAGCGGCGAGTAGATGGTCGTCTTCTTGAGATCTTCCACGGATCGCGCGAGCGAGGCGTTGGCCATTTCCACGCGGTGCAATGAGCTTTGCAGGCTTGCTTTGCCAATCAGAAAGGTCGTCTCGACGTCGGCATAAACAGATTCGGATATCAGGCCGCGTTTGAACAGCTCGTCATTGCGTTTGAACTCCGCCTCCGCTTTCGCAAGGTTCGCCTCCGCGGTCACCTGGTCTGACAAGGACGATTGGTAGTTGGCTTCGGCAGAATTACGACTCGCGATGTAGTAGTCCGGTTTGATTCGCAACAATAGGTCGCCCTTCTTCACCTGTTGCGCCTCTCTCACGGGCAATTCGATAATTTCACCGCTGACCTCGGGACTAATCTTCACTTGAAGCACGGGTTGCACCCGGCCGTTGGCGACGACCAACTCGGTGATATCCCGGCGTTCGACCTTGCCAGCCTGCACGGAGATCACTACCTCCTTCTTTCTGAGCACCACCGTCGCGATCGTGCCGCCGACGATCGCCAGCAGAATCAGGCCGACAACGATCTTCCTTAGTTTTCGAGTCTTCTTTTTTGCCATGGTAATCTTTCCAATGACACTGTCAGCCTGGATTAGTTTCACTTTGTTACATCTTCGCCTGAAACTGCGCCCACCACGCCGAGCCAATGGCCATTCCGAACCGAACGACAGCCCAGACTCCAAAAATCCAGATGGCCGCCACCCCAATAGTTCGTCCAGAAAGTTTGCTGGCACCGATGCTCAGCACGACCAAATACCAGATGGTCATCACGCCGAGAGCGCTCAGGAACTGATGCAAATAACTCGCCTGATCAAAGGAGCCCAACAAGATCGCAGCATTGGGTCCGGCCAGGATGCTTCCCTTCAGCAAAACGATTAACATCGTTACCAACGCACCGAGCACGTTGATCATGCCGGCCAACCCAACCAGCTCGAATGCCTTTACCAGCGGAATGCCGCCCTTCAGGATTTTGGAAGTGAGCAACCATATCAGGAGCGAGAGAATGACGAAGAATATGATCGTTCCAAACCCCGCGCCCAGTGAGCCAAAGATCATCAGCAATTTTCCTGATTGAAACTGCCGCATGGCCTCGATCGACTTGTCCGCCTGTTCCTGGGAAATATTCCCGGCATCGACTTTGGCCATCACTACTGCCTCCTGCTGCTCGAATACACTGGCGACAATGTCGGGCTGGGAAAACACCACGACGCTGAACAATACGCCGGCACAGATGGACAGAATCAGCGGCACAACCCAGTTGCTGTGGGAAGGTTTAGATCTCCTGATCTCTTCAAACAATTCGCCTGGCGCGGCGAACACGTTGAACAGGCGTCCGAACAGTGAGGTGGGCTCGGCTGAAGACTCAGGCTCGTCCGTCGGTGATTCTTGATCGTCGTTCATCATATTGGTTTGGGCTGGGTCTGCGTTGTCGGGTTTTTGTTTGTCCGACCATCCAAACGAGTGAAGAGAAAGTTGGCGACTACAAATTACCCCCCCCCGGTTTTGTTATCAACCCGCCGAGACTGGGCCGTTCACTGGTCCGGAAGAGTCACACCCATGCCGTCCTTCAGGCCTTTGCGAAACTCTGCTTTCATCTGCGCGTGAATCACCCGCTGTTCGGGCGTCAGCACGGCATCCACTTCGCGCTGGGTATCGACGATGATCCGTCCAGATTCGGCGATGGCCCCTTCCAGCGTGCCCTTCATTTGCGCCGCCAGCTGCTCCCCGATGACGCGGAGCTTCACCTTCTGATCGGCGGTCAATGTCATCCGGCTTTCAAGCCCGTGTATCATGCCATCCGGCCAGCGATCAAAATCAAACGCTCTCGCAAACACGCGTTTGCCGACGTAATCCGTGATCAGACTGCCCGCCACTCCACCGGCAAGAAATACCAGCACGAACAGGACGATAATTTTCCAATGTTTGAACCGGGTCATGGCGCAATGTTTTGAGCAATCAACTGGTAGGCGGGTGCAAAGTCATACGCGGCGGAAGCGCTGTTCGCGCGGCTGACCCACACGGTTCCGCCGAAGACCAGGATGGCGACGGACAGCCAGGCGGCAGCCAGTTGGAGTCGCCCCCACCAAGCGGGCTCGGCTGGCACGATCGTTTCCCGCCAACGGCTGGCGATGCGACCGGCCACACCGAACGGTGCTTCTTCGGGCAACGCCTCGTTCGCCGCGCGTGACCATTGAATCAGGCGCCGCAGTTCAGGATCAAGTTGACTCATAGTTTTCCTTCCGCTTTGAGCACACGATAGAGCGCGTTTAGTTTCTTCCGGGCGCGATGCACACCGACTCTGATCAAGACTGCCGACCAACCGGTCAGCGTCCGCACTTCTTCGATGGTCCGTTCCTCGATGTCGAGCAGTTGAATGAGCATGCGCTCCCTTGGTTTGAGATGGTCCATCAGCGTGCCAATGATCTCACGCGCACCCATCGCCTCGGCGGGATGGGGATCACGGTCAGGATCGGTGGCAATGGATTCCAGCACATCGGCGTGTTCCTCGGAAAGGTCCGCCATACGCCACTCCGGCCGACTGCGCTGGGCGCGGAGCAGGTTGAAGCAATGGTTCAGCGCGATCTTGGAAACCCAGTGCGTGATGGGCACCGCCCCGTGATATTGATCCAACTTCGCGAACAATTTCATAAAAATATCCTGCATCACATCCTCCTCGTCCTGACGACGGGGGAGATGCGAACGAACGATCTTGATCACGAGCGGATGCAGGTGCCCGACGAGTTCCCGGGCCGCCGCGTCATCCTGCTGCCGCAGCCGTTCCAGACAGTCAGGCAGATCAAATTCCATTCGTTGAGAGCTTATGACCCGTGCCGCGCGGGGCTTGTTACAGGTAATATCAAAAGTCAAAGGCAGTGATTTCGGCCCGATACAACCCGACCACGGCACGACTTGCGACACTCAATTCGTTCCAACCGGATTTCCGGGGAACCACACGGCACCGCCAGGCGGACGACCTTCGGGGAAGGTGTGCCGCCAAACGCACCGTGCCAAAGACACCTGAAACCGATACTTCTAATTATAACAAAGGGACGTATCACTCCGAGAATGTGACCCACGGGTCCAATGGATATTGGGCTGAAGTGGATTCAAAACAAACCAAAACCAAAGAACACCATGAAAAAAGCGAACAAAAATCAGAGGGCTTTCACACTCATCGAGCTGTTGGTTGTAATTGCGATCATCGCCGTCCTTGCCGGGTTGCTGCTTCCTGCGTTTTCCAAGGCGAAGGCTCAGGGCATCCAATGTCTGAACAATCTGCGCCAGCTCGGCCTCGGCTGGGTCATGTATGCCGACGATAATCAGGGCAAAATCACGCCGGTCGCCGGTGGCGGCGCGGCCGGAACCAGTCCCGCATCCCAGAGCTGGGTCGGCGGCTGGCTGGATCACACCGCCAACACGGAATACTTGGTCAACCCGGACTATCGCTACGGCGGCATGCTCGGCCCTTACGTCAGGAACCCGGCGAGTTTTCGATGTCCGGGCGACACGAGCCAGGTGAAGATCTTCGGGAAACTTCTGAACCGCGTACGCAGCGTCTCCATGAGCGGTTACATGAACGGCACGACCACCGGAGCGCCTTGGCCGTCACCCAACTTCGTGGCGTTTCGCAACACCGCCGGCATCATTCAACCTGCCAAGCGTCTGGTGCTGATCGACGAACGTGAGGACAGCATCAACGAGGGTTTCTTCGGCGTGATCATGGACAATCCCCAGATCGGCGACTTCCCGGCCAGCTACCACAATGATGCCGGTGGGATCAACTTTGCCGACGGCCACTCCGAGATCCATAAATGGATTGATCCCCGCACCAAACCGCCGGTGCTGAAGGGCTAAAACCAGTCGCAGCTCATCACGACCCCCGACAATCCGGATCTGATCTTCCTTCAGGAGGCCGCGACCGTTCGCAAGTAGAAACTGCCAGACAACCTTCACAACGGGCGGAACCGCAATGCGGTTCCGCCCGTTTTTTATGTTTAGGCACCCCCTATCGCCGGTTTTCCAACCGACTCTGGGGGAAGAAGATGGTTTACGCTAATTGCGCGAATTTTCACGAATAGCGAAAAATGGGGTCGGTGTTCCCTGAAAAGTAGGCCAGGTTTTTCAACCTGTCCCGGGTGCTTCAAATGCAAGCCGGTGTGAGTTCCTGGCCGGTTGGTTTCTAAAATCCGCGTCCGGATTTTCGTGACCGTCAGGAGACAGGTTGCAAACCCTGTCCTACTTTTCTCCGCAGGCTAGGATCGTCTCGAAGTTGGGTTCTTCCTCTTCGCGCGCCACAACGCTCACTTCAATGTTCTTGAATCCCGCATCTTCCAACCAGCGATGCAGATCGCTCTCGGGAAAGCCCAGCCAGCGATCACCGTACAGCTTTTTTGCCTGTTCAAATTTATGCTGTAACAGGTCGAGAATCAAAATCTTCCCACCAGGTTTCAATAGTCGGTGAGCTGCAGCAATCGTCTTGCTGGGTTCCTCCGCGTGATGAAGCGCCTGGCTGAGTATCACCAGATCGACACTCTTGGGATCAATCGGCGGGTTCTGCAAATCGCCCAGACGGAATTCCAGATTCTTCAGCCCGTTCTTCTTCGCCTTCGCCGCGCCGAATTCGATGATCTTTTCCGAGTTGTCGACGGCGATGACTTTCTTGCAACGACGCGCGAGCAATTCGCTGAGCAGCCCTTCGCCCGCACCAAGATCAGCGACGGTCAGCGGCGGCATGATCCGCAACAGCAGATGGCCAAATGCCTGCCAGCTTCGGCCCGGCCCGTAACTGCGGTCAAAACGGCCGGCCACCTGATTGAAATAGACCTGTGCCTGATTGTTTCGCTGGTCGAGAATCCGTCGACAGTTGATCTGGTCGGACTCGTACTCGTCGAGCTCCTCCGCGCCGGCGCAGATCTGACGGATGAACTTTTCCTGACCACCGTCCAACTGCCGGTTCCAACGATAGAACGTACGTTTACCTTCACGCCGCGATTCCAGCAGATTCGTTTCTTCAAGTTGGCGCAGGTGCGTCGAGATTCGGGACTGGCCCATGCGGGTGACCTGCTGAATCTCGTTGACCGACAGTTCGGCGTCGGCGAGCAGCGACATGATCCGCAGCCGGGTGGGATCCGCAACAGCGCGCAATGTTTTGAGGGTGGACAGTTCAGCCATGAGAATTTTCAATTACCGGTTGACGGCGTTCAAAAGTTATATATCTTCGCATCCGGATACGTCAATATGACGTTTTAAAACAAATCATACATGAGCAAAAACTTTATTTTCTCTTCTGAATCCGTCGGTGAGGGCCATCCTGACAAGGTTTGCGACACGATCTCCGACGCGGTACTCGACGCCTGCCTGACCGTCGACAAGCACAGCCGGGTCGCCTGTGAAACGTTCGTCAAGAGCAACATGGTTGTGGTCGGTGGCGAAATCACCTCTAAGGCCGATCTCCATTTGAACAAAATTGTCCGCGATGCCATCCGTGGAATCGGCTACGTCAATGACGACGATATATTTCATGCCGACAAGGTGTTTGTGACCAACGCGCTCACCACGCAGAGCGCCGACATCTCACAGGGTGTGGACGCCAGAGGCGCGGCCGGAAAAGATACGGTGGAACAAGGCGCCGGCGACCAGGGATTGATGTTCGGCTACGCCTGCAATGAGACGCCTGAGCTGATGCCGGCTCCGATCATGTATGCCCACCAACTTGGCCGCAAGCTCACCAGCATCCGCAAATCTGGAAAAGCGAAGTGGCTCCGCCCCGACGCCAAGACCCAGGTCTCGGTCCGTTACGTGAACGACCAGCCGGTAGAAATCACCAGTGTCGTTGTTTCGACCCAACACACGGAGGACGCCCAGCATTCGATGATCAAGGAATTCATCATCGAGAACGTGGTAAAAAAAGTTCTGCCCAAGCGGATGCTCACTGCGAACACGCGTTTCCTGATCAACCCCACCGGCCGTTTCGTCATCGGTGGACCGCAGGGCGACAGCGGGTTGACCGGACGCAAGATCATCGTCGATACCTACGGCGGCATGGGCCGTCACGGTGGCGGTGCGTTCTCCGGAAAAGATCCTTCGAAGGTCGATCGCAGCGCGGCTTACATGGGGCGTTACGTGGCCAAGAACATCGTGGCCGCCGGATTTGCCAGCAGCGCGGAAGTCCAATTTGCCTACGCGATCGGATTCCCTGATCCCGTCAGCGTGTGCGTCAACACGTTCGGCACGGCCAAGGAAGGCCTGACCGATGAAGCGATTGAGAAGGCGATTTGCGAAGTGTTCAGCTTCAAGCCCGCCGACATCGTCAAGCAGTTGAAACTGCTCCGCCCAATCTTCTCCAAGACCACCAACTACGGCCACTTCGGCAAGACCGATCCGGACATCACCTGGGAAGCGATCGACAAGGTCAAGGCGTTGCAGAAAGCGGTTCGATGAACGAACTTCCGGTTGTGAAAACACTCGTCCATTTGGAAGCCCTGCCCGATTACCGGCTGAAACTCCGGTATGACGACGGGTTCGAAGGCGTGGTGGATCTTTCCCGCCACGTGGGCAAAGGCGTTTTCTCAGCCTGGAACGATCCCGAATGTTTTCAAACAGTCCGGATCGGCGACTTTGGTGGGCCCGTTTGGGACGGGGGCATCGACCTCTGTCCGGACGCGCTGTATCTCGAAGCGAGTGGCGGCACGGTGGAGCAAATGTTTTCCGGCTGGAAACCGGAGGAGGCGAATGCCTGAGATCAGCCTGTTTTTCAATGACCACAATCCGCCCCATTTCCATGTCCTCTATGAAAGCCACCGGGCGGTCTTTGCCCTGCAAATGTGTGCCGGCTCCCTGCCCGCGCGCGCACGCGGCTTTGTCGTGGAATGGGCCGCACTCCATCAGGCGGAACTGCTCAACGCCTGGGAAACGGTTTGCTCCGGAAACACTCCAAACCGGATCGCGCCGTTGGAATAAATGGGAGCCCCGGCAACGCTCGATCCACCTCCAGTTCAAAAATTAATCTCATATTGAAATCATGAATACCGCCACCGAAACGAAGACCAAAGACTACCACGTAAAAGACATCGGCCTTGCCGAGTTTGGCCGCAAAGAAATCTCCATCGCCGAGCACGAGATGCCCGGTCTGATGGCCACGCGCCGCAAATACGCCGCCGAGAAACCGCTCAAGGGCGTGCGGATCATGGGCAGCTTGCACATGACCATTCAGACCGCCGTGCTGATCGAGACGCTCGTCGATCTCGGTGCCGACGTGCGCTGGTGTTCGTGCAACATCTTCTCGACCCAGGACCACGCCGCCGCCGCGATTGCCGCCGCTGGTGTTCCTGTGTTCGCGTGGAAGGGTGAAACATTGGAAGAGTATTGGGATTGCACCATCAAGGCGTTGACCTGGCCGAACGGCAAAGGACCTGAATTGATCGTCGATGACGGTGGCGACGCCACGCTGCTCATCCACAAGGGCGCCGAACTCGAAGAAGGCTCCAAGTGGGTCGAGGGCGAAAGCGAATCCCACGAGGAAGGCGTCATCAAGGCGTTGCTCAAGAAGGTCCTCGCAGAAGATCCGATCAAGTGGACCAACTACTTCAAGGACTGGAAAGGCGTTTCTGAAGAGACCACCACCGGTGTGCATCGCCTCTATGAAATGGCCAAGGCCGGAACGCTCCGCGTGCCTGCCATCAACGTCAACGACTCGGTCACCAAGTCGAAGTTCGACAACCTTTACGGCTGCCGCGAATCACTCGTGGACGGCATCAAGCGCGCCACCGACGTCATGGTTTCCGGCAAGGTCGGCGTGGTCTGCGGTTACGGCGATGTCGGCAAAGGTTGCGCCCAAGCCCTTCGCGCTCAAGGTGCCCAGGTGGTTGTTACCGAGATCGATCCGATCTGCGCGTTGCAGGCGGCGATGGAAGGCTTCCGCGTTCTGCCGATCGAAGACACGCTCGGTTGGGGCGACATCTACGTCACCACCACCGGCAACAAGGACATCATCCGCCTCGAACATCTGATCAAGATGAAGGATCAGGCGATCGTTTGTAACATCGGCCACTTCGACAACGAGATCCAGGTGGACAAGCTGAACAAGGCACCGGGCGTTACCAAGATGAACGTCAAGCCGCAGGTCGATCAATACACCTTCGAAGACGGACGTCAGCTTTACATGCTCGCCGAAGGCCGCCTTGTGAACCTCGGTTGCGCCACCGGCCATCCGAGCTTCGTGATGTCTAACAGCTTCACCAACCAGACGCTCGCCCAGATCGATCTCTGGACGAACAAGGACGTGTACAAAGCCGGCGAAGTGAAGGTCCTGCCGAAGCACCTCGACGAAGAAGTCGCCCGGCTGCACCTCGAGAAGATCGGCGTCAAGCTGACCAAGCTCACGCCCGAGCAGGCGAAGTATATCGGAGTGAAGGTCGAAGGCCCCTACAAGCCGGAGCACTACCGGTATTGAGCGAGCTCATTCGGTAGGGCGAAGCTCCTGCCGAGTCCCAACTCTCCAAGGCGAGCGGCAACCCCGTTCGCCTTTTTTCGTCGGGCCTTCAGAAACGAATCCACCGGACTGCCTTCGAACAAAAAACAGACCGAAACCAGAAAAATAATGGCTTGCCACGGGGAATGGAGAACACGAAGAATATATTTGAAAGAAAAGACCGGAGTCATCCGATTCTTTCATTGTCATGTTGCCAGGTCCGGACACGGTCCACGAAAGAGAAGAGCTGCTGCCCACCCGGCGCAGCCTGCTCAATCGTTTGCGCGACTGGGAAGACCAGGCGGGCTGGCGTGACTTCTTCAATACCTACTGGAAGTTCATTTACAGCGTCGCCATCCGGTCCGGTCTGAGCGATCAGGAGGCCGAGGATGTCGTGCAGGAGACCATTATTTCCGTGGCCAGAAAGATGCCGGACTTCGTGTATGACCCGGAGACGTGCTCCTTCAAGGGCTGGCTCATGCACGTCACGCGATTGCGGATCATCGACCAGCTCCGCCGCAGGCAGCCCGCCTTCCGACAATCCCCCGCATCGGACGAAGACTCGCGACAGACACCGCTGATCGAGCGGATCCCGGATCTCGCGGCCGACGAGCGGCAGGACGCCGAGTGGGACGACGAATGGGAGCGCAACCTCATCGACGCCGCCATGGAGCGGGTGAAGCTCCGCGTGAAACCCGAGCACTACCAGATCTTTTACCTCAGTGCCGTGAAAGGGCTGAGCACACGCGAAGTTGCCCGGATGTTGCAGGTCGGCATCGGGCAGGTCTACCTGAACCGCCTGAGCATCCGTCCAAGTTGGAAGGCAGCTCGGGATGACCCGGCTCCCCGGCTCCGCAGTTCAGAACTCCGCTCCGCTCCGTTCAGAACTGCGGAGCCGGGGAGCTGAGGTGCTGCCCTCAACGTGCGGGGCCCACGGGAAGACGCGCAAAGACGGGTTATCCCTTGCGCTCCCGGAGACAACGCATACAATTGCCCTAACAGTAGCAACTAACACCGGAGTGTCGCATTTCACTTCTGAGCGCGGGAAGCCTCGGCGCGGGGAAAGGCGAGACTCTCCGAGCGAGCCTTCGGAGGCTGGGCGGCAACCGCCAGTGCGCCTCGGCCATGGATGGCAAAACGGTCCGTTCTTCGAAGCAGTCTGGTTACGAATTGGCGGGCAGGGCGTCTGCAGGTTCGCCCGGAGGGCTCTCCCCACCTCGCCCCACGGTTTCGAACGCACCCCACAAAACCGCGAGCCTTGACCCGGGACCCGCATGTCACTAGCTTTGAACAATGAACGTGGAAAGGATAACTTTAAGTCACTGCGTTTTTCCGTTTTTTTTCAACCTCTCCCTTTTCCTTATGAAACAAGTATTCTCTTCACCGGACAGCGCCCAGGTCGGACTCGCAAAAAGTCTGCTGGACGCGATGCGCATCGAGAACGAAGTTCGTAATGATGCCATATCCGGGGCCATCCCTGGCGCGGCTTTCAGTGCGGAACTGTGGGTCTTAAATGACGAAGATCATGACCAGGCGCGCAAACTGATTCTCGAAGATTCCGGAACATCGGAATCCGAATGACCGACAATCCTTCGCCGAAGTTCCCGACAGGATGAACGTTCACGAAAAGATCAACTACGTCGAGTTTCCAGCAAAAGACATCGAGGCCGCGAAGTCATTCTTCACCGCCGCTTTCGGCTGGTCATTCACGGATTACGGACCCGATTACGCCGCGTTTTCAAACGAGGGTTTGGATGGCGGATTTTTTAAATCGGACTTGCGCTCTTCGACGGAAAACGGAAGTGCGTTGATCGTTTTCTACAGCAAGGAATTGGAGAAGACGCTTTCCAAGGTCAAGCCCGCCAGAGGCACGATCATCAAACCGATTTTCCCGTTTCCGGGCGGACGCCGTTTCCATTTCACCGATCCCAGCGGAAACGAATAAGCGGTGTGGTCAGCCATCGCCGATTAGGCGCATACCAGCGGCGAGACGCGAAGGTTACGTATTTATGCAAGTCCGTCCGGCAGTGAGCGGAATGGCCGGGATAATCACCGGTCGTGCATTCGCGCACTCGATTGTGGCGGTGAATCAGTCATACATCCCCGAAACTGTATACTTCCACGAAAAGCACCGGGTGGGGTGGACGATGAGAAAAGCCCTGTAATCGGGGCTTATCAAGAGGTTCTGGCAGGCCGAAAAAGATGGAGCGGGTGAAGGGAATCGAACCCTCGTGTGCAGCTTGGGAAGCTGCCGTTCTACCATTGAACTACACCCGCATCCGGTTGAAGATAAGCTACTTAGAGCTTTTCTGACGTTTTCTCAACTCGACTGACTTGACACCGACTAGGCGTGAGCTAGTGTTACGTCATGTCAGCTAAACCGACATTCCCCATAGTTAAACGGTCTGGATCTACCGCCGTCAAGATCTACCGCCAGCAGACGCGGACGTGCGTCGTTTACACCGTTACATGGTTTGCAGGGAGGGGCCGCCAACGAAAGTCATTCAAAGATCAACAAGAGGCTATTTCGTTCGCTGGCGACAAGGCGAAGGAATTGAACGAGGGCGATCGAACCGCCGTTGACCGGGACACCTTCAATACGTTCATGCGGGTCACTAAGCAACTGGAGCTGTATGGGTTGACGGTTGAACAGGCCGTTGCCGAGTTTCTGGCGGCAAAGAAAATCTCCCGAGATGTGGATTTGGTGATACCTGTCCAAGAGCACTACGCACGAAACCGCCAGAGCGCCGTCAAGCCCGTTACCGAAGCCGTGACCGAGTTTCTCGCGAGCAAGTCCGGTGAAGTGTCAAGGAAGTATCACGTCGCGGTATCCAACACACTGGCAAAGATTCGCGAAATCGGTTTCTTGGCCGACATCGACACCGACATCATTCAAAAGATTTTGGACGGCATGGTCAACACGCGCACCAAGGAACCACTCTCCAAGGAGGCACGACACGGATGTTATCGCCATTTCAAAGCGTTCTTTAAATGGTGCCAGGACAAACAATTCCTTCCTATGGATTGGGCCGAGGTGCGCGGCGTTAATGTCGCGACACCGCAAACCCAGAAGCCGGACCCCTACCCTGCCGAAGAGATCGGAAAGATTCTTAAAACAGCGGACCCGTCCGTTATCCCATTCATCGCGATCCGATCATTCGCCGGAGTGCGTGACGCGGAGCTGAAACGGCTAACGTGGGCGGCGCTCCATGTGGACGGCGAGGAGCGCAACTTGATAATTGAGGCCACGGACTCAAAGACCGGCAAACGGCGCATGGTGCCGGTATCCGCGAATCTTTGGGAGTGGATCAAGCCATATAGGGACGGGGCATCGAAGATCGCACCAACGGACGTTGACCGGCTGGTGATAAAAGCACTTTTGGACGCCAAGGTGAAGACCCGGCGCAATGGCATGAGGAAGTCGTTTATCTCCGCCCGTATCGCGGAGACGGACAATGTTGCCAAGACTTCACTGGAAGCCGGGAATACGCCGGAAGTCTGCGAGGAATACTACAAGGGCCTGTTCACCAAAACCGAAGCGAAACGCTATTTCTCAATCAAACCATGAAAGAGTCCCAGGTCGAAGATTACATGCTCGAAAAGCACAATTGCTTATGGTGGTGGCGAGACAATGAAATTCAAGCGTTTGAACCGTTCAGGCAACTGACCGAGCGAAGCGCGTTTCTTTACGAAGTGTCGGCGCGGGTAAACGGTTCTTTTGAGTTCGGCAAACCGTGGTCGAGCCTGTCGCCAAATCAATGGGAGATTCTTCGGATGCGGTGGCCGATGAAACGGATACCGCGACCGCTGTCAGCTTTAACCGACACCGAAGCCCGAGCCGGTGATCAGAAGTGGCCTTTCAACACCACAACCGACGGAGAAGCGTTGTTTGCGAATCTCGATTACACCGACGCGAGCATTTTTGAGGCGTTCAAAAAATGGCTGGCCGCGCATCGAAAGGCATTCGGGAAAGGCGCCGGGCGCACGCTGAAAAAAGGCCGTCAACTGAGCTGGCGACCTGTCGAGCTTATGGACCGGCGGCGGTTCAAAGAACAGACGCTAAACGATGCTGAACGCTCGCAAGTGTCCGCTGCGGTTCGGTTGCTGAAAGCGAGTGCTAGAACTACGGTCTAAACACTCGTTGGTTCACGTCTCGCGAGCTCCTATCACGGGGGGCGTGCAAACTACAAATCACACCAAACAAGAGTGGCAACCGATTGCCGCTGTCGCACGAGATCCGCATTGTCCGGTCTCACTGTATACCTTGCGGAATCTTTGCAAGTCGAAGAAACTGCGCCATGTATTCAACGGTCGTTTCTACGCCGTCCGGATCGAAGACGTAGAACGGCACTTCATCGTGGAACCACAGGAGGCCGCGCATGTCTGAGCCAAAAGAAAAAGGCCACGTTGCGAGCGTGGCCAGGGATGGGGGACTAACTGCCGCCACCATACCAGCTTCCGCCCAAAGTTCAAGCTCCGAAATCACGCGGCAACTTGCGTCACTGGAGCACACGATCAAAAGCGGCCTTGATACATTCCAAGAGGTTGGCGACGCGTTGCTGAAGATCCGCGATGGTAAACTCTATCGTGAGTCGCACGAGACATTTGAGGCTTATTGCGGCGTGCGGTGGAACATGTCGGCACGGCATTGCAACCGCTTGATCGGTGCGGCGGTGGTGGCTGAGAATTTGGGACCAATTGGTCCCGTCACAGAATCACAAGCGCGACCACTTTTGTCGCTTCCACAGGAGGAACAAAAACCCGCATGGGACGAAGCCAAAGCATCTGCGGAAGCCGATGGGAAGCCAGTGACGGGCAGGCATGTCCAACAGGCTGTTGATGCTCGACGCCCGAAAAGGAAGCCACCAACAATTGATGTCGCTTCCAAAATCGTTCCCTTGTGCGGCGTGGCACTGCCTGACGATCCGGCTGAACAAAAACGCGAACCTGGTGAACGTGCGTTCGGTTTGGTTTTTGCCGAAATGGCGATTCAGAATCTCAAAAAAATTGCACGGCGCGACCCTGATAGGCGCGCGGCCTTTCAAAAAGTCGGCATCTGGATTCAGCAAAACTTCGACGGAGGTGGTAAATGAGCTTTGCACCATGTCCAACGGTCGGACGCCATGCTTGGATCCTACAGGCGGCAAACGTCGCAAGGCGCGAACGCATGGACGCACAACAAGCGGTTGCCGAGATCACGTCGCGACTCAATCGAAGGCCGACACCACGCAACGAAGTCGCGCACGCCGTCCAGAAAGTCTTTTCGGAAAGCTGGCGCGGCGGAACAAGCTCACCTGGCATCCGCGTTCAACCGATTGACCAGACTCCAAAATGGCCAGCGGTCGCCAAGGTCAAACCATACGATGAACACGCGGTCGGAGTGGCGGACCTTTGGGAACGGTCGCCAGTTCGGTTTGACGATGAGCTGCCGCACTCTCAGGAGATTCTGGAAACCTTGTTCAGCACGGACGATCTGATTTGTGCTGGCCGTTCAACTTACGAATTCACAACTCAACAGCTCTGGTGCTTCGATGATCTTAGCCAATGGCAATTCATCGTTCCCAGTCCGATGAGCGCGGAAGTCGGCACGACTCAGGACGGCATTCAATCAGCGCATTGTCTCGACAACACCGGGCCACGACGTTTTGCGGTCATTGAATGCGACGAAGGGACGGCGGACGAACAAGCGGCGTTGCTGCTACACCTTAGCCGAAAGCTGCCGCTGGCGCTGGTCGTCTTGTCAGGCGGCAAATCGGTTCACGGCTGGTATTTCGTCGTGGGAATCCCGGAGCCGGTCATTCACAAGTTTTTCCGATACGCCGTGAGTCTCGGAGCTGATCGAGCGACGCACACACGATCACAGTTTGTCAGGATGCCGGACGGACTACGCGACAATGGCAAGCGGCAATCGGTCGTTTATTTCAACCCGGAGACAACACGATGATCAACGAATACTTTGATTCGCAGGGCGTGCCGTTTGAAGAAATTCCGGACGTGCCGGATGAAGTGCCGGAAAACGAAACTGAAACGAAGCCGCGCACCTTCACGATTCGGACGCCGGATGAAATTCTTGGAATGGAGTTCGACGATTCCGACAACTATCTTGGCGACCGCGTTCTTGCCGCTGGGCAACCACTGGTCATTGCTGGCGCTGGTGGAACTGGAAAGAGCCGTCTGCTGTTACAACTCGCTGCCGCTTGTGTTTCTGGTCGTGAGTTCTGCGGATTCCCAACCAACGCACAAGGCAAACGGTGGCTCATTATCCAAGGCGAGAACAGCAACCGACGACTGCAACACGACCTTGGAAAGTTGCGTGCTTGGTTGCGCGAGGATTGGCCGTTGTTCGCTGAACTGGTTCACATTCACACCCTCGAAACCGACGAGGACGCAATCTTGAATCTGGACGATCCGGAAGTCGTGGCGCGAATCGAACGGGTAATTGCCGAGACTCTCCCGGACCTTGTTGGATTCGATACGCTGCAATGTCTGGCGACCGGTGACTTGAACCAAGACGTTGCCATGCGCCAGACGGTTCTGAAGTTGTCCTTCGTCACGAAGAAAGGCAACCCGGAGCGGTCGCCGGTTATCCTTCACCACAGTCTCACAGGCAAGGCCGCTGCCGGTCGTGCGTTGGGATATGACCGCGCATCGTTCGCGAGGAATTCCAAAGTTCTCCACGGATGGACACGCGCACAAATCAACATTGCTCCAGGTTCACCAGACAACAATGACTTGCTGGTCATGACGTGCGGCAAAAACAACAACGGACGGGAGTTTGAACCGAGGGCAATCAAGTTGGACACGGCCACGATGATTTATGACGTGGACGAAGATTTCAGCTTCGACGAATGGATCAAGGCCATGGCGAGCAGCAACGCCAATTCAAAAGGCGTCCGCGTTGTGTCCAAGGACGTTTGGGAGGTTCTCAGCGAGCCAATGAAGAAAACCGCACTTGTCAAAGCACTTGTCGAGGAAACCGGCTGCGGACGTTCGGGAGCATACAACGCCGTCCAGAAGGCCGAGAAAGAAGGAGTTGTCCACCGCTCAAAGGTTGAAGGCACCTATCAACGAACAAGGAAATAATGAAATCGTCCACGAAACGTCCACGGAAAATCCACGGAAAAAACCTCAATTGTCCACGTCCGTCCAACCCTATAAGGGGTGGACGCGGACGAATGGACAGCTGGACGGATATGGGGAAGCTGAAATGAAACCACCCGCGTTCCTCATCGTCCTGGCGCCACTACCGAACGACCGACTGCGCCGGACACCCGAAGCGCGATTGCGTGCGGCCTTGAAGGCATTGCTGCGCGGCTACGGGCTGAAGGCGACGAAGTGCGAACCAGTAAAGGACCGCCGATGAAGAACGCCTTCCATCACGAGAGCCTGGCCGAACGCGAGCGGCACACTGTTTGGGTATTCGGCGAGGCAGATGATCAGCGCGTCGTCGAGCTTCTGGCGCAAGATTTCGAAGTTCTGTATAGCTGCGTCCTGGGAGGTCGCCAGCGCATCGAGCTGGTCAAGTCCAGGCCGGTGCTCGAAGAGCTCGCGCCATGGCCTCGCGAAGGCTTCAGGTGGTGAACGACCCCCCCCCGGTAAGGAATCTTTTGCCTAGTGGTGGAAGTCGGGTTAAGGAGCATTCTGGCACCTCTTTATGAGAACCCAAAAAAACACAAACGCGCACAATTTTATGAAACCACCAAAAGCATGGGACACTTTGCGGGCTTGCTCGGCGTCCACAAAAATTTCAATCGACGTTTTGCGGCACCTAAAAAACGGCGGCTCCGAAGCCTTTCGAGGCGGCCGGATTTATCGCGCAAAGTTGCTCGAGGACCTGCAAAAATTCCTAGCCAGCGGCGAAAAACTCCAAGTCTCTGGAGCGCTTAAAGACTCCAAACTTTTTGAGGAAATTCGGAGGCTGAGGCTGCGCAACGACCGCGACGAGCGCAGGTTGGTCCCGATGGCGTGGGTCCAATCGAGGCACTCGGCGGTTGCCGCCAGGGTTGGGGGCATCCTCCGTCAAAAACTGGAAGTGGAATATCCTAATGCGGCGGCGGGCCTAGATGTGCGAGGTGCCCGGGTTTACGGCAAGAGGCTAAACGACGACATCATGGGAGAATTTCAAAAGCTGCAAAACGAATGGACGAAGTAAATTTCAAAACGCAAAAAGTTCTGGACAATCACAGAATGGTTGCGACCAAAGGTTCCATGAAGAACGAACTATTAAGTGCCAGCCAAATCAGCCGATTGGCTGACGTGCCGGTCGGCCAGATCTTCCAGCTCGTGAACGCCGGAAAATTGAGTCCAGTTGCGGTCAACAGATCTGGCAAAATGAAGAACCTGTTTTTCAACCCATCGCAGGCCGACGAAGTTCGTCAGCTTGTCGCGCTCGAACTTCACCCCGCCTGCTAAAAAAATCATCATGGACACCGGGGCAAAACTTCATATCGGGCGTTTGGGATCACCGAACGCGCACACACGCGGTCACGCTTTGGAACGGCTTTCGTCACGATCCAAAGAGGCGTTGGCGATTGCTGGTGTCACCAGCCAGCAGTCCACCGTTTCCAAAGGCGAGCGTGTCAAGATGGGCGGGCCGTCATTGATTCAAAAGATGACGGCGTTCTTCGCTGGATGGAAGCGTCCGCAGGCGAAAATCCAATTGACCGGCAACGTGGCTAGCTCACGTAACCTCACGCCGTCTATTCCGAAGCCTGGCACCATACCCGAGGCGCTGCCGTTGCCGAGCGTATACGAACTTCAAAGCGAGAACCAACACCTTCACGGTCAACTCAGCGCGCTGTCCGGCGACTATAAAACATTATCCGCCGCGTTTGAATTTTTCAAATCGAATCCATCCGCACAAATCCAAAACGCTGCCGCGCGACAGGCCGCGACAATCCTAGCGGGAACCGGTTGCCGTCCGCTTCCAACGGGCGCGGGCGATCTTGAAAACGGCGACAAAATTATGGCCCGGACGAGCTTTTCAAGGTTGTCGCCGCAGGCCAAATCCGACTTCATGCGGAACGGCGGAAAACTCACTGACTAATTTCAAAAAAAACATCATGTCAAACGAACTAAAAACGATGGCCCAAATGGTCGAAATTCCAAAAAAGCAAACCGTCCAGCCTCCCGAACCGCCACCGACCGAATCGGAGCTCCGCGCTCTTGAAATTGCTGAGCTCGAAGAAAGGTTCAAAGCCGACCGCGATGAGTTGGTCGCTCGAAACAACACATGGCACGAGTCACGACGCGAAGCCTGCCAAGCGGTTGACGATTGCCGAAGACTCGCTGAGCGACTTACAAACGTCCGTAGTTACCACCAAACCGCAACGGGGCATTCAGCGAGGTTTGACGAGCGGGTTTTGCTTTTGGTCTCCGCAGGCGGCACGCCGCCTGGCGATCTGTCGATCGTCGCGAATCAGGCCGCCGGAGATCCTGTTGGCGCGTCGGCTGCCCGTCTTTCAGGCTACTTGAAAACTGCGCTGGCCGATTTGGAACTGGCGTTCAAGTCCGAAGCCGACGAAGCGCGGAAGCTGGCCACGGAAGCGCCGGACAGCGGCCCGTTGCTCGCCGATCTGGGTGAGATCGTCGCGACGCTGGACTGACAATTTCGCTGGGTCGGTTTTCCGCTGTGTGCGGTAAAATTTTTCATCCCCAGCGCATAACCCCGATGTCGGCCTTGGCGGGTGCGGCATCGGGGACTTTTTTTTGTACGTGTCGGATTGAATCCGCGCAAGCTGAACATCAAACTGCCAGCAAGCGGCGAAGGGCTGGGCGTTTGGGGAATATGTCCGGTTTACTTGTCAGGACTAGGCACGTTTCGACTCATTTGGTGTGATTTAGCGCATGAGTGAAATTGAAAAACGCCTTATTACTCAGCATTTTCGAGTTTCCCAGTAGATTGGGAAGCTGCCGTTCTACCATTGAACTACACCCGCATCCGGAGTGATTCATTTACCAAGCATCGAAATGAATTGCAACCGCTTTGAATCGCACCAAAAAAGATTAGCGCCGCCGCCAGAGGCTGGCCTGAGCCACACTCCATTGAAACTTCCGCGCGTGCTCGCGAATCAGGAACGGCAGATCCTTGGTTTCAACAAATACAAAATCATTGTCTAGCCGGGCATGCAATCCGTCCAGCGTGCTGACCGCCTTTCCGTCCATCTCAAATCCACCCAGCCAGTTTTCCTTGGGAGTGTATTCCTCCAGCCACGTACACGGTGTCGTGATGATCAGCTGTCCGCCGGGATTTAACCGACCGGAGATGCGCTCCAGACATTTCGAGGGGTTCTGCAACCGGTCCACCAGGTTTGCCATGAGCACGACGTCGAACTGACCGAGATGATCACGTAGGTCCATTGCATCGCCCTGTTCGAACGTCACCCGCGATCGCTCGATGCTGCTCGGAACGGTCGCTGTCGCTTTGGTCACAAAGTCGCCCTGCTCCACGAATGAATAGTCCAGTGCCCCCATTATCTTCAAGCGGCTCGCCGCAGCGATGAACCGTTGTGAAAAATCAATCCCGATCACTTCGCGGCAGTGCCGGGCCAATTCGAAACTCGAACGGCCCACTGCACAACCGATTTCCAACGCCCGCGGTGTGGCTGGAAGGTCTCCGACCTCCAGGCATTCACTGACGCAGCACACCGGGTAATTGAGGGCGGACGACGGACCGAAATCATAGGGCAAAACCTCCTCCGAACGACCATAGTGGAACAACAGGTATTCGGAGACCGCTTTGTCAGTTTCGTAGAAGTTCATGATGTAATGGAAGGGCGACATTCATGTCGCCCGGCATTGAGGCAATCTGACGGCGGATCGCAAAAACACCAAGCGCCAAGATCATGATCCAAGGTCGGAGCGCGGACGTCTGGTCCGCAAGAGTTTCACTCAGACGAGACGTCCGCGCTCGGTCACTCCTACAGGTAAATCAACGTAGGGAACCCAATTCAGTGGGGAAGCCACGGAGACAGGGACAACGGTTTTGACGGCATCTTACGATCTTTAGTTACTTTTTCTAATGTGTTTCATAAGTATTTAAGTTGACCGGTTGGCCACCCTCTTATAGACATTTTATAGGCCCGTTCGGCTCTGTGGTTCCCTTTCCACCTCCAAAATGAAGAAAGCACCGAGCATCATAAAAACACAAATCCTCACCCGCCAATTCACCACCCTTCTGTCCGTTGCCTCTTGTCTGTTCTGCTTGGCGGGAGTTTCGTTTGGAAAGAGCTTTTCGGGTTCAGTCACGCTTCCTGGCAAGACCAACACCTGCAACGACCAGTTTCTTTATGACACCGGCAATGCCCTGGGTGGATCTGTCCTTTCCCTGGCTTGCGCCACCAACCTCGGTTTGGGAACCCTGGACGCCGGCGGCAATCTGGTTCCCCTGGACCCCGGCACCCCGGATCTGAGTCCCAACAATGGTGCCTATACGCTTTGGTGTTTTAGCAACGTGGTAGTTTCCGCGCAGGATTCCTCCGGTACGACCTGCTCCTTCACTCAGACGGTGTATGTCGCGAAGAATCCATCCAACCCGCCGGGGAATGCCTTCGTGGCGCGCAAGAGCATCCTCAATCAAGATTGGATCAATCAGGTCGGAGCAGGCCTCCAAGGCGCCGGGGCGGGTGCGAAGGGGCTTTGGCCCAACAAGTTTATCGTCGCCCCCGCCAGCCGATTGCCGGTCACAAATGCGCCTGTAACTTTCACCAATCGCTGGGGCGGCTGGCATCGAGTTGGAACCAACGAATGGATTGGGGCACGTCCCGGAGGAGATGGGGTTCTTTCCGCCACCAATGTCTTTGGACCGACGATGGTGGGAACCAATGGCATTGAGTTTGGAACCGATGGCTGGATGAATGCGGGGACCAACCGATGGATCCTAACCGGCACCAACAATGTCATTCCCTACAGCACCAACGGTTGGGACCTGAAACCGGATGGGTGGGTGCCGTTGTCGACCAACGGTTGGATTCGAATTATTGGAAATGATTATGCCAGTTCAACGGACTGTTCGGGGTTTGCCCTGACCAACTGGACCGGCAAACTGAGCTTTCAAACCAATGGCTCCGTCGTATCTCCAAGTGACGGGGAGTTTCCAAAATGAGAAAACCGAAGACGCTTCGCGCTCATCACTTACAACCTGCAGGCATTTGAATCCTTCATCGTCAACCCGGACAATTTCGTGTCAGAACCCGCCACCTGCACCTTTGCATCGGCCTCTGAGCGCAGCTATATTCCGCGGTCCGTGGTGGATCGATTGGGGATGGTCGAAACCGGGGAGATTCTGGATTTGCCGATGCACAGTCCTGATTCATTTGCCTCGCTTGGATTGATGGGATTGAACCAACTGCAGCAGACCGATTTTAAAACCGTTTCCGTTGCCATGGATTATCAGGTGGGTGGATTGCGTCGATTTGGGGTGGCGCTTGTGATTGAGGATCCCCAGTTAAACGTTTGCGTAATATTAATGCGGCCCTTAAATACATTCGAAAGTTAACCGGTGGCGTAGGAGATGTGTCGGCCAAAAAAATAGCGCATCACTCTCCCGGGCTGCTTCTGGATGCTGTGCATGAAGGAGGCGATGTTCG
>Ga0335398_10000929_pt1 | contig 51236 bp, 53 predicted proteins | sample BON03_FD_205742 | JGI IMG/M metagenome (GOLD analysis project Ga0335398, IMG submission 205742) | Freshwater microbial communities from Lake Bonney liftoff mats and glacier meltwater in Antarctica - BON-03 (spades assembly) (version 2) | ecosystem: Environmental > Aquatic > Freshwater > Ice >... | reverse complement strand
ATTCTTAACAGGTATTTGGTGCCGGTGAAAGGAATCGAACCCTCGACCTTCTCATTACAAGTGAGCTGCTCTACCAACTGAGCTACACCGGCAGGTGTTTTTTTACGTTAGCTTGCAATTGTAAAAGATTTTTAAACTTTATATTTCAGAATCGAATTTTTTATTTCACAATAGAAAGATGAGGCCGCTTTGGTGGGGGCGTCTCGTCATGGGGTGAGTTATCGGTCGCGTTATGTGTTGGCGCACCAGTTACCTTTTCACCTACATGACTATTTGTGCGATTAGTTAGGTGCTTGTTTGTTTCTGCACTTGGTTCATCATGTGCCTCATCACTTGCACCACTAAACCCTTCGTTGCTATCACCCACTTCAAACCCCATACCTGCCCCCGTTTCTCGGGCAAAAATAGCGCTAACTGCAGAAATGGGTACCCAAACGTCTTCAGTTTTTCCGCCAAATCGGGCTTGAAACGAAATAAACTCGTTGTTTAAATCAAGCTGATTGGTGGCTAATAAACCGACATTTAAAGTGATTTGACCATCACTAATAAACGCACGCGGCACGTGTGTGCTTTCATCGACCTGCACCACAACGTGTGGTGTGTAGCCATTATCTGTGCACCACTCATGTAGTGCACGAATGAAGTACGGTTTGGTCGATGATTCAGCCATTTAGCGACGCATTACTTTTTCTGACGGTGTTAGCGCTTCAATATAGGCGGGGCGTGAAAAAACACGTTCAGCATATTTTTGTAAAGGTGCAGCCGTTTTAGGCAAATCAATACCGTAGTGATCTAAGCGCCAAAGCAAAGGGGCCATAGCAATATCAAGCATTGAAAAGTCTTCGCCCAACATGTATTTATTTTTAATGAGTAACGGTGCTAATTGTGACAGGCGGTCACGAATGGCAGCACGAGCTTGATCAAGTTTTTTTGTATCGGCACGCAAGCTACGGTCTTCAAGTACGGCAACATGAACAAATATTTCTTTTTCAAAATTGAATAAAAATAAACGTGTGCGTGCACGCATGACAGGGTCAGCTGGCATAAGTTGTGGGTGCGGAAAACGTTCATCGATGTATTCATTGATGATGTTTGACTCATACAAAATTAAGTCGCGCTCAACCAAAATAGGGACTTGGCCGTAAGGGTTCATGACGTTAATTTCATCAGGCTTGTTGTACAAGTCTAAATCGTTAATTTCGTAGTCCATACCTTTTTCGAATAAAACGAAGCGGCAGCGGTGTGAAAATGGGCAGGTCGTACCTGAGTGAAGAACCATCATGGTAGGCGTTCCTTACTGGTTTAAAGTCGTGCAAACATAAAACAAAAAGCCAGCGCCTGTCAACAACAAGCGCTGGCTGCTAGCAAATCGTTATTTAACGTGTTTCCAGTAGCTCGCGTTTAAGCGCCAGGCCACAACAAAAAATATACCTAAAAATAACAGTACCCAAACGCCAATCTGCTTGCGTAGCAGTTGAGCGGGTTCAGACATCCAGGTAAGAAAAGCGGTTAAGTCGGCAATATCGCTGTCGTAAGCTGTTGCGCGGGCTTTGTCGAGGGCTTTAAAGCCATGCCCGCTAGTAGCCTTACCGGTGTAATCAACCAAAGGTTCAGTTGTGGCTGTCCAGTAGCCTTGTGGGCCATAAACCTTAGTCACACGTTCCCACGATTTTTTACCGTCTTTTTCGACTTCATGAACCACCACAGAGGTGTATTCACGAGGGCCTTGACGTTCCCACAAGACGTGCGGCATACCGGCGTTGGGGAATGCAAGATTATTCCAACCGGTGGGTTTGGTCGTGTCACGATAATAAGTACGAAGATAGGTGTAAATATAATCAGCACCTGAAGGACCATTGATGGTGGCTTTTGCCCTTGCAATCACTGATAAATCTGGGGGTGGTGCACCAAACCAAGTTTTTGCGTCGACAGAAGTCATAGCAACTTTCATTAAGTCGCCTACTTTTTCACCAGAAAAGAGCAGGTTATCTTTAATTTGTGTGTCAGTTAAGCCAATATCACGCAACTTGTTGTAACGCATAGATGTGGCTGCATGGCAATTGAGGCAATAGTTCACAAACATTTTGGCGCCATTTTGTAACGCGGCTTGGTTTGTTAAACGATTAGGTGCCTTTTCAAGCGCATAGTCACCACCCGCGGCTTGTGCTGTGACACAGGCCACTGCGAGGGCGATGACGCTCAGAAGCTTTTTAATCAACATTATTTGGTTCCGTCAGTTTTAGGCTCAATGGGCGTGAAAGACAACACGGTCAGGTACGGGTTTGTATTCACCTTTCACTGTCCAGATTGGCATCAACAAAAAGAAAGCCAAGTAAATCATGGTACCAATTTGTGACATCAGGTTAAACGCGTCTGTTGGTGCTTGTGTGCCTAAGTAGCCAAGAACAACAAAGTTAGCAAAGAAAATACCGTAAAGCCATTTGTGCCAGTTAGGGCGATAGCGAATTGAGCGCACAGGGCTGTTGTCAAGCCAAGGTACAAAGAATAACAGAACCACTGCGCCACCCATGGCCACAACACCCCAGAATTTTGCATCAATAACACGTAACAACACGGCAACAACTAACAATGCAAGGGGCCACGCAAGTTTAGCTAAGCCTTTGCAACGCATAAAGGTCAACCCCGCACCGATGACAGCCGAAGCGGCTAACACCCAGGTAAAGTCGCTGGTGGTGGCACGCAACATAGAATAAAAAGGCGTGAAATACCAAACGGGTGCAATGTGTAATGGCGTTTTCAGAGGGTCAGCAGGAATAAAGTTGTTGTACTCTAAAAAGTAACCACCCATTTCAGGTGCAAAAAACACAATTGCCATAAAAATGATTGCGAAACCGGCCAACCCCATAATGTCGTGCACAGTGTAATAAGGGTGGAAAGGGATGCCATCGAGGGGGCGACCGTACTTGTCTTTTTTTGCTTTAATGTCAATACCGTCGGGGTTGTTCGAACCGACTTCATGTAAGGCCACAATGTGGGCAGCGACTAAGCCCAACAATACTAAGGGTATGGCAATGACGTGAAATGCAAAGAAGCGATTTAGGGTAGCGTCTGAAACAACGTAGTCGCCGCGTATCCAGATGGCGAGCTCAGGCCCGATGAAGGGAATGGCTGAGAACAAGTTCACAATAACCTGTGCGCCCCAGTAAGACATTTGGCCCCATGGCAACAGGTAGCCAAAGAATGCCTCGGCCATTAGGCATAAGAAAATGCCAACGCCGAATATCCAGATGAGTTCTCGGGGTTTGCGGTACGAGCCATAAATAAGCGCGCGCACCATATGTAAGTAGACGACTACGAAGAACATAGAGGCGCCGGTTGAATGCATATAACGAATAAACCAGCCACCAGGCACTTCACGCATAATGTATTCCACAGACTGGAAAGCGTATTGCGCATCGGGCTTGTAATGCATGACAAGAAAAATGCCTGTCACAATTTGTAGAACCAGTACAAACATGGCTAATGAGCCAAAGAAGTACCAAAAATTAAAGTTTTTAGGTGCATAGTATTCAGACAAATGCCCCTTAATTGTCGACGTTAAAGGGAATCGTTGGTCTATCCAACCCATTAACCCAGTCGTTTCAACAGTTTTATCGCCAGCCATAAAAAAATTCCTTTGAGTCTTTTAGTTGTTTAGCAAACGTATACCGTTTGCGCCACACGGTTAGGCTTTGTTAACTTCATCAACACCGATAATAATTCTAGTTTCGCTTAAGTACTGATAAGGCGGAACCTCAAGATTGTCAGGCGCAGGTTTATTTTTAAATACACGACCTGCCAGATCAAACGTTGAACCATGGCAAGGGCATAAGCTGCCACCTTGCCAGTTATTAGGCAAACTTGCTTGTGGACCCGTTTCAAGTTTAGGGGTAGGCGAGCAGCCAAGGTGGGTACAAATAGCTACGCCAACAAAAAATTCAGGTTTGCGTGAGCGCCAATCGTTCTTCGCGTACTCTGGCGTGTAGCCTGGGCGGTCTGAGTTTGGGTCGGCTAATTCGCTATTAAGTTTTGGCAATTCGGCTAACTGCTCTTTTGTGCGGCGCATCACCCAAACAGGTTTGCCACGCCATTCAATCGTACGCATTTCGCCTGGGTTAAGTTGTGCAAGGTCAAACTCAACCGGTGCACCCGCTGCACGCGCCTTTTCAGAGGGCGCAAAAGTACTGACAAAAGGTAGGCCAACCCCGGCACCTGCTACGCCACCGAAGGCACATGTAGCACCAATCCAAAAGCGGCGCGATGGGTCTGGTGGCAATGTAAGGGGCGAAGCCCCTTCATCGTTAGGGTTGATGGTCGTTTCCTGGCTCATCTTTGATTCCTTCAGGGTGCCTAATTGAGGCAACGTTTTACATTCAAAGGCAATTTGCAGTTTGAATCGAGATGCATTATAACGCTGTCAGAACATTAATCACTGTTACAGGACCTTAACATGACTAAAACAAAGGGTTTTATTAAAGAATTTAGAGATTTTGCAGTGCGTGGCAGCGTAATTGATTTAGCCGTAGGCGTCATCATTGGTGCATCTTTTGGCAAAATTGTTGACTCACTTGTTAAAGATTTGGTGTTGCCTGTTATCAATTTTTTGGTCGGTGGTGCTGCCGACTTTACCAATAAGTTTATTGTATTAACCCGCCCCAGTACCTACACCGGCCCCGAAACGTATGCTGATCTGACTCAGGCCGGGGCAACTGTTTTTGCTTGGGGTAACTTTTTGACCATTATGATCAATTTTATTCTACTTGCATTTGTGATTTTTTGGATGGTCAAGCTGGTGAACATTGCACGTAATAGTGCTGAAGCTGAACAGCGCCCTGCACCGCCGCCCCCAACCCCAGCTGATGTTGCTTTGCTAACAGAAATACGAGATTTATTAAAAAATAACCGCTGATGGTTTGTCGTCGCTGAGCAGTTAGAAACACAACTGCTCAGCTTGTTCATGGGTTCTAATTCAACCCATGCCCGCAAAGATTTTTGCATCTACGGTTGGGCTTTTATTACTGGTAACTTGCTTAGCTAGGCTTTCAAATTTATGCAACATGTGTTCACGCTGCATTTGATCTAGCCGGTGAAACAATTCTTGTAAACGGGCTTGATCTTCGTCTTGGGTGTAAAACCAGCTAACGGGCATATCAAGTATTTCAGCCACCTTACACATTAAATGATAGTCAGGCGCATGTTTACCGCGCTCGTATTGGTTCATACGTGCGCTGGCAGATGTGGGGTCGATGCCCGCCATTTTGCCCAGTTTTTCTTGTGACAAACCTGCACGAATGCGCGCAGTCTTAAGTCGTTGACTTATCATTTACTTCCCCGTGAAATATATTTTTTATATGTAAAAAAGCAAAAAACCTTTGCTTTGCATGATTTTTGTAATTCACACAAAAACGCCCAAACAAAATAACCTTAGTTGTTCTCATGTACGAACAATGCTAAAAAATATTTGGTTATTGTGTCTACTAATATATTCTTATGTTTGATATCATTAAAACTGATATCAAACGTTTAAACGGGTTTATAAATATGGAATTAAGGCAAATTCAGTATTTTGTTGCCCTTTACGAAGAGCGATCAGTCACACGAGCAGCCCGCAGGCTAAATATTGTGCAGCCAGCCCTCAGTATGCAAATGAGTAAACTAGAAGAAAACTGGGGGCTACAACTCTTTATACGCAATGCTCGGGGCATGTCGCCCACCCCTGTGGGCGACCAAATGTATAAACTGTTCTTACCCATACTGGCCGATTTCCACAAAGCCAAAGGGCGTCTGACACAGGTTTCAGGTGTATTAACGGGCCATGTGCGGCTCGGTATGATTAAAAGTGTGTCTCAAAACGCCCTCGTTAAAACGGTGCTAGATTTTCAGCAGCAACACCCATTGGTGACATTGTCTCTACATGAGGGGTTGACTGAGGTTTTGGCGCAGTCAACAGCCGCTGGCTTACTAGATGCCGTGGTCACCAATATACCCAAACGCACAGTCGGGCTTGACGTTGAGGTGTTGCTTGATGAACCACTGCTGCTGGTTGTGGGTGCAAATCACCACACGTTGCCCAGCAAGGTTTCAATTGAAGTTTTGGAAACGCTTAATCTTGTGTTGCCTACCCAAGGTCATGGCTTACGCCGACTGATCGATCAGTGGGCACACGATATGGGTATAACCTTAGTGCCTGCCCTTGAAATCGATGCCATGGTTGCGATAGGGGGTGTTGTGTCAGGGGGCAACTATGCCGCACTGATGCCTGAAAGTGTGGTTAGTTATGTGAATCGTAATCAGAAATTAACGGTGTATAAACTAGACGCCCCGACTTTTAGACGGCAAGTGGTGTGTTTAACCAGCGCAACACGCCCGATGTCAAACCCAGCTCAAACCTTTGTGACCTTACTCAAGAGAAATATAAGGGGGCTAGATGAATAAGGGGTTGAATGAACACGTGAAGCAACTTGTCAGAAAGCCGCATTCAAGCTTTTATTTATCTGAATGAGGTTCATCGTCTTCATCTGCACGACGAGGTTTAATACCGCGGGCGAATAATATACCGACTTCATACAAAACCCATAATGGTACGGCCAACATAAACTGGCTCACGACATCAGGTGGCGTGATGACGGCTGCAATAACAAAAGCAGCGACCACAACATAGCCCCGAATCTCTCTTAGTTTTTCAACGGTCACGATACCAAAACGCACCAACAAGATAACCGCGATCGGTACTTCAAATGTAATACCAAAAGCAATAAACATACTCATGACAAAGTTTAAATACGCTTCAATATCAGGTGCAGGGGTAATTGATTGCGGTGCAAACGATGCAATAAAAGCAAATACTGTTTGAAACACCACAAAATAACAAAACGCCATACCTGCTAAAAACAGCAGTGAGCTTGACACAATTAACGGCAACGCTAAGCGTTGTTCATGCCGGTACAGACCTGGCGCAACGAACGCCCAAGCTTGATAAAGCACAAACGGCAAAGAAATCATAAATGCAGCCAACATGGTGACTTTTACGGGCACCATAAAAGGCGTAATAACCCCGGTGGCTATCATGCGGGTACCTTGCGGCAACGAGGCCAACATGGGCTGTGCAAGAAAGTCATAAATGACTGAGGGGCCAGGGTATAGAAACAGCACAATAAAAACCACAGCTAAAACAATCACAGTACGTAAAAGGCGGTCGCGCAACTCAACTAAATGCGACATGAAACTTTCTTTTACTTCTTCAAGCACATCTTTTTCAGGCGCTTGGTCAGTCGTACCATCGCTATTTAATTTTTCAGTCACAGCAGTTTCTCTTGCGTTGGGCCTGAAGGTTCGTCAGGTTTGGGTTCAACGGGTACTTTGGCCTTTGCCGTTCTTACCGATTTGGCAACCCGAAGTTTAGACGGTGTTGCTGTGGCTTCGCTAGCAGGTGAAGTTGATTCAGTTAAAGGTATAGCGTGTGATGTCGTAGCAGTAGTCGCTACAGTAGAGGTGTCAGCAGTTGTTGCGGTAGTGGTGTTAGTAGTGGTTGCAGTAGTGGCGTCAGTAGTGGCGGCAGATGCAATTGTAGGGCTTGTGTTTGACTGATACGCATTTTCTGCAAAATCATCGACCGCTTTTACGTCAAGGCTACCCCGAATGCTGTTTTCAGTTTCTTGCATAGAACTGGTCATATCACGTGCTGCATTTTCCATTTCTTCTTTCATTTTTTTGAGCTCATCAAGCTCAACTTCGCGCTGAATATCACCCTTGACATCGCTAACATAACGTTGCGCACGGCCCAGCAGGTGACCCACCGTACGGGCAACTTTTGGCAACCGCTCGGGGCCGATAACGACTAGGGCAATCACACCAATAACGAGTAATTCACTAAAGCTAATGTCGAACACGATAAGCCCTGGCCTAAAAGAAAAATGCTAGACCCACATGATGTGGGGTATGTTTATTATGGTTGCGTTGTATTGCTTTTTTCTTTGGCTTGTACGTCAATCGTTTCGCCTGCTGCAACACGCTGTGTAGCGGTTGCAGTGGTTTGTTCTTCAGGTTTGTCTTGTGACGCTTCTTTCATACCATCTTTAAAGCCTTTAACTGCACCACCCAAGTCTGAACCCATATTGCGAATTTTTTTGGTACCAAACACCAACGCAACAATTACTAAAACAACTAACCAATGCCAAATGCTAAAGCTACCCATGATGTCTTCTCCGTTAGACGTTGATGGTTTCGCGACCCGACCAGGGCCGCGAACCACCCATAATATGTAAGTGCAAGTGGCCAACTTCTTGGCCACCCTCTTTGCCTGAATTTACCATTACTCTGAACCCACCCGCAGCCCCAGGGGTACACCCATTATCAAGTGCAATTTGAGGAATACGAACCATCATTCTACCTAACCAGCCGGCATCTGCATCATTAACCGTTTGCATAGATGCGACATGTTTACGTGGAATCATTAATAAATGTACGGGCGCTGCCGGGCTGATATCGTGAAAGACGACACACTCATCATCTTGATAAGCGATTTTTGCAGGAATCTCACCCGACGCGATCTTGCAAAATAAGCAGTTTGTCATAACTCGAACCTAATCAACAGTGATTAATAATTAACAATCACTGTTTTGTTTATAAAAGAGTAAAAAATACTGAATTTAGCGCATGAGAACGGGTAAATGACCATGAAAGCTTAGATCATCAAAGTTTACGACCCGCTTTTTCATCTAGGCCAGACAAACCCTCACGTCGAGCCAGCTCGGTTAAAACCTGTTCAGGCCTTAAGCCGTGCTCTGCCAAAACCACTAGGCAATGAAACCATAAGTCGGCTGTTTCTGCCACAATGCGATCGGCTTGCCCGTCTTTTGCTGCCATCACCAGTTCTGTGGCTTCCTCACCAATTTTTTTAAGCGCTGCGTCGGGGCCCTTACTTGAAAGCTTGGCAACATAAGACGTGCTGGGGTCACCACCATTTTTAACCAACCGCGACTCAATAGTGTGCGCCAAGCGGGTTAAAACAGTGTCAGATGGGGTAAAGCTAGGCGCAAAGGTCATATAAGTAGATTAAAAGTATTCGAATGTGCAGGTCAATCACTGTGACAGGTCACCGGGCAGAACCACCTGAGTTCGCCGAGCTGATTCATAGAAGTGCAAAATAACCCATTGAGTTTATCGCATAGACACGAAGCGCGGGCAAGGTATTACTTTTTATAAAAAGTAAGGGGGTCTTTCAATACAGGCTCAACTGTCTGCCATGCAGGCAAATCACCTTGTGTATTGAGCACTTGAAAGAAACAGTTCGCGCGGCCGGTATGACAAGCAATTCCACCGAGCTGTTCAACTTTAAGCAGTATGACGTCAGCGTCGCAATCAAGGCGAATTTCTTTAATTAATTGCGTATGCCCAGACTCTTCACCCTTATGCCAAAGTTTTTGGCGCGACCGCGACCAATACACGGCGTGACCGGTTGATGCGGTCAAAGACAACGCCTCACTGTTCATCCACGCAACCATCAACACCACACCCGTTTTAAAATCTTGAGCAATGGCGGGTATGAGGCCTTGCGCATCAAACTTCACATCATTGAGCCAGCTCGTATTTAAACTAGACATCACGCCGCACCGGAATACCTTTTGAAGCCATAAAATCTTTTGCCTCGCCAATAGTGTGTTGCCCGAAATGAAAAATACTGGCTGCGAGCACTGCGCTGGCACCCCCTAGCGTGACACCATCAGCTAAGTCGTTCAGTGACCCAACACCACCTGATGCAATCACGGGCACAGTCACCGCATCGGCCACGCGGCGGGTTAAGTTCAAATCAAAGCCAGAACAGGTGCCGTCTCGGTCCATGCTGGTGAGCAACAACTCGCCCGCACCGAACTCAACCATTTGTTTAGCCCAGGTTAAAACATCAATACCCGTGCCACGTCGACCGCCGTGTGTAAAAACTTCCCAGCGCGGGTTGTCATCAGGCGAACCAACCACACGACGCGCGTCAATCGCCACCACAATGCATTGCGAACCGTGGTAGCTTGCTGCTTCGCGAATCAACTCAGGGCGTGCCACTGCGGCACTATTAATAGATACTTTGTCAGCGCCTGCATTGAGCAAGCGTTGAATATCGCTAACCTGTCGCACGCCGCCGCCAACCGTTAGGGGAATAAACACCTCAGACGCGACCCGTTCGATCATGGGCAAAATTAAATCGCGGTCGTCGCTGGTGGCGGTAATGTCTAAAAAAGTAATCTCGTCGGCGCCTTGCTCGTTGTAGCGTTCAGCAATTTCAACCGGGTCGCCGGCGTCGGTTAATGCCACAAAATTAATGCCTTTCACCACACGCCCGGCTGTGACATCAAGGCAAGGAATAATGCGTCGAGTGAGGCCGTTGCATGCTACTGACGTTGCGCTTTGGGCGATCACGACTGCTCGCTGACGCGATCAAGCGCGGCTTTAAAGTCAAGCGTGCCTTCGTAAATGCTGCGACCTAAAATTGCGCCTGCAACACCTTGATCTTCAACTGCTAGCAAGGCGTCAATATCGGTCATATTGGTTATGCCACCCGAGGCAATGACAGGTATGCGCACATGCTGCGCTAAGGCAACCGTTGACTCAATGTTTACACCCGTGAGCATGCCATCGCGCCCAATATCGGTATAAATAATGCCCTCACAACCATAATCTTCAAATTTTTTGGCTAAATCAGTCACATTGTGTTTGGTTAGTTTGCTCCAGCCATCGGTAGCGACTTTACCGTCGCGTGCATCAAGCCCAACAATAATTTGACCGGGAAAAGCCACACACGCATCTTGTAAAAAGCCTGGGTTTTTTACCGCCGCCGTGCCGATGATGACATATGAAATGCCGGCATCAAGGTAACGTTCAATGGTGTCTAAATCGCGAATACCACCACCGATTTGAACTGGTAAGTCGTCACCGACTTCGGCCAAAATTGCTTTAATCACGCTCTCGTTAAGTGGCTTGCCAGCTACAGCACCGTTTAAATCTACCAAATGTAGGCGCGATGCACCTAAGTTGGCCCACCGTGCAGCCACCTCAACCGGGTTATCAGAAAAAATCGTAGCGTCGTCAAGGTCACCTTGACGCAAGCGAACACATTTACCATCTTTAAGATCAATTGCTGGAATAAGGATCATGATTAAACACCTGAAATAATTTCAAGAAGTCGGTTAAAAAACGTTACGGTTTCCAGTCTACAAAATTACGGTAAAGACGCAAACCATAATCGGCACTTTTTTCTGGGTGAAACTGCACCGCAAAGATATTGTCGCGGGCGACTGCACAAGTAAAGGGTAAACCGTAATCAGCCGTGCCAACCGTTAAGTCTGGGTCAGTGGGTTCGACGTAGTAGCTGTGTACAAAATAAAACGGTGATAAGTCTGGAATACCTGACCACAGCGGGTGCGCTTGGGTTTGACGCACCGCGTTCCACCCCATATGGGGTACTTTTAAAGCGTTGGCACCACTTTGTAAAGGGTTAAATGCGGGGCCACTGAATCGTTTTACCGTGCCTTTAAAAATACATAAGCTGGGTGTGTTGCCCTCTTCGCTAAGATCAAATAGCATTTGCTCGCCGACACAGACGCCAAGAAGTGGCTTGGTGGCGGCAATGTGCAGTACGGTGTCACGTAAGCCAGCTGCCTCAAGCGTACGCATACAGTCTGCCATAGCACCTTGGCCGGGCAATACAACGCGGTCAGCCGCCCGAATTACGGCGGGTGAACCGGTCAAGTGAATGGTGGCTTCGGGTGCCGCATGGCGCAATGCACGCTCAACCGAGTGATAATTGCCCATGCCGTATTCGACAATGGCGATGGTGCTCATTTTTTACCTATTTTGCCAGTGAGTTAAAGCACACCTTTGGTGGAGGGCATAATACCCACCCCACGGGGGTCGAGTTCAAGGGCCATACGCAGTGCACGGCCAAAAGCTTTAAAGACGGTTTCACATTGGTGGTGTGCGTTAGAACCCCGCAAATTATCAATATGAGTCGTGACTAAAGCGTGGTTCACAAAACCTTGAAAAAACTCGTAAGTTAAGTCAACATCAAAATCACCTACGCGAGCGCGTGTAAAGGGCACATTAAATTCAAGACCTGGACGCCCAGAAAAATCAATCACAACCCGCGACAACGCCTCGTCGAGCGGCACATAAGCGTGGCCATAACGACGAATGCCAGCACGCGAACCCACTGCTTGATTGATTGCTTGACCAAGCGTAATACCGACGTCTTCAACGGTGTGATGCGCATCAATATGCAAATCACCCTCGGCTTTAATGTCGAGGTCGATCATGCCATGACGCGCGATTTGATCAAGCATATGGTCAAGAAAGGGTACACCTGTATCAAGCGATTGTTTGCCTGTACCATCAAGGTTCAAGGCAACGCGAATACGCGTTTCGTTGGTGTTGCGGGTGACATCGGCGGTGCGCATAACTCAGGCCATAAAATAAAAGTTGAATTGCTATTGTAAAGCGACATTCAGATAATGTTGTTACTTTAGGAGCTCAATCACCCAGATACAGCGCAAGCCCTTAAATCATGACGCGGTTGACTTCAAACGATATCGCGCACTGGTCGCGTGCGCGGGCAGGCCTTCGCCTTGGGCCAAAGTGTCAGCAATGCGCCCTAATGTTTGGGCGCCCGCTTCTGAAACATAAATAATGCTTGAGCGTTTTTGAAAGTCGTACACCCCTAATGGTGAAGAAAAACGCGCCGTTCTTGATGTTGGCAAGACGTGATTCGGGCCAGCACAATAATCGCCGAGTGCCTCAGAGCTGTGGCGACCCATAAAAATCGCCCCAGCATGGCGCAACTTGGGTAACCAAGCTTCAGGGTTTTGCGTGGAAACCTCAAGGTGCTCGGGTGCAATGGTGTTTGAAATATGACAGGCTTCATCTAAGTCTTTGACCAGAATCAGAGCCCCGCGATTTTGTAGGCTAGTTCGAATAATGTCAGCTCTAGGCATGGTTTCAATTAACCGATCAATTGAGGTCTGAACCGCTTCGATATATATCGCATCAGGGCATAACAAAATAGCTTGTGCAAGCTCGTCGTGTTCGGCTTGAGAGAAAAGATCCATCGCGACCCAATCGGCAGGGGTATGGCCATCACAAATAATCAGTATTTCACTGGGGCCGGCAATCATGTCGATACCTACGGTACCAAACACACGGCGTTTAGCGGCCGCCACATAGGCGTTACCCGGCCCAACAATCTTGTCAACAGCGGCAATGGTTTCGGTACCATAGGCTAGCGCACCAACCGCTTGCGCGCCACCGATGGTGAACACCCGGTCAACGCCTGCCACCGCGGCGGCAGCCAATACCAGTGGGTTGTGTTCCCCGCCGGGGGTTGGCGTCACCATAATCACTTCTTTGACGCCAGCAACTTTGGCAGGAATAGCGTTCATTAAAACGGAAGACGGGTAAGCCGCTTTGCCACCGGGTACATAAATGCCCACCCGATCAAGGGGCGTAATTTGTTGGCCCAATAACGTGCCGTCTGCTTCGGTATATGACCAGCTACTTTGCAACTGTTTGAGGTGATAAACTTTCACGCGTTCAGCCGCGGCTTCGAGCGCTTGGCGCTGAGCGGCTGGCAAAGCCTTTAATGCTTGATGGCAGGTCTCAAGTGAAATCTCTAAATCAGCCATTGAATCGGCGGACACCCGATCAAACTGTGCAGTAAGGTCTAAAACAGCAGCATCACCCTCGTGCTGCACACGTTTTAAAATCCGCGCAGCGGCAAGGTCAATGGCCTCGTCTTGTTCGGCATCGAACTTTAACAGTGCTGACAAGTGCACTGAAAAATCAGCATCTTGAGAACTAAGTCGTGTAATGGTTACCATGCTATGTACCTATTTTACTGGCCCGATCAAACGCATCAATCAGCGGTTGTAGCTCAGCGTGACGGGTTTTAAGGGCAGCGCGATTAATGATCAACCTTGATGATATGGCCATAATGTCTTCAACGGCGATTAGATCATTGGCACGTAGGGTATTGCCAGTTGAGACCAAATCAACAATAGCGTCAGCTAAGCCAATTAAAGGTGCCAGTTCCATTGAGCCATACAGCTTAATCAAATCAACATACACGCCTTTTTCTGCAAAGTGCTCTCGTGCCGCATGTACGTATTTGGTAGCCACGCGCAGGCGCGCGCCTTGCTTAACCGCAGCCACGTAGTCAAAACCTTTTTTGACGGCTACACAAAGTTTGCAACGGGCAATGTTTAGATCAATAGGTTGATATAACGCACCGGGGTGCGAAGCGGCATGCTCAATGAGCACGTCTTTACCCGCAATACCAAAATCTGCCGCACCATACTCAACGTAAGTGGGCACATCAGAAGCGCGCACAATAATAATGCGAACGTTGGGGTTACTAGTGGGCAAAATCAGTTTGCGCGAGGTTTCAGGGTCTTCGCTAACTTCGATACCAGCGGCCCGCAACATAGGCAAGGTTTCGTCGAAAATACGACCTTTTGATAAAGCCAGTGTTAAGGGCTTGTTTGAGGAATTTGGCTGCACCAAGGCGAGGGTTGAAGCTAAGTTGACGGCTGCCACTGAAGAGGGTGCAGGCGCGCATGTTGTTGCAGGCGCAAATGTAGGTTCACATGAATCAGGTGGCGACGGTACGATGTTCATAACTGAACCCCTTTAGACGAAACACGTTCTATTTGAGCGCCAAGCAAGCGTAGCTTGTGTTCCATTTTCTCGTAACCGCGGTCAAGGTGGTAAATACGTTCAACGGTGGTGACGCCTTCAGCCGCTAAACCGGCAATCACTAAGCTGGCTGACGCACGTAAATCTGTGGCCATGACGGTTGCACCCGACAGTTGTGGCACGCCGCGTACCACTGCGGTGTGACCATCAATATCGATATCTGCGCCTAAGCGAATTAATTCTTGAACGTGCATAAAACGATTTTCAAAGATTGTTTCAACCATGACGGCAGTGCCTTCCGCCAAGGTATTTAAAGCCATAAACTGCGCCTGCATATCGGTCGGAAAGCCCGGGTACTCAACGGTGCGAATATCAATCGCAAGCGGCGGTTGTTTCATGACAGCGCGTATGGTGCTGTCTGTTACCGTCATGTGTAAACCGGCAAGTTCCAGTTTGGCTAAAATGGCGCCCATAGTTGATGGCTTGGTGTGCGTTAAAGTGATGTCGCCACCCGTGGCCGCTACGGCACACAAAAAGCTACCGGCTTCAATTCGGTCTGGTACGACTTGGTATTGCGCACCGTGCAAGCTTTTAACACCCTCAATCACAATACGATCAGTACCATGACCCGAGATGCGTGCGCCCATTTTGATGAGCATTTCAGCCAAGTCAACTACTTCAGGTTCGCGCGCGGCATTTTCTAATACGGTGGTGCCCTCTGCTAAAGTGGCCGCCATCATTAAATTTTCAGTGCCCGTCACCGTCACCATATCGGTACGAATAACCGCACCTTTTAAGCGTGTGGCCTTAGCCACCACGTAACCGTGTTCAATATGTATATCGGCACCCAAGGCTTGTAAACCCATGATGTGTTGATCAACGGGGCGCTGACCAATCGCGCAACCACCTGGCAAACTCACCCGTGCTTGACCAAAACGTGCCAATAAAGGCCCTAGCACCAATATAGAAGCCCGCATGGTTTTAACCAGCTCATAGGGGGCTTCAAGCGAGTCTATGGCGTCAGCGCTGAGCGTTAAGGTGTGCTCACTGTCGCGGTGGGCTTTGACGCCCAATTGACTGAGCAAACGAATGGTGGTGCCAATATCGTTTAAAGCCGGCACGTTGTGCAGCGTGACAGGGTCAGCCGTTAATAAGCTGGCGCATAAGATCGGTAGGGCGGCATTCTTTGCGCCTGAAATACGCACCTCGCCTTGCAAAGCAACGCCACCTGTAATGCGAAGGGTATCCATTACTTAGAGGCCTCGTACTCACCCGGTGTCAGCGTGCGCATTGACAGCGCGTGGATCTCTTCTTTCATGCGATCGCCCAAGGCTTTGTAAACCAGTTGGTGACGTGCAATGGGGCGCAAGCCTTCAAATGCATTGCTCACAATGATTGCCTCAAAATGTGCGCCGTCGCCGGTCACGTTTACGTGCTGGCAAACTAAGCTTTCGCTAATATATTGACGAATATTTTCAGGGGTAGGTAGCATAATTTAAAATCTTAAAAAATTGAAAATGAAATTTAAAGGGGCATGCTGTACTTTAACTGCCAAATATTTAACATGATGTTAAGTGCGTAATTTATAACCCGATGCCAATAGCCGCAAAGCGAACCAAGTTAATACGATAAAAACCAACGACACCACAATCAGGCTCTTCCAGGGTGAGGTGTCAGACAAGCCAAAAAAACCATAACGAAACCCGTCAATCGTATAAAAAATAGGGTTCCAGTGTGACACCGTTTGCCAAAAGGGTGGCAAGCTATGTATAGAATAAAAAACGCCAGACAAAAAGGTAGCGGGCATAATTAAAAAGTTTTGAAAGGCGGCCAACTGGTCAAACTTTTCAGACCAAAGCCCGGCAATTAAACCCAATACACCCATGATGCCCGTGGCTAATACAGCAAATATTAAAACCCAACCCATATGCTGAATGGTGAGTGATAAAAAGAAAAAAGAGATTAACCAAACAGCCAAACCCACCGCCATACCCCGAACAACGGCGGCCAATACATAAGCTGCAAAAAACTCACGGTGCGAAATAGGGGTGAGTAAAACAAATACCAAATTACCGGTGATGCGACTTTGAATCAGTGAAGACGAAGGGTTTGCAAAAGCATTTTGCAACATACTCATCATCATTAAGCCCGGAATTAAAAAGGCGGTGTAAGGAATTTCACCAAACACTTGCACCCGGTTTTGTAAAACTTGTGCAAACACCACCAAGTACAATGCAGCAGTTAAAACAGGGGCAGCAATTGTTTGAAAACTGACTTTCCAAAAGCGCAGCAGTTCTTTGTAAAACAGGGGCCTAAAGCCAGAGCCTAAGCCCACTTCGCTTACGATCGGTTCAACAGGCCGGTCAATAGAAGACGAACTCACGCTAGCTCACCCTGCTCAAGCTGAGGCGTGTCTTTCATAATGTGAACAAACGCCTCTTCAAGCCCCGCGCCACCGACCCGTGCTAATAACGCTTGGGTGGTATCAAGCGCAATAATTTGGCCTGCTTTAAGCATGGCAATGCGGCCACATAGGGCTTCAGCTTCTTCAAGATAATGCGTGGTCAATAAAATAGTGTGCCCAGCTTTGTTTAAACGTGCAATAAATTCCCACAAACTGCGGCGTAAATCGACATCAACGCCAGCGGTAGGTTCATCAAGCAAAATAACAGGGGGGCGGTGCACGAGCGCTTGCGCAACCAACACACGACGCTTCATGCCACCTGATAATGATCGCATATTGGTGTTGGCTTTGTCGGTTAAGCCTAGGTTACTAAGAATTTCATCGATCCAGTCGTCGTTGTGATTCAACCCAAAGTAGCTTGATTGAATACGTAAGGTTTCACGAACGGTAAAAAACGGGTCATAAACGAGCTCTTGTGGCACGACGCCTAGGGTGCGGCGGGCTAAGCGGTAATCAGAAATAACGTTGTGGCCGTAAACGAATGCTTGGCCTTCTGTGGCACGACACAAACCCGCCAAAATTGAAATTAGTGATGTTTTACCTGCCCCGTTGGGACCGAGTAAACCAAAAAACTCACCTTGTTCAATATCAAGCGATACGTCTGACAAGGCCTGAAAGCCAGGCTTAGCTTTGCCAAACAAACGATCACGCCATGTTTTTTTGCTGGGGGCATAAGTTTTGCTGACATGTTCAAAGCGTATGGCAGGGGTTATCATATAAAAAATTGTTATTTGCTGTTGCGTTCATTTAAGGCGGCAATTAAACCGTCAATACCATTGCTATTGATTTGTTGAGAAAACTGATTACGGTAATTTTGTATCAACCAAATGTTTTCAACGTTGATATCGTAGATTTTCCAGCCAGACGGGGTTTTTTCTAGGCGGTAATCAATGCCAATCGGTTGGGTGTTTGAACTTTGCATCACGCGTGAACGAACAACGACATCTTTGGCATCGGGTTCAGCACGAAAAGGCAGAATGTCCATTTTGGTACCGCTATCAATACGTGATAATGCGCCACTATAGGTGCGTGCTAAAGTTTGACGAAACGCCTTGGTCAGGGCGATGCGTTGCTCGGGTGTTGCCTCGCGCCAATATTTACCCGCCGATAACCGTGTTGTTTTTTCAAAATCAACGTAGGGCAAAATGTACATATCAACAATTTCGTTAATACGGCTAATGTTTTGATTACGCACGTCAGGGTCGTTTTGTAACATCATCAAAGCTTGATCAGAAACGGCTTTAACGAAGGTATCGGGTGAGGCGTTGGCGTCGGGTTTGCCTTGCGCAAAGCTTTGCATGGCAAAAAAACTGATCGCTATCAGTAACAAAAATTTTGTCAATCGAGCGGGTATGGATGTAAATGCTGGCATGTTTAAACCTTTACTCATGTATGCGGTGCTCACCAAAGTTGGCGAGTGGTGTCGTAAAAATTATTTTGGTGGTGGTGGCAGATTGAGGGCTTTGTTATCTGCTGCAACATCTTCATAATTTTCGTAGTTGGGTAGAGCGTCAGCCGCCGCTTCAGGGCCCAGTACTTTAGCTTGACGCTGCTGCAAGTAGGCATCACGTATAAAGCTGTAAGGGTCAAGCGCCGTGCGATCAACTGTTTCAGAAATTTGTAGTAAAGATTCGCGGCGCGCTACAAACTCAAGGCCCCAAATCGAGTTACGTAACCCAACGTCTGGAATGTAACCAATGGTGTTGAGCTGGTTGCCGACTAAGTTACCAACAGAGCCAAAGGTGTCACGTACTGAGCTTGAACCCAATAAGGGTAAAACAACGTATGGACCAGAGTTAAAGCCCCATACGCCCAGCGTAACGCCAAAATCGTTCGGTATACGCGGCTGGCCGTTAGCACTGGCTAAATCAAAGCAACCGCCTAAGCCAAAAGTTGTATTCAGTAAAAAACGCCCCATTGTATTGATTGCGTCAAATTGACGCTGCTGCAGAACGCTATTAATACCCGACCATATTTCGCCTAAATTTAGAAATACGTTATTGATGCAGGTGCGAATCGGTTGTGGCGTGATGAAGGCATAGGCCTCAGACACGGGGCGAAGCACAACGCGGTCAAGCCCATCGTTAAATTCGTAAATGGTGCGGTTTGAATCTTCCCAGGGGTCGCTGGGGTTGGGCGTGCCTTGTGTTGCTGCACAGCCAACGGTTAATGTACACGCTGCTAACGCTAAGGGTTTAAAAACAAATCGCGAAGCATTTAATAGCATTTACTGAGCCGGTGTAGGGGTTTTAGAGGCAGCGCCTTGTTCATCAGCCTTGTTATACAAAAACTTGCTGATTAGGTTTTCAAGCACAATTGCACTTTGTGTCATGCTAATTGTATCGCCTGTTGCAAGCATATTTTCATCGCCACCCGCATCAAGCCCAATGTATTGTTCGCCAAGCAAACCAGACGTTAAAATTTTGGCCGATGTGTCTTTAGGGAAGGCGAACTCGCTTTCTATGTTGAAAGTCACAATTGCTTGGTAGGTTTTATCATCAAAACGAATACTGCCCACACGGCCAACGACCACGCCCGCGCTTTTAATGGGGGCGCGTACTTTTAAGCCGCCAATGTTTTCAAAATTACCACTTACGACGTAGGTGGGTGCGAACGAAAAGCTACTCATATTGCCAGCACGTAGTGCAAGAAACACCAACGCAACAATACCCAGTAGAACAAAAAGCCCGACCCAAACGTCTTTTTTATCAGTCGACACGCTAGCCCCTGTTATTGACTAAACATTAAAGCAGTTAATACGAAATCGAGGCCTAATACCGCTAAAGACCCCGCCACAACGGTTCGAGTGGTCGCCCGCGCAACCCCTTCAGGGGTAGGGCGACACTTCCAGCCCTCAAATAACGCAATAGCCGTCACCACAAAACCAAACACCACACTTTTAATGACGCCGTTTAAAACGTCGTCTATGACATCAACCCCTGCCTGCATTTGTGACCAAAACGCACCTGAATCAATGCCAATCAGTAAAACGCCTACAACCCAACCGCCCAATACGCCGACCATAGAGAATACGGCAGCCAGTATGGGCATTGCAATCACGCCCCCCCAGAAACGAGGGGCAATGACGCGGCGAATGGGGTCTACTGCCATGACTTCCATTGCAGCCAGTTGCTCGCCTGCCTTCATGAGACCAATTTCAGCCGTGAGCGACGTGCCCGCTCGGCCAGCAAATAAAAGCGCTGTGACCACGGGCCCCAGTTCGCGCACCAAAGACAGGGTAACCAACAGGCCTAGGGCTTCTTCAGCGCCATAGCGGTTCAACGTGTAATAGCCTTGTAAGCCCAACACAAAGCCAACAAACAAGCCTGAAATGACAATAATGATGAGTGAATAATTACCAATAAAGTGAATTTGCGTGATGACCAACTGGCCTCGCTTCCACAGTGCGTTGGTACGCAGCAATATTTGCCCAAAAAAACGCGTAAATTGCCCCAGTGCTTGAGCGGTTTCGCGAACCCAGGCGCCAAGTTGACCGACCAGTTTGAGGGCATTCATCAGCGGCGACCTTTTCGATCAAGCCAGCGATCATAGGCGGGTGTGATGGGGTAGTCAAAGGCGACAGGGCCGTCGGGTGCGCCATCAAGAAATTGCCGAACATAAGGGTCAGTTGAATGGCTTAGCGAATCGGGGCTGCCTTGGGCTTTGAGGGCGCCCTGACCCACAATGTAGACAGCGTCAGCAATCGCAAAAGATTCAGCAATGTCGTGCGTAATAAGCACCGAGGCACAGCCTAGACGGTCAGCCAACTGGCGAATTAAACGTGCAGTAACGCCTAAAGAAATGGGGTCGAGTCCAGCAAAAGGCTCGTCGTACATAATCAGCTCGGGGCCGCGAACCACAGCGCGCGCCAAGGCAACGCGTCGTGCCATACCGCCCGAGATTTCAGATAATTTTAAATGGGCAGCCGCTTTTAGGCCGACTGCATCAAGTGTTTCAAGCACCTGAATAAGTAATTCGGCTTCGCTTGAGTGCGTGTGTTCGCGAAGCGGGAAGGCGACGTTTTCAAAGACATTTAAATCGGTAAATAGGGCGCCGTGCTGAAACAACACACCCATGCGTTGGCGCAATGCTTCAAGCTTGACGCGGTTGCCCACATCAATCACCGTGTTAAACACCTTGACCTGCCCCGCCAGGGGGGCGAGTTGCCCGGTAGCCGCCCGCAATAGGGTGGTTTTGCCTGAGCCCGACCCACCCATGATCGCCACCACTTCACCTGCTTTAACGCTAAGTGAAATATCGCTTAAAACAGTGAAGTCGCCGTAACCGAGCGTAACGTTGTCAAAAGCTAACGCACAGTGTGCAGTAGTGTGCGACGGTGAAGGGGCAAGTGCGAGGTCTACCATAGAGGGGTATTGTAAACTTAACGTGCTGTTAAATTGCATGGCACGTTAAGTCTTAGGGAATTGACGATAAAAGCTGACTAGCAACAGTAACTTGCGACTATTACTTGCGACCATTCCTTGCAATGACCGTTGGTCGAGTTCGGGGCCTACCAAAGTTATTCACCTTGAGTAGAGAGCGCCCCTAAACGATTTATCGCGGTAATGAGGTCACACCCATCAAAAACTCATCAACTGAACGGGCGCATTGACGACCTTCGCGTATGGCCCAAACCACCAAAGACTGGCCGCGACGCATGTCACCAGCGGCAAAAACTTTAGGCACATTGGTTTGATAATCGTCAGTGTTGGCTTTAATGTTGCCACGGTTGTCAGCGTCGACCCCAAATGCTTTGAGCACATGGTTAATCGGTGCTACAAAACCCATCGCCAATAGAATTAAATCGGCTTTAATTTCAAACTCTGAGTTGGCCATTTCAACCATGTTTGTTTGCCCGGTGGTCTCGTCTTTAACCCACTGAACACGGGCCCCAATCAATTTTTTGACCTGACCTTTTTCACCCTCAATACGCTTGGTGGTGATGGCCCAATCGCGATCGGCACCTTCTTCGTGTGAAGAAGATGTGCGTAATTTAGCGGGCCAGTAGGGCCACGACATTGATTTATTTTCATCAGCTGGCGGTTTAGGCATTAACTCGATTTGCGTAACTGACACCGCACCGTGACGGTTGCTGGTGCCAACGCAATCAGAGCCGGTGTCACCACCGCCGATCACCACCACGTGCATGCCTTTTGCGATCACTTGATCTTGTACTTTATCGCCCGCCACCACTTTGTTTTGTGGTCGTAGGAAATCCATCGCGTACATCACGCCATTCAGGTCGCGCCCTTCAACGGGCAAATCGCGTGGGCTTTCAGACCCGCCAGACAACACAATGGCGTCAAACTCTGCATCTAAATCTTCAGGTGTTTTAACCAGCAAACCGTTGGCAGCGGGGTCTTTTGGTGAACCAATATAAGTGCTTGGGCAGAACGTAACGCCCTCGGCTTGCATTTGCGCCACACGGTTATCGATCAAATGCTTTTCAAGTTTAAAGTCAGGTATACCGTAGCGAAGTAAACCGCCAATACGGTCTTGCTTTTCAAACAACGTGACGTCGTGACCCGCCCGAGCCAATTGTTGTGCTGTGGCCATACCGGCTGGGCCTGAACCTACTACCGCGACTTTTTTGCCCGTTTTGACTGCAGGCATTTCAGGCGTAACCCAACCTTCTTCCCAACCGCGATCAATAATTGCGTGCTCAATTGATTTGATGCCAACCGGTGCATCGCTAATATTTAGCGTGCAGGCAGCTTCGCACGGTGCGGGACAAATGCGACCCGTAAATTCGGGGAAGTTGTTGGTTGAATGCAGAACTTCAAGCGCCTCGCGCCATTTTTTCTTAAAGACTAAATCATTCCAGTCAGGAATAATATTGTTGACGGGGCAACCGGTATTACAGAAGGGTATGCCGCAATCCATGCAGCGCGCACCCTGCTTGCTGGCCTCGTCTTCAGTCAGGTGAACAATAAATTCACGCCAGTGCTTAACCCGTGTGAGCGGGGCTTCAGCCACTTCTTGTAAGCGCTCAAGTTCAAGAAAACCGGTAACTTTACCCATGATGAAGAACCTTTTTATAAATAGACGATGAACAAAATATAGAGTGCACCGTAGAAATCATGTTGATAAGAAATAGATCTAAAAAGTTAAAACGCTATAACGTTAAGCTGCTTGCGATGTCACTTGGGCAGCCTGCCACATTTCAGCCAGTGCACGGCGGTAGTCAACCGGCATCACTTTTACAAAGTGCCCACGAGCCGAGGCCCAATTGCCCAATATGTCTCGCGCTCTAAAGCTGCCTGTATATTTAAAGTGATTTTCAATTAATGTTTTTAAAATAACGTCGTCAGTTTCACGTGACGTTTCGCGTGAAAGGCTGTGCCAAATCTCAATACCTTGTGTGGTTTTTTGATTTGCGCTACTCAACACAGGTTCAAGATCGACCATGGTGCGGTTACAGTTTTCAGCAAACCGGCCTTCAGGGTCAAACACATACGCCACACCACCCGACATACCGGCTGCAAAGTTACGACCGGTTTGGCCCAGCACCACAACTGTGCCGCCCGTCATGTATTCGCAACCATGGTCGCCATTGCCTTCAACCACGGTGGCAGCGCCTGAATTACGCACGGCAAAACGTTCACCGGCTACACCGTTAAAGTAAGCTTCACCACCGGTTGCGCCATAAAGCACGGTGTTACCGACAATAATTTGCTCAGGACCAAAACCACGGAAGTCGTTGGGTGAGCGCACAATAATGCGGCCACCGGCTAAACCTTTACCCACGTAGTCGTTGCCTTCGCCTACTAAATCAAGCGTAATGCCGTGTGCTAAAAACGCACCAAAGCTTTGACCTGCCACACCATTGAGTTGAATATGAATGGTGTTTTCAGGTAGGCCTTCTTGACCATAACGCCGAGCCACTTGGCCTGACAGCATGGCACCGACGCTACGATTGCGGTTACGAACCGGCATGATGAACGAAACATTTTCACCCCGCTCAATCGCCGCTTTGCTACGTTCGATTAATTGATGATCAAGTGCGGCCTCAAGACCATGGTCTTGCACTTCAGTTTGGCGGCGAGCACCTACAATTGTAGGGTTAAAAAATATTTTGTCGAAATTTAAGCCGCGCGATTTCCAGTGGTCGCTGCTGTTGCGAGTATCAAGCAAATCAGTACGGCCAATTAAATCGTCAAAATGTTTAATGCCTAATTGCGCCATTATTTCACGAACTTCTTCCGCAACAAAAAAGAAGTAGTTCACAACGTGTTCAGGTTTACCATTAAATTTTTGACGCAACACGGGGTCTTGCGTGGCAACACCCACTGGGCATGTGTTGAGGTGGCATTTGCGCATCATGATGCAGCCTTCAACGACTAAAGGTGCGGTTGCAAAACCAAACTCGTCAGCACCCAACAACCCAGCCACCACCACGTCACGACCGGTTTTCATTTGACCGTCAGCTTGCACACGAATGCGGCTACGCAGATTGTTTAAAACCAAGGTTTGCTGGGTCTCAGCCAAGCCTAATTCCCAAGGCGTACCGGCATGTTTAATAGAAGAAATCGGTGATGCACCGGTACCACCGTCGTGACCGGCGATGGTCACGTGGTCAGCTTTTGCTTTGGCAACACCCGTTGCAACCGTACCCACGCCGACTTCTGACACCAACTTCACCGAGATAGACGCCCGCTCGTTGACGTTTTTAAGGTCGTGAATCAGTTGGGCTAAATCTTCAATCGAATAAATATCGTGGTGTGGAGGGGGTGAAATCAAACCCACGCCCGGTACTGAACAGCGAAGTTTTGCAATGTACTCAGACACCTTATGACCAGGCAACTGACCGCCCTCGCCTGGCTTGGCACCTTGTGCCATTTTGATTTGAATTTGATCGGCGCTTGATAAGTACTCAGCACTCACACCAAAGCGACCAGACGCCACCTGTTTAATGCGTGAACGTAAGGAATCGCCTGCTTTAAGGGGAATGTCAGCCACGACGCGGTCTGCACCCAAAATAGACGCTAACGTATCTTGGTTGGTAATGCCACTGCTACCTGTTTGAATTTCTTTACGGTAGCGTAAGTCGTCTTCACCGCCTTCACCGGTATTTGATTTGCCACCAATGCGGTTCATCGCAACGGCTAACACGGCATGCGCTTCAGTGGAAATAGAACCCAAAGACATGGCACCCGTTACAAAACGCTTCACAATTTCTTTCGCGGGTTCGACTTCATCTATTGAGATGGCTTGTGCCGGGTCAACTTTGAATTCAAACAAACCACGCAGTGTCATTTGACGACGACTTTGGTCGTTAATCAGTTGTGCGTACTCTTTATAGGTGGTGTAGTTGTTGCCACGGGTTGCGTGCTGAAGTTTGGCAATTGAGTCGGGTGTCCACATGTGATCTTCACCGCGCACACGAAAGGCGTATTCACCCCCGGCATCAAGCGCGTGCTCGAGTACAGGGTCGTCACTGAAAGCGGCACGGTGTGTACGCAGGGCTTCTTCAGCCACTTCAAAAATACCAATGCCTTCGATGTTACTGGCGGTACCTGCAAAGTATTTTGTGACAAAGACCGATTGCAAACCCACCGCTTCAAAAATTTGAGCGCCGCAGTAAGACATGAACGTAGAAATACCCATTTTTGACATGACTTTGTTCAAGCCTTTGCCAATTGCCTTGATGTAATTTTTGATTGCTTTAGCGGCGTGCTCTGCATCGTCAGCTGTGGTTTGAATCGATTCAAACACCAAATACGGGTGAATCGCTTCGGCACCAAAACCGCCAAGCAATGCAAAATGGTGCACTTCACGTGCTGAACCGGTTTCAACCACTAAACCGGTGCTGGTGCGAATGCCGGCACGTATTAAATGTTGGTGAATGGCCGAGGTGGCCAACAATGCGGGTATGGCAACCTGGTCAGGGCCCACATGACGGTCTGACAAAATCAACACATTAAAACCGCTGTGCACGGCATCAGTGGCGCTGGCACATAAAGCCGCTAAGCGCGCCTCAATACCTTCCGCACCCCAAGCGCTGGGGTAAGTAATGTCGACTTCGTAGCTACGAAACTTATTGCCCGTGTACTGCGCCACAGAACGCAATTGTGCCATCGCATCTTGATCTAAAACCGGTTGTGCAATTTCAAGACGCAACGGTGGGTTGACGTTATTGATATCAAGCAAATTAGGTTTGGGGCCAATGAACGACACCAAAGACATCACCATCTGTTCGCGAATGGGGTCAATGGGTGGGTTGGTAACCTGGGCGAACAGCTGCCGAAAGTAGTTATAAAAAGGTTTAGAACGGTTTGACAGCACCGCTAAGGGTGAGTCGTTACCCATTGAGCCCGTGGCTTCTTCACCGTTTGCCAACATCGGTTCAAGCACAAATTTAAAATCTTCTTGCGTCCAGCCAAACGCTTGTTGCTGATCAAGCAACGGTACCTTTGAGCGAATACCCTCAAGCACTGATGCTTCAGGCTTGGGTAACGACTCAAGTTTGACCCTTAGGCGATCGATCCATTGGCGATAAGGGCGGCTGTTTGAAAGCTGCGATTTAATTTCTTCGTCTTCAATGATGCGACCTTGTTGCAAGTCGATCAAGAACATTTTGCCAGGCTGCAAACGCCATTTTTTAACGATACGATTTTCAGGAATCGGTAAGGTACCGGCTTCAGAGGCCATAATGACTAAGTCGTCGTCAGTAATTAAATACCGTGCAGGGCGTAAACCGTTGCGATCAAGCGTGGCACCGATTTGTTTGCCGTCAGTGAAGGCCACTGCGGCTGGGCCGTCCCACGGTTCCATCATGGCGGCGTGGTATTCGTAAAACGCACGGCGTGAGGAATCCATTTGGGTGTGCTGTTCCCACGCTTCTGGAATCATTAGCATCATGGCATGTGCCAATGAATAGCCAGACATCACCAACAATTCAAGACAATTATCGAAGGTTGCTGTGTCAGATTGACCGGAATAGACGATAGGGTAAAGCTTGGCTAAATCGTCGCCCAATACGGCTGATTTCATCATGCCTTCGCGGGCACGTAACCAATTAAAGTTACCCTTTACCGTATTGATTTCACCGTTGTGCGCAATCATGCGGTAAGGGTGAGCCAATGGCCACGCTGGGAAGGTATTGGTTGAAAAACGTTGATGCACCAACGCTAAAGCTGATTCAGTGCGGCTATCAGCTAAGTCAAGGTAATACTGACCGACTTGATTAGCTAAAAGTAAACCTTTGTACACAACGGTGCGCACCGATGCTGAGGGTACAAAATATTCAGTGCCATGCGCCAGTTTCATGGCGTGAATGGCGTGGCTAGCGGTTTTACGAATCACATATAACTTACGCTCAAGCGCATCGGGCACCATTACATCGGCACCGCGCCCGACAAACAATTGGCGAATAACGGGCTCGCAAGCGCGCACAGTATCAGACATGGGCATATCGCGATCAACAGGCACATCGCGCCAGCCCAACACAATTTGACCTTCGGCCTTAACGGAGCGCTCAAGCGTTTGCTCGCACGCTAAACGCGATGCAATTTCTTTGGGTAAAAATACCATACAGACGCCGTACTCGCCGGGGGCGGGTAGCTCAATGCCTTGTTTGGCCATTTCTTCGCGATACAAGGTGTCGGGTATTTGAATCAAAATACCGGCACCATCGCCCATGAGCTTGTCGGCACCCACGGCACCGCGATGGTCTAAGTTTTCAAGAATTTTCAAACCCTGCGACACAATCGTGTGGGCTGCCTTACCTTGAATGTGCGCAACAAACCCGACGCCGCAGCCATCATGTTCGTTAGCACTTGAGTAAAGACCTTGATCTTTTGGTATGCCCGCAGGCTTGCTCACAAAATTTAAGGGGAAGGTGGCCATCTGTAGACTCCGATCGTGCACATTGCAAAAGGAAGATTAGATTAACCCAGTCTGTGCTGGGAATAAAGCTATTTTTTTGGGGGTGCGTCCCCAATAATTAAAAAACAAATATTTATATTTTTTAAATAGGGACGCATCAGTGAATCATTTTTCTTTTGAGCCCCTTATTTGCACAGTTTGCACAAGCGACTAAAGCACCCAGTCATTGTTGTAGCGACGAAAGGCCAAAAGACTCAATCAAGTACTGCTTATAGGCTGAAGTTAAGAACTGCCCAAAGGCTAAAGGTATATTTTTTAAATAACCTTTTTTGGCCGCCCTCGTAAAGCAGGGCTTGCCCGCCTAGACGCTACAAGATTCATATTTTTTAAAAAAGCCTTACCACCCAGCGCCCACTGGCCGTGCAATGATGACTCAATGGTGTGTAGTGCCTGATTGTTAATGCTCTCTGTCAAAATAGATTTGTAGTGGGCTTGTCGGGCAAACGGCGTGTTACCGCACCCCCAATAGTCGGGGTGGTCAATCAACCAAGGGGTTAAGCGGCCGGCCACCCCAACATGCTGCTGCGCAGACGACCAACGCCAGTCTTGGGCGTGTTGCACCAAATTTAAACGAACGGGCGCTTGCTCAAGCCAAATTAAAGTCGGTAAAACCCAGGCATGGGGCTCAACTAAAGCGGTTTTATAGCGCCCCACATAAATGTTACCCATGTCAACAACAGCGGCTAAATGACGTCCAATAGCCTGTATAACGCTGCTAAGTTGCAAAGCAGAGGGCGGTGTACACAAAATATGTAAGCCTTGTGGGCTCACACACCAACCGTGAATAGGCAGGTTCTGTTCGCTCGCGTACATGCCTAACCAGCCAAATACGTCGGCAAAGGGAATAGACGTCACATGTGCTGGGAACCGCACCCCAGCTAAGGTGGGTGTTTTAGGTGCAAAAAGACGGGCGAGACGCATAAAAAATCATTAAAAGAAGGAACTAAACCCTTAAATTGGGCATCTTATTAGCACTCGAGGCGTGAGAGTGCTAACATTTATTAGTAGAGTCATTAAAATTTACAATTAATAAATTATTACAGTGATTATTAACTTACAACTTACAACTTGCAACTAGCAACTAAACAGAGAAATCGATAAAACAGCTTATGACACAAACACAGTCACTTGCAATATCACCTCAAACCCTAGCGGCAGCAATCGCTAACCCGGGTTCTTTAGGTTCTATTCAAGCTTACATCAGCACGGTTAATCGTTTGCCTATGCTCACAGCTGAGCAAGAGACAGACTTAGCCCGTCGTTTGCAGCAAGATGGTGACATTGATGCCGCACGCGAGTTGATATTGTCACATTTACGCTTAGTGGTGTCTGTTGCCCGTCAATATTTAGGTTACGGCCTGCCACACGCTGATCTCATACAAGAAGGCAATGTAGGCCTAATGAAAGCCGTTAAACGCTATGACCCCGATCGGGGTGTTCGTTTGATGACCTTTGCTGTGCACTGGATCAAAGCTGAAATTCATGAGTTTGTCGTGCGAAATTGGCGCATGGTGAAAGTGGCCACCACCAAAGCGCAACGTAAATTATTTTTCAATTTACGCAGTATGCGCGGTGATGGTGAAACGCTTAACACAGAGCGCGTTGAAGATATTGCAAAAAAACTTAACGTACGTGAATCAGACGTTCGCGAAATGGAAGTACGCCTGTCAGGCCGAGAAATGCCCATTGACGCACCCAGCGACGATGCCGAAGCCTTTGCGCCCATCACATTCTTATCTGACGAAGGTTACGATGACCCCGTCGAGGTTATTGCACGCCAAGATCAAGCCACGCTTGAATCAGAAGGCCTGTCACGTGCTATTGCACAACTAGACCCGCGTTCACAACGTATTGTGCAAGCACGTTGGTTGTCTGACGATGAAAACGCAACCTTGGCCGACTTGGCGCAAGAGTTTGGCGTTTCAGCCGAGCGTATTCGTCAAATAGAAGCCTCAGCCCTCAAAAAAATGCGTTCAAATTTAGTGGTTGCATAAACACTTGCATTAAAACCCGCAGCCCTATTCGTTAACGTTCTGATCTCATTCCGCTCATAATTCGTTTAAAGCCGGCTTTGCCATTCAACTCACGTTACGAATTGTGACGTAAAGCCGTCACGTTTACAGCCAATCTTAATAAACAGGCGTTACCATACCGAACATGACAATTGAAATGTTCGTTTTCGGTCTGGCTGGCCTGCTTTTGTTGGTGTGCTTTATGCCACCACTCGCAGGCATGGTGCGCTTGCCTTACACGCTCATATTGGCAATCTGTGGTCTGTTACTAGGTTATTTTTTCAATTACAACGATTGGGCGCCACCCGTTATCAAGCAGCTTCTGATTTCACTTCAAGGAATAGAAATTTCTTCTGAAGTGTTTTTGGTCGTATTCTTGCCAGTTTTATTATTTGAAACCGCACTCAATATGGATGTCAGGCGCATGCTTGACGATATTGCCCCCATTTTATTGATGGCAGTTGTCGCTGTTATTTTCAGCACCGTGCTGGTGGGCGCTAGCCTGTTTACCTTTACGGAAAATAGCCTGATCGCGTGCTTGTTGTTGGGCTCAATTATTGCCACGACTGACCCGGGTGCTGTGGTCAGTATTTTTAAAGAAGTGGGCGCACCCAAACGATTGGTTACCATCGTTGAGGGTGAAAGCCTACTTAACGATGCGGCTGCGATTGCACTGTTTGCAATTTTAATCGGCATTCTTACACACGAAAGAGAGTGGGAATACGGCTTAGTCATAAAAGATTTTGCTCGGTTATTTATTGGGGGTGCACTGGCCGGTTACTTGATGGGGCGTATCGCTTGTTTCATGTTTAGAGCGCTACGTGGTTGGCCCACGGCTGAAATTTCACTGACCTTAGCCGCCGCCTATCTAGCCTATATCGTGCCTGAACACTTCTTAGGTGTGTCGGGTGTGGTGTCAACCGTAACAGCTGGGTTAGTCATTGGTTCGGTTGGTCGCACACGCATTAGCGCAAATACTTTTGCATCGCTTTCGCAATCGTGGCAACAGTTTGGTTTTTGGGCAAACTCGTTAATTTTTCTGTTTGCCACCATGCTAATACCTAAATTGTTTAGCTATTTCACATGGCAAAGCTTAGCCATAGTGGGCATTATTTTTGTGGCCACGCTTTTTGCACGTGCGCTGGTCGTGTTTGGTATTTTGCCGGTGTTGACATGGGCTGTTGGCACGCGCGTCAGTACCAGCTATAAAACTGTGATCTGGTGGGGTGGTTTACGCGGCGCTCTTTCATTAGCGCTGGCATTGTCTGTTACAGAACACGACTTGGTTGCGCCCGCTGTTCGAGAGTTTGTTGCACTCGGTGTCACCGGTTATGTGTTGGTCACACTGTTAATAAACGGCGTAACGTTACGGCCATTAATCAAGTTGCTTAAACTCGACAAATTAACCCCAACCGAACGTTTGTTGCGAAACCAGGCCATTGCTGTCGCAACCACTACCTTACAAAAAGAAACCGAGCGTATTGCTCTAAATGAGCAAATTAGCAAAACAGCTCGAGCACGCATCAACGAAGTATTTGAAGCCAGCATTAATAGCGCGCAAGCGACTCATATTGATCAGTTCACAGAGGCCGAGCGCGTCAATATTGGCTTAACGATTTTGGCGCGTCGCGAGTTCGAAGCCTATTTCAACATTTTGAAAGAAAACAACCTTGACCCCAAAGTAGCTGAATACCTGCTGTCGCACGCCGAGCGCATGGAAGACGCCATTAAAATAAATGGTGTTGAAGGGTTCAAAAAATCAATACACAACAGCCTTAAATACCCCAAAACTTTTCGTTTAGCGATACGGTTACATAATCGCACGGGCGTAAACAAAATATTAGCCCGAACCCTTACAAATCGCTTTGCACGGCTGGTGGTCATGAGTTGGGTGGTACGCAAATTAGCTACCTTTGCAGACGAGCAAATTAGAGCCATGATTGGAGATGCAGCCGCACAAACTTTATTAAGCCATACAAAATGGCGTGCAGATTTAGTTGAAGAAAATCTGCAAGCATTGCGTTTGCAATACCCAATGTATGCCGAATGGTTAGAAGAAAAATACCTTGGTCAAACTGCACGATCACTTGAACGTCGACGCTATCGCAGCATGCTTGATGAATCACTGATTGGGGGCGAAGTTTACGATGACCTGGTGACGCAGCTTGAACGCCGGTGGCGATTTTTAGACGCAGAACCATCGCTTGACACCGAGTTAACCGCTGCGCAATTAATTGCACGGGTACCCTTACTGAGCGATATGTCAGACGCGTCTGAAGTGTTAATTACAAAGCTGTTGCGCCCTCGGTTAGCGATTCCACATGAATTAATTATAGGGGCAGAAAAATCACGGGCATCTATGTATTTTGTGGCCTCAGGCGCAGTAACCGTATTGTTGCCAGATGACACGCACATCGAACTGGGTTCAGGCGAGTTTTTTGGTGAGTTAGCATTGTTAACTGATGAAACGATAAAATTTGAAGTGCGTTCGTTGGGTTACACCAATTTGCTTGAGCTCACCCACAAAGACTTTAAATTGTTGCTCTCGCGCGATCAAAAATTAAGACAGGTTGTTGACAAAGTTGTCGACGAACGCATCAAGGCTTTAAAAGTTTGGCGCGACCAACCGCAGCAGGCTTAACCCCGGCGTACCAAGTCTTCTGCGATCACAATGGTGGCTTCGGTTGTGAAGGCCTTAGCCAATAACATTTCAACCACCTCAGCGGGTTCGATGCACTGAATATGCATTACCTCGCCATCTTTATTGGCGGGTATGCAGTGGTCAGCCAAAACACACTCGCTGGTTAATACCCGTTCAATTTGGTAGCCCTCTGGTAACTGGCGTTTCATAATCGTAATTTGCCGAATGGGCGTGCGGTGTTCAATATCTTCGGGTGACAAGCCGGCTTCTTCGTCGGTTTCTCGCACCAGCGCTAAATCGTCGGGTTCACCGTAACCGACTAAACCGCCCACTAAGGTGTCCCACAGGCCGGGGTCGGTTGCCTTGTTTAACGCGCGCCGTGCAACCCATAAAGCACCTGCTGCATTGCGCGCGTGTAAATGAACCGCCCGCGTGGTGATGCCTAAAGGGCGCACTACACCACGTTCAATCGCAGCAATTGAAACGTCACCCGCCCACACATCGAGCAATTCGTTTCGCCAAGCCACACAGCAACCCGCCTCTTTTAAGCGCAGGGCAATCTGGGCTAGCAGCGTATTCAGTGACTCAAATGCATGTAAGTCAGGTGTTTCTGATGCAGAATTTGAGTGTTGTGGTGATGTTGAGGGTGGTAAATGGGCAGAATGGGTCGCTTTTAAAACGTGAATTGAGTCAGTGTTTAGTTCAATGCCCTTCAAACCCCTGAGCGCTAAAACTGCATCAGGGTGAACCCAGCCGCAAGCCAACCCATCAATAAAAAGAGGTTTAGAGCCCTCTTTTGGGGGTAAGTTTGTTTCAAAAAGGTATTGATCGAGCAAAGACTTAACTGTTTTTTTCGCTGAAGCGGAAAGGGTAAATGACATCGACGTAATTCCCGACTAGATAAGTTTCCCATTGTAGTGCAAGGGTATACACAATACGAAATCATAAAGCTTGGTTATAATCTTTAAAAAATCAGTAAAATATATTCATTCATTTAGCCTAATATCAGGTATAAGCCTTTGCTTTAAAAGCAAAGTTTAGACTCGATAACTAAGTTTTGAGGTCAGCATGTCGAAGTTGAAAAGCGGTATTTTTGCCTGTGCGCTGCTCGTAAGCGGCGTTGCCCTTGCGCAAGTTCAAAATATGCCGGGCGGCCCAGCGGTAAACCAGCTTAATTTGCCAATGGGCGTCACGCAAATTTCAAGAGATATCGTTTGGTTGCACTGGCTGATGCTCGGCATCTGTTTGGCAATTTTTGTAGCCGTATTTGGCGTTATGTTCTACTCAATTTGGGCGCACCGTAAGTCAAAAGGTCACAAAGCAGCAACCTTTCACGAGCACGTTGGCATTGAAATCGCCTGGACAATAATTCCTTTTTTTATAGTTATTGGTATGGCTTTACCCGCCACCCGCACCGTCGTTGCCATGAAAGATACATCCGGTGCTGACATGACTATTAAAGTCACAGCCTACCAATGGAAGTGGGGCTACGAATATGTTGATGGCCCAGCCAAAGGCTTAAGCTTTCTTTCAAATTTGTCAACACCCCTTGCCCAAATTGAAAACCGCGAGCCTAAAGGCCCTTTCTATTTGATGGAAGTTGACAACCCATTAGTTGTGCCCGTTGGTAAAAAAGTACGCCTGCAAATTACAGCGGGTGATGTGATTCACTCTTGGGCGGTGCAATCGTTAGGCGTCAAGCAAGATGCCATTCCGGGGTTTTTACGCGATGCATGGTTCCGTGCAGAGGTACCGGGTACATACCGTGGTCAATGTTCTGAGTTGTGCGGTAAAGAGCATGCATTTATGCCTATAGTCGTTCAAGTGTTGCCTGCAGCAGAGTATGCTGCGTGGGTTGATGGTCAGCAGCAAATACTTGCTAAAGGCAAAGAAGACCCCAATAAACAATGGACATCTGCTGAACTCGTAACCAAGGGTACAAAGCTTTACGGCTCAATGTGTATTTCCTGTCACCAGGCCAACGGTGCAGGCATAACGGGTGCATTTCCTGCACTTGACGGTAGCAAAATTGTGACCGGCCCCAAAGCTGACAATGTGGCTATTTTGTTAAAAGGTAAGCCTGGCACAGCGATGCAGTCTTTTGCCCAATTAAGCGATACAGATCTGGCCTCACTGATTACCTACTCGCGTCAATCGTGGGGCAATGGTGGCAATGGTCAAGACCCCGTTGTCATGCCTGCTGATATTCAAGCGGCGCGCTAATAGGTTTCAGCATTGATTTTTAATGATTTTGCTTTAAGCATTGACGTATTACAAATATAGAATTAACTTAATTTCAGTTAAGCAACCGAAAGATGCTCTCTAAAACAGGGCATACCCATTTTAGAAGGTTAGGAGTCAAAATGAGTAGCATAACCGTAGACCAAATTCCGGGTAAGGGCCAAGAAAAAGCCCACGATCACCACGGTGGCCACGACGATCATCACGGCATACCTCAAGGTTGGCGTCGTTGGTTGTTTGCAACCAATCATAAAGACATCGGTACCATGTACCTACTGTTTTCTTTGATTATGCTTTTCGAGGGCGGCACGCTTGCGCTCTTGTTGCGTACAGAACTTTTCTTGCCGGGCATTCAGTTTTTCAAACCAGAGCTTTTTAACCAGTTCACCACCATGCATGGTCTGATCATGGTGTTTGGTGCGATCATGCCTGCTTTTGTGGGTTTCGCCAACTGGATGGTGCCACTTCAAATTGGCGCGTCAGACATGGCGTTTGCCCGCATGAATAACTTCAGTTTCTGGCTCTTGCCCGTTGCTGCAATCATGTTGACCGCGTCTTTCTTTGTACCGGGTGGTGCAACCGCCGCCGGTTGGACATTGTACGCACCGCTCACCATGCAAATGGGCCCCGGCATGGATCTCGCCATTTTCGCGATTCACATCATGGGTGCTTCGTCAATTATGGGTGCCATCAATATCGTTGTAACGATCTTGAACATGCGCGCACCCGGCATGACGTTAATGAAAATGCCTTTGTTCTGCTGGACATGGCTCATCACTGCTTACTTGCTTATCGCTGTGATGCCTGTATTGGCTGCTGCCATGACTATGGTTTTAACAGACCGTCACTTTGGTACTGGTTTCTTTAATGCGGCAGCCGGTGGTGACCCTGTGTTGTACCAACACATTTTCTGGTTCTTCGGTCACCCCGAGGTTTACATTATGATTTTGCCGGCCTTCGGCATCATCTCGGCAATTGTGCCCGCCTTTGCCCGAAAACCTCTGTTTGGTTACGCCTCAATGGTCTACGCTACAGCATCGATTGCAATTTTGTCATTCATTGTGTGGGCGCATCATATGTTTACAACGGGTATGCCGGTCACGGCCCAGTTGTATTTTATGTATGCAACCATGCTGATTTCAATTCCCACAGGTGTAAAAGTCTTTAACTGGGTCGCTACCATGTGGAAAGGCTCAATGACTTTTGAAACCCCTATGTTGTGGGCCATTGGTTTTATCTTTGTATTCACAATTGGCGGCTTCACGGGCATGATCTTGTCAATGGCGCCAATCGATATTCAGGTTCATGACACGTACTACGTGGTGGCTCACTTCCACTACGTGCTGGTGGCTGGCTCATTGTTTGCCTTGTTCGCAGGTGCCTATTACTGGTTACCCAAGTGGACAGGTCGTATGTATGACGAAACCTTAGGTAAGTGGCACTTCTGGACAAGCATGATTTCGTTCAACATTACCTTTTTCCCGATGCACTTCTTGGGTTTAGCCGGTATGCCACGTCGTTACGCTGATTACGCCGCACAATTTACTGACTTCCACCAGGTTGCAACCGTGGGCGCCTTCTTGTTTGGCTTTTCACAGTTAATCTTCGTGTGGGTATTAGTTAAAGCATACTCAGGTAAGGGTGCACAAGCTGCAGCCAAACCATGGGAAGGTGCAGAAGGCTTGGAATGGACAGTGCCATCACCTGCACCGTTCCACACCTTTGAAATACCACCTGTTTTAGCACGTACTTAAGCGATAGATATGACACCTGAACAACGCCGCAAGAACAAACGTACTGGCCTTATACTTTTAGTGTTTGTTCTTGCAGTGATTGTTTGGGTGATTTATCGCCAAGTTCAGTTAATTTATTACCCGTCTTAAACATCTTTGTATTAACTGCTTTTATTGAGACCTTTGCTATAAACCGCACCAGTATTTGAGTTGTTAATGACCGAACCGCAGTCTGATGAACGTAAATTAAATTTTTTTCAAACCCTTAAAGCCGTTGTATGGGCTATGTTTGGTGTACGCCGTAGCTCTGGTTTGCGTGAAGATATTGGTAAGCTTAACCCCGTATATCTTGCGCTGACAGGCATTATATTTGGTGTGGTTTTTGTAACCAGTTTGGTGTTTTTAGCGAAGTGGGTTGTTAGCATGGCCGTGGCAAGTTGAAAGTTTTTTTGTTCATTAAATATAATTAATATCAGTACCAGGAGAACTACATGAGTGCTGCAAGCCACTCCGTTGCGAAAGAAGCCCCTTACTACTACGTTCCCGCAGAATCATCTCGCCCAGCGAGCGCAAGTTTTTCGCTGTTGATCATGATGCTCGGTGCATCAGCTTGGGTAAATGATTACACAGTAGGTAAATGGGCTGTATATGCAGGTTTGCTGGGTTTGCTGGTGGTGTTGTACTTTTGGTTTGCTGACGCTATTCGCGAATCGCAAAATGGTTTAAACAGTAAGCGCGTTGATTTGTCTTACCGCTGGAGCATGAGCTGGTTCATTTTTTCTGAAGTCATGTTCTTTGCTGCTTTTTTTGGTTCACTTTGGTACATACGCGTTGTAACAACCCCTTGGTTGGGTGACCTTGACCATAAAATGTTGTTGTGGCCAGAGTTTAATGCGGTGTGGCCAAATATAGGCCCCGCAGGTATTATTGAAAAATTTGAAGTAATGGGCCCTTTTTGGTTACCCACTATTAACACCGCATTGCTCTTAAGTTCAGGTGTCACACTCACTTTTGCACACCACGCATTGCGAGCTAATCATAGGCGCAGCACTGTTTTATGGTTGGCTGCAACGGTATTGCTTGGCTTTATATTTGCTGGCGTTCAAGCTTACGAATATATGCATGCATATTCAGCGCTGAACCTGCGTTTTGATTCAGGTGCTTTTGGCTCATTGTTCTACATGTTGACTGGTTTTCACGGTTTTCACGTGATCTTAGGCGCCATCATGTTGACCGTTATTTTAATACGCGTCATGAAGGGTCACTTTACAGCAGACAATCACTTTGGTTTTGAGGGTGCAGCGTGGTACTGGCACTTTGTTGACGTGGTTTGGCTTGGTTTGTATTTATTTGTTTACTGGTTCTAACTAAAACCAGCTGCCAATGAAAAAAGAGCCGGGCAACCGGCTTTTTTTAATTAAGGCTTAAAGCCTGTTGCACTGATTAAGCCAAAATAGTTGGCTGCCAACAAGCACAAAAAAAGCACCACTGACAAGCCGATACGAACCGTTAAGGCATTTACTGTTCTGTTGCTAGCGCCCTTATCGCGCATTAAGTAAAAAAGCGCTGAACCTAGGCTAGCTAAAATAGTCAAAAAAATGATGACGACGGCGATACGCATGTTTAACCTCTTGAATTTCGTTAAATCATAACGCACCTATGACACAAAAAGCAGTCGTTCCACTTTCACAGAAGCCACAATCAAATAAAAAACTGATTGTAGGTTTTGTATTGTTAATTGTTGTGGGTTTAATCTGTACATCATTAGGGCGTTGGCAGCTAAAACGCGCCGACGAGCGACGCGCCATTGCCCAATCAATTGAAGCAGGCCGGGCACACCCACCTATACAACTGAATGCGGCTACCCCCAACGCTGATCTAACCGAATGGCGATCAGCCAAAGTTGAGGGTACCTGGGCAACACAATTTACTGTTTTGCTTGACAACCGCAACCTAGATGGTCGCCCAGGCTACTGGGTAGCCACCCCCTTAATCAACTTAGATGGCAGTGCAGTATTAATATTAAGGGGTTGGTTGCCTCGATTGATTGCACCAATGGGTTCGAATATGGTGGGCAACCCCGTCCAAGCCTCACCCCAATTGTCAATTCTCACACCAACGGGCATCGAGCAGATTGTTGGTGAAATGACCCCCCATGTGCCGCGCCTGTTTGAGTTGAAAGCAGACCCAACATTGCAGATGGCACCGGCTTCAACATTTACCGCGCAAACCACTAAAATAATTGAAGCTGACACTCGGCAGTTACCCACATTACAAAACCTACAGCTTGAGGTTTTTGCGAACGCTACGGGGTTAAAACTGCTACCAATCGTATTAAAACAAACTTCCGCTGCACCAGATGGTCTCATTCGAGAATGGGCGGGCCCATCAACTAATTCAGATACCAATATGGGGTATGCCATGCAATGGTTTGCATTCGCTTCGATTGCCATTATTGCAGCAGGAGTATTAGGGTGGCGAGGGTTGAAACGTGCAAAAATATAGTATTTTATATATTGAATACGTGTAAACCCTATAATTGAAATTACCCATCAATAGAACGCATCTAAAATTTATAGCCATGACACAATCAGTCAATCAAGTTTCAGCCTCATCAGCACAATCGAAACCACAGCCACAGCCACAGTCACAAACGCAGCCGCCAAAAAAACGCTCAATTAAACCGCTGATTATGGTTTTATTATTGAGCTTGTCGCCCGTTGTTGCTGCCGTGTTGGTGTATTTCAACCCTGAATGGCGCCCTGAAGGCAGCACCAATTATGGCCAGCTGATTGAGCCACAGCGCCCTATGCCTTCAGCACAACAATTGCCCCTCGTATCACTTGATGGAAAGCCGTTTGACTTAAACAGTCTTAAAGGCCAATGGCTAATGGTTACCGCTGACAGCGGGGGTTGCGACGATGCCTGCGCAAAAAAATTATTTATTTTGCGTAATACGCATGCCATGAACGGTAAAGAAGTTGAACGTATACGTCGTGTTTTGTTTTTGACAGACGATAAACCGGTTCCACAAAAAGTACTCGACGCTTATGTGGGTACTGTGATTGTTCGAGCTGACCCAGCTACCTTGGCGCGCTATTTACCCGTTCCCCCAGGGCAGCTTGAAACGGCAGCAGGCCTTGCTGAAAACATGTGGATAATCGACCCGCAAGGCAACCTTATATTGCAGTACCCACGAGAGACCGACCCACTCGAAATGCGTAAAGATATTGGTAAATTGTTGAAAAACTCAAGAATAGGTTAATACCGTGTCTACACTTGCCACTGTGCCTGTAACCGTTGAAGAAAAGCGCATTGCGCGATACCGCAAAATCGTTTTTTTAACGTGGTTTATTACGCTAGATTTAATTATTTTTGGTGTGTTTGTGCGCTTAAGCGATTCAGGTTTAGGTTGCCCTGATTGGCCGGGCTGTTACGGCAAAGTCACCCCAATTGGTGCCCTGTCTGAAATACAAGCTGCTGTGCAAGTACTACCCGATGGCCCGGTAACGATACCCAAAGCCTGGATCGAAATGGTTCACCGTTATGTGGGTGCTTTGTTGGGCTTGTTGATTATGTCAATTGGCATCTTGGCATGGCGCTGGCGTGGCACGTTGGGCCGAACCCCAACACTCGCATGGGCCATCTTTGTAGCGGTGTGCATTCAAGGTGCGTTCGGCGCCTGGACAGTCACACTCAAACTCATGCCCATCATTGTCACCATTCACTTGTTAGGGGGCATGACATTGCTTGCTCTCATGACCTGGTTGGCCGCTCGCGAGAAAACCCATCTGCCTATTCAGCCCCAAAGTAAAGCCTATGTCGGTTGGGTGGCAGGTGCAGTATTTTTGCTGTTTATGCAAATCGGTTTAGGGGGTTGGGTGAGTACCAACTATGCAGCCTTAGCCTGCATGGATTTTCCGACTTGCCATGGTTATTTGGTGCCACCGATGGATTTTAAAAATGGTTACTCAGTCGTGCGTGCCTTAGGTGAAATGCCCAATGGCGAAGCCATTTCACAAAACGCCCTGACTGCTATTCATTGGGTGCACCGCAACTTTGCTCTGGCGGTGGTGGCTTACATAGGCATTTTGGCTTGGCGTTTACGTAAAGACCCAGCCTTGCGTGGGCCATCAAACTTGGTGATGACCTTATTGGCTGCCCAATTTTTAACAGGTTTGACAACCATATTCTTCCAATGGCCTTTATTGATCGCCTTATTGCATAGCGCTGGCGCGGCCGGGCTGGTGATTGCAACGGTGACGCTAATGGTGCGTACAGCGGGCATTCAACCGGCGCGACGCCATGGTGTTGCAAATGTGATGGGTGAAAATATGAATCAGCCAACACGAGTAGTCAAGTACGCTTAAAATGACCATATGACAACAGCCCTAGCCCCTGCAGAAAGTGTATGGCACCAATATTGGGTGCTCACAAAACCACGCGTGACGCAGTTGGCGGTGTTCTGCGCAGTGATTGGCATGTTTTTAGCTACCCCAGGGTTACCTAAAATTTCAGTAGTGGTGGCCGCTACCATCGGTATTTGGTTATTGGCTGCAGCAGCCTTTGCCATGAACTGTTTAATTGAACAGCAAATTGACGCACGCATGACGCGCACTGCACAACGCGCCACTGCACAAGGCGCCATTGCGTCACACCACGTGTTTGCCATGTCAAGCATATTGGGCGGTGCCGGTATGTTTGTGCTGTACTACTGGGTTAACGCGCTCACCATGTGGCTGACCTTTGCAACTTTTGTTGGCTACGCCGTTATTTACACCATGGTGCTTAAACCCCGTACCTCACAAAATATAGTGATTGGTGGTTTGTCGGGTGCGATGCCCCCTGCTTTAGGTTGGGCTGCTGTAGCAAACAATGTGCCCGCTGAGGCATGGTTACTCGTTTTAATTATTTTTGTCTGGACGCCCCCACACTTCTGGGCACTGGCCCTGTATCGTAATAAAGATTACGAAAAATCAGGCCTACCCATGTTGCCCGTCACGCACGGCCAGCAATTCACACGTTTGCACATTTTGCTCTACAGCATTGCCTTGCTTGCCACCACCACTTTACCGTTTGTCATGCGTATGAACGGTTGGCTTTATTTGGCTGCAGCATGGCTGTTGGGTGGCTGGTTTATTTGGTTGGCGTGGAAGTTGTACAAAAACTATAGCGATGCCTTGTCAAAGCAGCTCTTTAAATATTCAATTGTTTACTTGTCGTTGTTATTTGCAGCATTGTTAATTGATCATTGGTTTATTACAGTATGAAATACTTGCATTCATCCAGGTATCAAATGCGAACAGGTTTTGTTAAATTAGTGAATGGCCTATTTGTATTGCTAGCCATTGTTTTATTGTCTGCCTGTGAGCCCGCGCAAACTAAGTTTATGGGCAGTGACATTACAGGCACCAACCTAGGTCAAAACTGGTTGATGCCCGACACCTCGGCCGTCATGCGAGACAATAAAAGCTTTCCTAAACAAGTGCAGTTGGTGTTTTTTGGGTTTACCCAATGCCCCGACATATGCCCAGCGGCACTGTCGGAAGTCAGCGAAGCCATGCGGCTCTTAGGCCCACAGGCCAAAGATGTGCAAGTGTTGATGGTTACCGTTGACCCTGAACGCGACAACCCCATGGTGTTGAGCAGTTATATGGCAGCCTTTAACCCCGACTTTAAAGGTTTAGTCGGTAGCCCCGAGCAACTTAAAAAAACCGCTTCCTCATTCAAAGCGTTTTACGCTAAATCGCCACTACCAAACGGTGGCTACACGATGGACCACAGCACCTCGTTTTACCTGCTCGATCAGAAAGGTGAGCCTCGTGTGCTGCTTAGCAACCAAGCCGGTGCAAATGCTATTGCGCACGATATCAAGGCGTTGCTGAATTAAATTTTATTAAGCGCTTCGAACCAAACCACTAAAGCAGCTTGCGCTTTGTCAGATAAATGTTCAGTGGCAATCTTTTGTTCACGACCCAAAATCATCAAGGCATAAGGCGTGGCCAAAGCTGACGCCTCGGCACATAGACGGCACTCTTCACCCACCGACGGGTTTTTAGCGCGCCAATAATTAATGGCAGATTCAAGGTCAGTTAAGGCAATAGATTCGGGTAGCGCGTTTTTCATATAACTATTTTCGCAGATTATCTCGTATGATCAAAATATTAATGAATCATTTTCATAATAGATTGTTCATCAGTACTCGAATGCTTAGTACGTTGCATGTAAAAGTGAATTGATTTACAACTTAGTTAGCCATCATCAACCTGAGCCGCAACTAATAAATTGAGTGAGCCCCAACATGACAAACAATGCCTTTAACCCATTCATGATGCCCAACTTTGGTCAAGGTGCGTCAGATTCTGCCACCAACCCCTTAATTGCAAGTATGGAAATGATGCGCCATGCGATGGCTGGCATGTCGGCACAGACTCCGGGTGATGCGACGGGTGGTGGTATGGGGGCAGGCCTTAACTTTGCCCAAGCCCTAAACCCTGAAGACATTGAGCGCCGTATTAGCGAGCTTAAGGTTGTGGAAAACTGGTTGAAATTGAATTTGTCGATGCTCACCAGCACCATTCAAGGGTTAGAAGTGCAGCTGGCTACCATTCAAACGCTGAAATCATTTGCTGCCATGGGTGCACAGGCGAACGAAGCCTCACAAAATATGCAAAAGGCTTGGTCTGAAAGTGCGAACAGTGCGAACCTAGCGAATACGGCAGGGCGTGTTAATGCGGCTTCGACTGCACCTACTGGCTCTACTGCCTACACCGCTGGCACCCCTGCTGGCACATCGAGCAGCGCGCACAGCGTTAACCCCATCGGTGGTCAGTCACCCCTTGAGGCTGCTTTAGGCATGCAGCCTAGCGCTCAGGCTGCTGCGCAAGCACACGCACAAGCTCAGGCGCAGGCAGAGCAAGCCAGGCAATTAACCCAAGAAACGGCTGCCCGCTCAGCTGTCAGTTCACCAGAAAGCAACGGCACCGGCAAGCGCTCAGAAACAGCGAGTCGTTCAGGCCCTGCTGATGCCCAACCCGCAGCACAAGGTGCAACCATTCCCCCTGCTGGCAAAGCTTGGTGGAATATGCTTGAAAAACAGTTTTCTCAAATCGCTACAGCGACACAAGAGGCTGCTCAGGTCGCTAATGGTGCAGCAACAAAAGCGGCTAATGAGGCCACAGCTAAGTTTGCGACATCAACTCAGCCACAGGTCAAAGCTAAATCTAAGCCTGTAGCAAAGACCAATGCTGCAACCAAGACTGCAACTAAGGCCACAACCAAGACTGCAACGAAGGCTGCATCTAAAGCCGCAGCTAAACCACCCACTAAACCTGCCGCCTCAAAAGCCGCTGCGGTAACACGCACAACGAGCCGCACCTCAGCTAAACCGTCTATTGCCAAACGCCCTGCAAAGCCTCGCGCGAACGATTAAACTAGATCATTATCTATTCGACGACCGATCGGTCGACTTGATCACACTATGTTGAACATCGTTATTTTGGCCGCCGGTATGGGCAAACGCATGCAATCTACCTTACCAAAGGTGTTGCATAAGATTGCAGGTCAACCGATGCTGACGCATTTACTTCGCACTGCCCAAACCTTGTCACCCGACCGTTTGATGGTGGTGATTGGTCACGGTGCTGAAACCATACGCCAAGCTTATAAAAATGCTGATGCGGGTCTCGATGCAAACTCTATACATTTTGTTCTACAAACCGAGCAACTTGGCACGGGTCATGCAGTGGGCCAAACCAGCGATCAAATCTTAGGTGACGATAAAAATAGCCTCACCATGGTGCTTTATGGCGACGTACCCTTGGTACAGGCTGAAACCTTACGCAAACTTCAAGCCGCTGCAAATCAAGGTTTAGCCTTACTGACTGAAACCCTAAGTGACCCGATGGGCTACGGCCGTATTGTGCGCAATGCTCTGGGTAATGTGACTTCAATTGTTGAACAAAAAGACGCCACTGACGCGCAACGCGATATTAAAGAAGTGAACACCGGCATGCTGGTCGCTCAAACTGTACATTTAAAAAAATGGTTACAAGCACTCAATAATCAAAACGCACAGGGCGAGTATTACTTAACTGACATTGTTGCTAAGGCGGTCGCAGAGGGCTTGACGATTCAAACCGTGCAACCCCAAGCGCATTATGAAACCCTCGGTGTGAACAGTCGCGCGCAGCAAGCTACGTTAGAGCGACTGTGGCAAGCAGAGTTAGCGCGCCGTCAGCTCGAAGCCGGTGTGACCCTTATTGACCCGTCTCGCTTCGATGTGCGGGGTACCTTGACTTGTGGTCGTGATGTATCAATTGATGTGGGTTGTGTGTTTGAAGGTGATGTGCAATTGGCCGACGGTGTGTCGGTCGGCCCGCATTGCGTCTTGCAAAATGTCTCAATAGGCCCTGGCACTCGCATTGAGGCATACAGTCACCTCTCTAGCGCGCAAGTCGGTGCAGACGCCCGCATTGGCCCTTACGCACGCGTTAGGCCCGGTTCGGTGCTAGGTGATCGCAGTCACGTGGGTAATTTTGTGGAAATTAAAAATACACATTTGGGTGAAGACAGCAAAGCCAACCACTTAGCCTACGTCGGTGACGCTGATATCGGCCAACGCGTCAACATTGGCGCCGGCACTATCACGTGTAATTATGACGGCGTGAACAAACACCGCACCACCATTGAAGACGATGCTTTTATTGGTTCAGATACCCAACTCGTCGCCCCTGTTCGCGTCGGTGCAGGTGCCACGATTGGGGCCGGTACTACCTTAACTGATGACGCTGCACCTAACAGCTTAACGCTTTCGCGCACAAAGCAAGTGACGCTCTCAAACTGGCAACGGCCCGTAAAGAAAAAATGACACGGCGCTCACGCAATCGTTTATCACTTTGCTAAGATTATGATTGCGAATGGTTGACGAGTACTCAAATTAAGCATTTAAAGCATTTAAATTTACACCCCGAGGGTTGAAGCAATGTGTGGAATAGTTGGTGGTGTCGCGCAGCGCGACGTGGTGCCGGTATTATTAGAAGGCTTGCGTCGCCTTGAGTACCGCGGTTATGACTCGTGCGGCGTGGCAGTTATTGAGCCTGCACTGGGTTCTGCCATGCCGGCTTCTTCATCAGGCAATCCGTCAAACGCATCAACCAACACTTCTAGCGGCGAACTGAGTGCCACCCCCAGTGCCACCTTAAAGCGTGCCCGCAGCACTCACCGCGTAGCAGAGCTCATCGAGCAAGTGCATAAAGAACACCTAACTGGTTTCACCGGCATTGCACATACCCGTTGGGCTACACACGGCGCACCCGTTACGCATAACGCTCACCCGCACTTTTCTGGTCTCGACCCAAAGCAGCCCCGCATTGCCTTAGTGCATAACGGCATCATAGAAAACCATGAAGCCCTGCACGAGATGTTGACTCAAGCCGGTTATGTGTTTGAGAGCCAAACTGATACCGAAGTGATCGCACATTTAATCAATCATCTGTACCAAGGTGATTTGTTTGAAGCCGTTCAAAAAGCCTCGCGCCAATTGAAAGGTGCCTATGCTATTGCTGTGTTTTGTCGAGACGAACCCCATCGCTTGGTGGCAGCACGGCAGGGTTCACCATTAGTTATCGGGCGTGGCGAAAATGAAAATTTTCTTGCTTCAGACGCCTTAGCGTTAGCGGGAACCACTGATCAAATTATGTATTTGGAAGATGGTGATGTGGCTGATTTGCACATTAATTATGTTGCCGTGGTTGATGCCTTAGGTCACGCGGTTGATCGCCCAACACAAACGGTACATGTGCACACTGGTGCAGCCGAGCTGGGGCCTTATCGGCACTACATGCAAAAAGAAATTTTTGAACAACCGCGTGCTGTGGCTGACACCCTGGATGACATTAAAGCGATTAGCCCTGAGCTGTTTGGCGTAGGGGCCGAGCAGGTTTTTAAAGATATTGACCAAGTATTAATTTTGGCTTGCGGTACCAGTTATTACGCCGGGTTAACGGCTAAATATTGGGTGGAATCTATCGCCCAAATACCTGTGAATGTAGAAGTGGCCAGCGAATACCGCTACCGCGATAGCGTGCCTAACCCCCGCACCTTGGTGGTCACCATTTCGCAGTCAGGTGAAACGGCCGATACCTTGGCCGCACTTAAGCACGCTCAATCGTTAGGTATGACGCAAACCCTGACCATTTGTAACGTCTCAACCAGCGCCATGGTTAGAGAATGCAAACTTAAATTCATTACCCACGCGGGTGTTGAAATTGGTGTGGCTTCAACCAAAGCCTTTACCACCCAACTGACTGCATTGTTTATGTTGGCGTTAACCTTAGCCCAAGTCAAAGGGCATTTAACGACACAACAAGCGCAAAGTTACATTGAAAGTATGCGGCACTTGCCTGTCGCTATTTCAGCCGTGTTGGCGTTAGAGCCACAAATCATTGCATGGTCACAGTATTTTGCAAAACGAGAAAACGCTTTGTTTCTCGGGCGTGGCATGCATTACCCCATCGCCTTAGAGGGCGCTTTAAAGCTTAAAGAAATAAGCTACATACATGCCGAAGCCTACCCAGCCGGTGAGCTTAAACATGGCCCCTTAGCGCTGGTCACTGAGCTCATGCCCGTAGTGATCGTTGCCCCGCACGATGCTTTGCTAGAAAAGCTTAAATCAAACATGCAAGAAGTGCGTGCCCGCGGTGGCGAGCTTTATGTCTTTGCCGACGCCGACACCCGCATCGTTGCGGCTGAAGGCATGCACGTTATTCGCATGCCCGACAACAGCGGCATGCTCTCACCCATCCTGCACACCATACCCCTACAGCTACTGGCCTATCACACCGCTTGCGCCCGGGGCACCGACGTTGATAAACCAAGAAACTTGGCTAAGAGCGTGACGGTTGAGTGATGGCAGTTATTAAGCGGTCCTGCAAATCTGGCGGAACCCATTTTTGATCGATTACAAGCCAAGTATTCGTTTCAAGCCAGTAGGCAAGTTACTAAAATAAAAGGCGTGTGAGTACATAATGCATCATTTAATGATTTGGTCGAATAATCATCTTTCGCCGTATAGAGTTATGAATGCATTGGTGGTGTGCGGGGTAGTGTACGCCCCATCAAGTTCGCCCATTCACTAAAAAAGCTATTCATATCGTCAGAGCTGTTAACAGATATAACTCTATCAGCATATTTGTTTAAAACATTAAGGCTAGCCTTGATTTCAGAATGATCTGATGCAGCAACGATAGCTGTACAAACGGTGTCATGATTGAGATCTTTGGCAAAATCCATAACTAATGCTTTACCTTGAGCCTCTAGTCTCTTAACACTTGGTATACCCGCTCGAAAATCAATTGTTTCAACAATATGAAGTTTGCCGTTTTTCAATGCAAATTCAGCAAATAGCTGCTCTTTAACAGAAATGGGGTATTGAGCGACGACTTTATGATCATCGATTTCATTAACTTCTTTCGCTAACCAGCCATATTGGTCAAAAGTTCTTTTCAACTCAAGAAAAAGCCCAGAGTTCAGTCTACGTTCTTTTGTATTGGTCACTTTATTTGGTTCAACCATCAACGCTAGCAGGGTGTTCACCTGCTTGTCGTAACCGACTAAATCGCGATACAAAAAGAAGCCAGGTGCTTCGCTAAATCTTATGGCACCAAAACCAGATTTAAATGCAGCCCAAGTTATTGAGCTTTCATTTATGCTGTCGGTTATATCGCGCAGATTATCTCTTACTGCCGATATGTTGCATGATGGGTCAATAGCACGCATTTTGCGTAAGTTAAATGCTAGATGCAGCCTAGCTTTATCATCATTGTCAAAAACAAGCGCACCAATTGTGCATCGCTCATCACGATTTGAGTACGGCTGATAAGAAATTAGAAATGTTTTAGCCTTCATAGCAAGCTTCTCGCATAATTGCACCGTTCAGTTCGTTTGGTTTTCCAGAAATTTACACTTTCAGTTGTATCAAAAGAGGAAACCCATGATGACGGTGCCGCACTTAAAACGTCTTCTAACCAAGTATTAGGTAAGCCTTCAATCGATTTGAGGGTGTCAAGAGAAGGCAATAAATTAAATTCTTTCTTTAAATAAGACCACCACTCAAAGGTTCGAGTTGTTTTCGATAACTCTGTTCCAAATGGTAAACCCAGTGATACCCATGCACGTGAAAAATCAAAAGACAAAGGTACTAAGCCTGTTACACCTTGGCGATACAAAATATTTCGCATGTGACGATCTTCATTTGGAAGAAATAAGTCGGTGGCGTAAATTTCGGCAAGCTCTTGTTTAAAAGGTGTTACGTAGTGATTAAAGTCTAACATTGATGGAACCTTGGGAAGCTGTGTTGTTGAAAAATTCCACCTTGATCCGAAGGCGAGTGATTGATCAAGCAATTTAACTATGGCAAAGTCGGGCGTACTAATACCAATGCTATTACACAGATGATGCCCGACCCACTCTGAAATTGGAAGTAACGGAGAGTCATTGAGCGTTTTGAGTGCGTATTGATGGTTGTCATAACCAATACCCACTAGTCGTAAATCGGCAGTGCTGCCTGTCGACGGAAATTGTTGAATGATGTCGATAGGAAAAAGTGTATTTTGCAAAACGTTCGTTCCAAAAAGATTTACTCGAAAATTTTTGTTCCTTGTTAAGCAGTCGTTCCTGCAATACTAAAGAGCAATTTAGCTAAAATAAATCTTAGCATTTTTGAAGTTTGTTCTTTGTGTGACGTTAGATAAGTTTGTCATACATGAACAGATAAATCTATTTCTACCGAACAGTTATTCAGACGACATAGTTTTGACTAAGTAACCCACATAAGTGGGTGCAATGTATTTAAACCACCCTTTCAAACGCAGGTTTAAACGCTGCTAACTCAGCAGCTTGCATGCCCACGTCATCTGATACCGCCACTTCTTTCCAACGTTTAACCGCGCTGATAACTTCTGCAAGAATGGCTTTTGCTTGTGATTCAGATAGCTCGAAGCGGCCTGCTTGACTGAGCAGTTGTTGAATTGAAGTAATAGGGCCGGTGTCTTCGCTTAGCCAGGTTTTAGATTCAGCATCTTTTTCGGGGAAGGGGTTTAAATCAAACGCGGGTGCCAATTGCCATTGGTTGTTTGCAACATATAAAAAACCAATGTTTTGCAGGTGATCGTCAATGTTAGTAATGAGGTGGTTAAAGACTAGGCGACGCCAAAGTTGATTTGCATCTTTGGCGAAGTCTTTGCAACGTGTACGCATGACATCAATTAGCTCAGTATATGAATGTTCCTCATCGCGGTTGGCTTGCAAAAGCGTTGCACCAGACATGTAGGGAATGCGGTTGTTTTCAGCCGTTCTGTCGAACCGACGAATGATGGCAACGGGTTGGTTTTGCACCCTCACAACCCTGGCCTGAGCACTGTTAATGCCAGCTAAGGTTGCCAAGCGCAAAGCAAGCACTTCGCCCCGGGTAACAGAGCGCTCATCGTTCACACTGGGGAATTTACCCAACGACAAAGCGCCATCGATATCAAGAATAGTGCACTTAGGTCGCATTCCACCCAGAGATGTGCCTTTGCCTTGAAGGTATTTAAGGTCTTCGACTGTTTCGTTACTCATTTCAACCGCACGAGAGGCGAGTAGAATCTTTTCAAGTTCAATAAAAGCGGGTGTTGCACGAGAGCCCTCAGCAACGCTTCGCAGAAACTGCCCATTTTCATTTTGTAAGCGTAAAGCCCCAATTCGGCTGAAATCATCAACTGCAGCAACGTGATCAATTTCTGTTAGTGGCCTTAACTCACTATTTTTTGCACGGTCTTTCGCATGTGCACGGGCAATCACACGCCTACCCCAAGCATCAGGTTCAGTGTCTGCAAGAGCTAAAAAGAAACAAGAGTCGGCCTTGCTTTTTGGTTTGCGCAGTTGATAGCCCAGTTGCTCAATGAGATCAGGTGAAACATCAAAAAACTGTGAGTTTGAAAGCCATTCATCGCTATATGCAAATTGAGAAAACTCTATAGAGCCTTCTTTTACATAGATGAGGCGACCCACCAGCATGTCAGTCGTGCCAAGATAAACACTAAGAGGTGTTCTGATTTTGGATGGCGTAAACGTTGGTTTCGTCGCCATTAAAACGCCCCCGTTTCAGGGGTGGTTTTAGACTTGCGAATGCGTTGTGGCAACTTTTCGTTCATGAGCACCAAGCCGATGGTGTCTTGTGCGGTATCAAGTATATCGTTGAGCTTATCTAACTCTCCAAACACTTGAAGCGCCCTAGCAAAATGCACCAGGGCCGTACCGGTTGAACCCGCTTCCATGCGTCGTACGGTGTTTGCCGATGCACCAATTCTTTCAGCCAGATCTTGTTGCGACAAGTGTCGACGCCGTCGTGCCAGCGAAATAGACTGACCAAGATTGGCTAGCGTACGCATTACAGGTAACGGCGGGGGCGAGATATTTTTCATATAAGCATAATTATAAGGCTGTCTATTAAGTATAGAAACTCATATTTGAGTACTTATAATAAGTTATTTAATATCTTGTTAAGTTTATCAAGTTCACAAAACACTTGCATGGCTCGGGTAAAG
>Ga0335398_10000917_pt1 | contig 51523 bp, 48 predicted proteins | sample BON03_FD_205742 | JGI IMG/M metagenome (GOLD analysis project Ga0335398, IMG submission 205742) | Freshwater microbial communities from Lake Bonney liftoff mats and glacier meltwater in Antarctica - BON-03 (spades assembly) (version 2) | ecosystem: Environmental > Aquatic > Freshwater > Ice >... | reverse complement strand
CCGTTACTATTTTTTTAACTACAGTCGGCTTAGGCTTCTCTTTCTTCTTAGTTCGCTTATTCTCCGAAACTTCCGGCATCCTGAACCTTGGCTCGTCGTGAACTACTACGCCTCTGCCAGCACAGCAATCACACGGCTCTGAGAAAGTTTCAAGTAATCCGAGACCAATTTTCTTTCTGGTCATCTGGACAAGTCCAAGTGAAGTAATTTCGCCGACCTGGTTTTTGGTGCGGTCCCTTGATAGGCACTCCAATAGCCGTCTTCGAACCATCTCCTGGTTTGACTCTTGAATCATGTCAATAAAGTCCACCACGACGATTCCGCCGATATCGCGCAACCTCAGCTGTCGAACGAGTTCTTCGGCAGCCTCAAGGTTGTTCTTGGTAACCGTCTCTTCGAGGTTTCCTCCGGATCCAATGAATTTTCCAGTGTTCACATCGACAACCGTCATGGCTTCGGTGCGATCAATTACCAGGGACCCTCCGGAAGGAAGGAAGACCTTTCTGTCCAAGGCCTTGATGATCTGATCCCCGAGTCGATAGTTATCGAACACATCCTCGCTGGATGCGTACTGAACCAAGCGCTCAATTAGTTCGGGTGCCACAGACTCCAGATACTGTCTGATTGTCTCTAGAGACTCTTCTCCCGAAACGACTAGTTCTGTGAAGTCCTCGTTGAACACGTCTCGAATGATTTTTACCAACAAGTCGGGTTCGCTGTGGAGTAGCGTCGGTGCTTTGCCCTTTGCTACCTCGCTGTTTATATTCTCCCACTGCATCTTTAGTCTCTCGACGTCAAGAGTGAGCTGATCTTCAGTAGCACCCTCCGCAGCGGTCCTCACAATAACTCCGGCGTCTTCGGGCAAAGAATGCTTCAAAATTTGCTTTAGTCGCTGCCTTTCGCCCTCAGGTAGCTTCCTAGAAATTCCGGACATGTTGCCGCCGGGAACGTAAACCAGGAAGCGTCCGGGTAGCGAGATCTGCGAGGTGAGCCTTGCCCCTTTTTGGCCAACCGGGTCCTTGGTTACTTGCACCAAAACTTGGTCGCCAGACTTTAGTGCTAGTTCAATTCTTCTGGGCTGGTTCCCAGTTTCAGCGGCGTCCCAATCGACCTCGCCCGAATACAAAACGGCGTTTCGGCCACGTCCAATGTCGACAAACGCGGCTTCCATGGAAGGCAGTACGTTCTGCACCTTGCCAAGATAAACATTTCCAATAAGCGAGCCGCCCTGGCTTTCGGCTACGTAGTGCTCAACCAAGAGGCCGTCTTCGAGAACTCCGATTTGAACTCGAGCGTCCTTCTCGCGAACAACCATTCGACGATCAACAGATTCTCTTCTTGCTAGAAACTCGGATTCGGTAACTGCCGTCCTGCGGCGCCCGGTGTCCCTCGAATCCTTGCGGCGCTGACGCTTTGCAGCAACCCTGGTCGACCCTGAATCTTTTTCTTCGACCGGTTCATCGGGGGTGTTTTGCTTGGCTTCACCCTCGGGCTTGGTTCGCTGTCGGGTTCTACTCGAAGCCGACCTAGTCGGGGCCGACCTGGTCGGGGCTTCAACGTTTTCCTCTTCAGCAAGTTTGCCGCTTCGAGGATTTACTTTTGGAGTGGGGAGGTCTGGTGCCTGAAAAATTAACTGAATGCTCGGTGGCTTATTAGGCCCATCTTTTTTATCTACAACTTTTACTAAAGCTTCATTTTTCACGACGGGTTTTTTATCGACCACTTTTTTGTCGACTACTTTTTTGTCGACTATTTTTTTGACAGCCGCCTTTTTTGGAGCTGCCTTTTCTGGAATGTCTTTTTTCTCAGCCACTTATGCCTTTGTAGCCCTTAGGTCCACACCCGCCGAGCCTGTTCTAATGATTCAAGCCTCAGCCGGAATCTAATTCTTATTCTTCGGGGCATATCGCTCTCCGAAAAAAATCTTTGATGTAAGTGTGAATACATCTTTTGTAAGTATGCCATGACTTGTTACCAAAATGCGATAATTGAGTCATGCTATTTCCGATTGCCCTTATCTCAATGGGTGTTATGGGCTGGATCGCTAGCTTTGGCCTGACGCTCGAGCGAATCCATGTCGCCGAAAATCCTGGCGCCAGCACATCTTGTGACATTTCTCCCATCCTCAGCTGCAAGTCCGTGATGCTCAGCGAGCAGGCTGCCCTACTGGGCTTTCCAAATCCATTAATCGGTGTAGCCGCGTTTATTGCCCCAATCTTGGTGGGTATGGCGATTCTTGCCGGAGCAAAGTTTGCTCCTTGGTTTTGGCGGCTATTTCTGCTCGGACACGTATTCGCTCTTGGTTTCACTGTTTGGCTCTTTACGCAGTCCGCTTACGTAATCGGATCGCTTTGCATTTACTGCATGGTGGCTTGGGCGGCAACAATCCCGCTGTTCTGGATGATTTTGGGCAGAACTATGAGGGATGGACACTTGGGTAAAAGTGAAAAGCTCGGGGAGTTCGTTTATTCTTGGAGCTGGGTCTTTGCTCTGATGAGCTACTTAGTTTTGATCGTCTTGATCTTGATACAGTTCTGGGACTATTGGGTCACGCTTATTTAGTTCGAGCAAGAGCAAGTGCTAGCTAAACCAGAGCGCTAACTCGCGAGCAGCGCTTTCATCCGAATCCGAACCGTGAACCAGATTCTGAACAACCTTCGTTCCCCAATCTCTTCCGAGGTCGCCCCGGATGGTACCTGGAGCCGCAAGTGTGGGTTCAGTGGAACCGGCAAGAGACCTGAAGCCCTCGATGACACGTTCACCCTCGAGGGCTATTGCAACAACCTCTCCAGAAAGCATGAACTCCATCAATGGCTCATAAAACGGTTTTCCCTCGTGCTCAAGGTAGTGCTGAGCGAGTAGCTGTCTTGATGGCGCAAATTTTGCCAGCTTCGCAACTACGTAGCCCTTTTGCTCGCAGCGTCGAATAATTTCGCCGATTAGATTACGACGAACCGCATCCGGCTTACATAGAACTAGTGTCTGCATTTGGATCCTTTTCATTCATCTTTTCGTAATTTGCTCGTGCTTTGTCTATTGTGCCACCGGCCACCATCGCCCAAATCCACATTCCAGCGACCAGCGCACCAATTACAAACATGCCCCAGAGCCAGAAACCAGAGGCCAAAACTGCCACCTGAATCCCCCAGCCAATGAAGTAACCCCATGGTTTAGACAACAATGCGGGAGTCAGAATACAAAGAAGAGCGACTCCCAAGCCAATGGCCCAAATTATCTCAACGCGCGGCAAGTTCGGGCTTACGGCAGATGCCTTTAGGCCGAAAGCGGTCAGGGTGGCGAAAAACACCACGAACGCCTCGAAACTGAGTGCGATTGATCCGAGAGCTCGTTTTGAAGATCTTTTACTCAACTTCTTGCCTATCCTGATCGTTCGGGTTCGAATTTTCCAGCTGAAGCCTTTCAAGCACTGCACCCACCAAGTAAAGCGACCCGGTAATAAAGACAGGTCGCTCAGTGCTTGCTCCAAGCCTAATTGCCTGCTCGTAGGCCGACCAGAACTCCGGGACTATTTCATCGACAATTAGCCCCTCATCGGAAAAACTGTTTGCCAGCTCGGAGGCCGCAATGCCCCGTTCCCCGGGTGCCGAGGTAACTATGAGGTGGTCGAATACTCCAATTAGCTCCTGGGCCGAAGCCTGAATGTCTTTTTCTCGAAGCATGCCAACGACCCCTATTGCCCTTGGTGCGCCAAAGTGCCACTGAATAGAGTTCCTGAGGCTTACTAACCCAGCTGGGTTGTGGGCCCCATCGATTACGACCAGGGGTTGTTTACTTATGACCTGAAGTCTCCCGGGACTGACCGAGTCTGCAAGAGCACTCCGGAGAACCTCGTCGGCGATTGCTCTGCCTAGAAAAGCCTCGGTGGCGACAATAGCGGTTGCTGCGTTCTCTGCTTGGTGTTGGCCGATAATTGGCATCCAGAGCTCGGGGTATTCAGCCCAAATACCCTTGACGCTAAACCTGGTTCCGAATCCATCTGGGCTTATCTCCGAGTATCCAAATTCTTCACCCGCCATGAAAACCTCTTGGAACGCTCGGGTGCGCAGAATTGATGCAACGCTTGGCCGCTGAAAGCTGGACACCACAATCGAATTCTGCTTTGTGATGCCGGCCTTTGTTTGGGCAATCTCCTCCACGGTGTCACCGAGTGTTTCCTGATGATCAAGGTCTATCGAAGTGAAGACCGCCACATCGGCATCGGCAACGTTGGTAGCATCCCACTCTCCTCCGATTCCAACTTCAAGAACTAAAACATCGATCGGAGCATCCGAAAAGACGTGAAAAGCAAGTGCCGAGAAGGCTTCGAAAAAAGTAAGGGGACCCTCCCCCTTGTCGGTGAGCTCCTGATCCACAAGTTTCAAGAGCACCAGGTTTTCCTGGTAGGCCTCGATGATCAACTGATCGTCAACCGGCTCACCGTCAAGAGCAATGCGCTCGTTGAAGGAGACTAGATGAGGACTGGTCAACCTGCCGGTTCTCAACCCGTGTTCTCTTAGTAGCCGCTCAATAATTCTTGCAGTCGAACTCTTGCCGTTGGTGCCAGTGATGTGAATTACTTTGTAATTGTTTTGGGGGTTTCCCATCATTTCAACGAGACGTCTAGTGGGCTCCAGACGAGGCCTAATTTGGTTCTCAGGTTTCCTTGCGTAAAGGGCGGCAAGAACCTCATCGATAGATTGAGGTTGGCTGTCAAGGGTCATTTTTTGGCCAAGGTGATCGCGATGGCCCCAGTTTCGCCGACCGAAAGTGGCGCTGAAATCTGACCGGCAGCAATTTCTATATCGCTTGCCAAAGTTTCCCTTGAAATCAAATCGGAATGAGTTTCCAAAGCAGTCAATGACTCCTCATCGCAAACAAGCTTCAGGGAAATACGGTCCGAAACATCAAGTCCGAAATCTTTCCTCGCCTGCTGAATGTGTCGAATCGTGTCTCTGGCAAGACCCTCTGACTGAAGCTCCGGCGTGAGTCGAGTGTCAAGCAGAATGAATCCGGAACTGGTCACCCCAACTGCAAAATCACTGGACTCTTTATCCGCAACAAGAGTCAATTCATATTCGGGCTCCATCAGCAACGTGCCATCTACGAATATTCCCTCCGCCCGCTTTTCCCAGTTACCTGCCTTGGCTTGTCCAATTATTCGTTGAACATCCTTGCCGACCCTAGGCCCTAGAGCTCTGGCGTTAACGGCCAGCGATTGCTTTAGGCCAAAGCTCGAGGAGGTTTCGGCGTTGGCCTCCACGATGTCCACGGCCTTCACGTTGAGTTCATCAGCCAATAACTCGGCATAGTCTCGAAGAGAATCAGAACCAACTACAGCAACCGTAATTTTTGCAAGTGGCTGCCTAACACGAATCCCAGAGGACTTTCTCAATGAAAGCCCTGAGGATGCAGCCTCGCGGATTGCATCCATGTCCCGCACCAGCTGAGCATCCTGCAAGAACTCCTCGGCCTCCGGCCAGCTCTCGAGATGAACGGAGCGACCGTCGGTCAAACCGCGCCACATCTCCTCGGCGACAAGCGGCAGCATTGGAGCGATGACTCTGAATGCAGCTTCTAGAACCGTGTAGAGAGTGTCGAAAGCATCCTTATCACCTTCCCAGAAACGATCCCTGGAGCGCCGGATGTACCAATTGGTGAGCACCTCAGCGAAGTCCCTTACTTTGGCAGAGGCTGCGAAGCTGTCAAAATTGTCAAGCTCTAGGGTAACTGAATCAATTAACTCGCGGGTTTTAGCCAGAATATATTTGTCTAATAATTGAGTTGAGGACATCGACGGGCTCGCGGTGTAGCTGGAGGCGTTGGCGTAGAGAGCAAAGAAGTAATAGCTATTCCAAAGCGGCAAAAGGGCTTGACGAACGCCTTCTCGAATGCCCTGCTCGGTAACTGAAATGTTCCCGCCGCGAAGGATTGGGCTTGACATCAAAAACCATCTCATGGCGTCAGAGCCATCACGATCAAATACCTCATTGACGTCGGGATAGTTTCGTAGGGACTTGGACATCTTCTGGCCGTCATTGCCCAAGACAATCCCGTGGCTCACCGCGTTTTTAAAAGCCGGGCGATCAAACAGCGCTGTGGACAAAACATGCAGGGTGTAAAACCATCCCTTGGTTTGCCCCACATACTCGACTATGTAGTCGCCAGGAAAATGCGAGTCAAACCAATCCTGATTCTCAAACGGATAGTGGACCTGCGCAAACGGCATCGATCCGGATTCGAACCAGCAATCCAAAACTTCCGGCACTCTTCGCATTGTCGACTTACCGGTTGGGTCATCGGGGTTTGGTCTAGTTAGCTCGTCGATAACAGGCCTGTGGAAATCGGTGGGGCGAACACCAAAGTCGCGCTCCATTTCATCAAGCGAGCCGTAAACATCAAGTCTCGGGTAGTTAGGGTCGTCCGATTTCCAAACTGGTATCGGAGCTCCCCAGAACCTGTTTCTTGAAATTGCCCAATCTCGAACGTTCTCAAGCCATTTTCCAAAGCCACTGTTTTTGGTGTGATCAGGAACCCAGTTGATCTCCTGGTTTAGTTCAAGCATTCGGTCTTTGACCTTTGTGGTCTCAACAAACCACGATGAAACCGCTTTATAAATCAGCGGATTTTTGCATCGGTAGCAATGCGGGTAGCTGTGATCATAAGACGCTTGCCGGATAAGTCGGCCACTCGCTTTCAAGTCTTGAGTAATTGGTTTATTTGCCTCAAATACATGCTGCCCCTCGTATGGGCCAATCAGAGAGGTGAATTCGCCTCTCTCATTGACTGATACGTAAGTCGGAATGCCGGCGGCATTACAGAGCATCTGATCATCTTCACCGTAAGCCGGGGCCTGGTGGACAATTCCGGTGCCATCCTCGGCAGTTACGTAGTCGCCTACTAAAACTTGCCAGGCATTTTCGATACTGAACTTGCTGGGATCGTTGTAGAAGTCAAAGATTGGCTCGTACTTAATGCCACCTAGATCAGAACCGAGATAGGTCTGAGACACCGCGGCTTGCGCACTCTCAACGTCTTCAAAGCCGAGTTCTTTTAGATAGTTTGGCAAAAGCGCCGAAGCGACCAAGAACTTTTCATCACCCAAGTCACTGTTTGTAGCATGCACCAAGGAATATTCGATTTTCGGCCCCACAGCCAATGCGAAGTTAGTCGGGAGCGTCCACGGCGTTGTCGTCCAGGCAAGTATTTTTACGCCTGAAAGCTCGCCTTCGCTGGTTATCGGAAAGGTCACTGTTACAGACTGATCCTGTCTATCCCGGTAAACCTCATCGTCCATCTTCAGTTCGTGATTTGAAAGAGGAGTCTCGCATCGCCAGCAGTACGCCAGGACCTTGAAGCCTTCGTAGATCAAACCTTTGTTGTAGAGCTGCTGAAATGCCCAGATAACGCTCTCGGTATAGTTCTGGTCCAGAGTCTTGTAGTCATTATCAAAGTCGACCCAGCGAGCTTGGCGAGTAATGTAGCTGCGCCAGTCCTCGGTGTACTTCAGTACGGAGGTCTTGCAAAATTCATTGAACTTAGCTACTCCAAATTTTTCGATTTCTGGTCGGCCGGATATGCCTAAGAGTCTCTCCGCCTCAACTTCTGCAGGCAACCCGTGTGTGTCCCAGCCGAACCTGCGCTCAACCCGCCTGCCCCTCATGGTTTGGTAGCGAGGCACTAAGTCCTTTGCGTAGCCGGTTAGAAGGTGACCGTAGTGTGGAAGTCCGTTGGCAAAAGGAGGGCCGTCATAGAAAACGAACTCCGGAGCATCCGTTGCAACCCGCTGGTCAATTGATTCTTGAAAAGTTCCGTCTTTATCCCAGTAGTCCAGTACCTCCTTTTCAAGTTCAGGAAATGAAGGCGAGGCGATTGGCCCTTGAGAGGAATTGCGGTGCTTTGGATACATCACGGCTTTCGGAGAAGTAACGGTCAAGAACAATGTTAATCTAGAGACTACGAATATACAGAGGTCATACCTATTGAATAACTACATTCCCGAGCCACTCCGGCCCGCCAGCGTGCCAGAAAAAGCCTCCGTAGAGGGCCTAGAAGCCAAGTGGGCACCTATTTGGGAGACAAATAAAGTTTATGAGTTTGAGTCTCGTGCCCTGAAGGACGACATCTACTCGATCGACACTCCTCCGCCAACAGCGTCTGGTTCTCTGCACGTTGGCCATGTTTTCAGCTATACCCACACCGACGTAGTGGCTCGCTACAAGCGAATGAACGGCAAGGTCGTCTATTACCCAATGGGCTGGGACGACAATGGTCTTCCAACTGAAAGAAGAGTACAGAATTATTACGGCGTCAGATGCGACCCAACGCTGCCATTTGACAAAGATTTCCAACCGCCCCAGACGGGCGGAGACAACAAGTCCTCGAGAGTGCAGGATCAGCTTCCCATCTCCAGGCAGAACTTCATCGCGCTGTGTGAGCAGCTAACCGAAGAAGATGAGAAGACCTTTGAAAATCTATGGAGAAACCTAGGCCTCTCGGTCGACTGGGCACAAAGTTACAGAACCATCTCCAAAGAGTCACAACTTGTGTCCCAGCGTGCATTTCTGAACAACTTAGCCCGCAACGAAGCCTATTCACAGATGGCACCAACACTGTGGGACGTGAGCTTTAGGACCGCGGTGGCCCAGGCCGAACTCGAAGACCGCGAGATGCCGGGTGCATATCACCGCATCGGGTTCGATGGCCCAGATGGCAAGATATTTATCGAAACCACTAGACCGGAGCTAATTCCGGCCTGTGTTGCACTGGTTGCTCACCCCGATGACGAAAGATACGCGCACTTGTTCGGCAAGACAGCCAAAACTCCCCTATTTGGAGTAGAAGTTCCGATTTTGGCCCATCGATTGGCACAAATTGACAAGGGCTCTGGCATTGCAATGATTTGCACCTTTGGAGACGTCACCGACGTCATCTGGTGGCGAGAGCTAAAGCTCCCGACCCGCCCCATTATCGGGTTTGATGGACGAATACTCCAAGATGCGCCCGAGGCGATAGCGGCCAGCGAGGGTGCTGATCTATACGCGGAGCTCTCTGGGAAAACCGTCTTTAGCGCCAAGGAAATTCTGGTCAAGTCCCTGCAGGCTTCCGGCGACATGGTCGGAGACGCCAAGCCGATTACTCACCCTGTGAAGTTCTTTGAGAAGGGCGAAAAGCCTCTAGAAATAGTTTCCACCAGACAGTGGTACATAAAAAACGGTGGCAACGACAAAAAACTTGGAGAAAGACTAGTAAGCCTTGGCAAGGAAGTTGCCTTCCACCCGGATTTCATGAGAGTTCGGCTTGAAGACTGGATCAACGGACTAAACGGCGACTGGCTAATTTCTCGTCAGCGCTTCTTCGGCGTCCCGTTGCCGCTTTGGTACCCGTTGGATGCCGAAGGCAATCCGGACTATGAAAACCCGATTATTCCAAGCGACGCCCAGCTACCGGTCGACCCCTCTAGCGACACCCCGGATGACTATCAAGAGTCGATGCGGGGGCAAGCCAACGGCTTTATTGGCGAACTGGACATCATGGATACTTGGGCCACCAGCTCCCTAACTCCCCAGTTGGCGGGTGGATGGCTATCGAATCCGGAAAAGTTCGAGAAGGTATTCCCATATGACCTGAGACCTCAGGGTCAGGACATTATTAGAACATGGCTGTTTTCAACTTTGGTTCGTTCTGAACTCGAACACGGCCAGGCTCCTTGGAAGCACGCAGCCATTTCCGGATGGATTCTGGATCCAGATCGCAAGAAGATGTCAAAGTCCAAGGGCAACGTAGTTGTTCCGAACGAAATCCTGGAAACACACGGTTCGGATGCGGTTCGATACTGGGCCGCCAGTGCGCGACTTGGAACCGATGCAGCGTTCGACGAAGGCCAGATGAAAATCGGTAGAAGGCTTGCAATTAAGCTTCTAAACGCTGCCCGCTTTGCCCTTAGCTTTGAGCTTCCAACCGCCGTTACGGCAGTTACGGAGCCGATTGATAAATCTATGCTCGCTAGTCTCCAGGAGGTAATTGCTGGATCAACGCAAGCCTTCGAGGTCTACGATCACACTAAAGCCCTCGAAAAAGCAGAGTCCTTTTTCTGGACCTTCACCGATGACTACCTCGAACTAGTAAAAGAACGTGCCTATGGCCAAGGTGACTTCACTGAGCAGGAAAAGGGAAGCGCAGTTATTGCTCTTAGGCAGGCCCTAGGGGTATTGGTTCGACTATTTGCGCCATTCATTCCCTTCGCAGCCGAAGAAGTCTGGAGCTGGTGGCAAGACGGCACAGTGCACAAGTCCTCTTGGCCAACTTCCGACGAGATATCAGGCGAAGATGCTGGGCTCATGATCTTGGCGAGTGCCGCTCTGGTTCAAATCAGAAAGTCAAAGTCGGACAACAAGTTATCGATGAAGGCTGAGATCGCGACTGCGCTTGTTTCCGGACCGGTTGCAATGCAAAGTATGGCAAAGGACCTAGCAGCCGTTGGTCACATTGCCGAACTGAACTTCAAAGAAGCTCAAGAGGTAACTGTGACAGATCTAAGGTTTCAGCCCAATCAGGACTAGCGCGTTCTGATAGACCAGACAATAATTCCAGCGACAAGAGCCCAGAAAGCTCCACCGATACCAAATACCGAAATGCCTGCTGCGCCAATGACAAAAGTCACAATGCCCGCAAGCCTCGTCGGCTCATCGCTCACGGCAGTTCTAAGAGACGATGCAAAGGTTTTTATGAGCGCAAGACCAGCCAGCGCCAACAGTAGCTCCCTAGGAACTGCCAGTACGAAGGCCGCAAAGACAGAAGCAAATAGTGCGAAAATTAGATAAACAACCCCGCCCCAGGCAGCTGCTTTCCAGCGCTTTGATGGATCCTTACCGGCTCCATCGTCGGCGTTCAGGGCGGCGGTGATGGCGGCTAGATTCAATCCAAATCCACCAAAAAAAGACGTCACCACTGATCCAACACCTGTGGCAACGAAGATTTTCGATGTCGGCAGCGGATATCCCAACCCGTTCATGATGGCTAGGCCCGGGAGGTTCTGAGAGGCCATAGCGATCAAATAAAGCGGAATTCCGATTGCGACTATTACACCTATGTCAAAAACCGGGGAAATTATTGCCAGGTTTGGCCAGAATGACAAGACCTCGAAGTCCTTGGCCTCTTGACTCATTGCAATCAGAGCAAATCCAATAACGATTGCTATCGGTGAGGCCCAAAGCGGCAGTAGCCGGTTGAGTATGAGCCAAATGACAATTACCGGCATTATCAAGAGCGGAAAATCGACGCCCGAGTGCACTGTCGAGGCCACAAAAGGGAAGATAACCCCCGCCAACATGGCAGCGGATATCTGGGGCGGTATTTTGGCGACTAGCCTGCTTAAAGCAGGCCATGCTCCAGTAAGGACAACCAGTAGACTGCTAACTATAAATGCCCCGACGGCTGTTTCGAAGCCGACCCCGATCCCCGAGCTGGTAGCAAGAAATGCAGCGCCAGGGGTCGACCAGACGATACTAATTGGCATTTTTAGCCAAATACTCAGCGTGATAGACAACACTCCGTAGCCGATAAGCATTACAACTATTGCGGTTGAAGTCTGGCTTTGGCTTGCTCCCATGGCGCTAAGTCCCGCAATTGCTATACCGAAGGTTGCGATTGATCCGGTTGTGGAAGCTACTGTCCCAGCAAGGTAAGGCGTGATGGCAGCGTTTTTCATGAGGACTGGTGCGTTTTCCGCTAGGCGGATTTGTCTTGAAGTGGCTTGCGATGTGGCTGTATTTCAGGGATCGAACCGGTCTTGGCAACCTCTTCAGTGATCATGACGATGCCGGTGCTGTCGCTACCAGGAAGCTCGTACATTATTGGGCCGAGCAGCTCTTCTAGGATGGCCCGAAGGCCCCGAGCGCCGGTCTGCCGCTCAAGCGCAGACTCAGCAATATGTTCAATCGCGCCGGCCTCAAATTCGAGATCGAACCCATCAATCTCGAACATGCGCTGGTACTGCTTTATCAGCGCATTCTTCGGTTCGGTAAGGATTTGAATAAGTGCAGACTTATCCAGCTCCTCCACTGTTGCAATTACCGGAAGCCTGCCAATGAATTCTGGGATGAGTCCAAATTTGCGGAGGTCTTCTGGCTGGACCTGCCTGTAGATGTCCATGCCATCATCCTTCTCTTTTAGCTCGGCACCAAAGCCAATGCCCTTCTTACCAGTTCGCTCTGAAACTATTGTCTCTAGACCAGAAAAAGCTCCCGCAACTATGAAAAGCACGTTGGTAGTATCCAGCTGGATGAACTCCTGCTGAGGATGCTTCCTGCCTCCCTGCGGTGGGATAGAGGCGACCGTTCCCTCAAGGATCTTCAGCAAAGCCTGCTGGACACCCTCTCCTGAAACATCTCGAGTTATGGATGGGTTTTCGGATTTTCTTGAGATTTTATCGATTTCATCGATGTAAATAATTCCAGTTTCAGCTCGCTTGGGATCGTTGTCCGCGGCCTGGAGTAGCTTCAAGAGTATGTTCTCGACATCCTCGCCCACATAGCCAGCCTCAGTCAGGGCAGTAGCGTCGGCAACCGCAAAAGGAACGTTCAGGCGTTTTGCGAGCGTCTGCGCCAAGTAAGTTTTGCCGCAACCAGTTGGACCAATCATCAGAATATTGGACTTCGCAATTTCTATATCATCGTGCTGCTTGCCAGCGGCCGTAAGTGTGCCTGACGCCCTGATTCGCTTGTAGTGGTTATACACCGCTACAGCCAGCTGCCTCTTGGCACCGTCTTGACCGATGACGTATTCATCCAGAAACCCCTTAATTTCTTTAGGGTTTGGGAGCTCCATTGAGGACAGCTCCTTGGAGACGTTCTGCCCAAGTTCCTCTTCGATGATTTCGTTGCAAAGCTCAATGCACTCGTCGCAAATGTACACAGCTGGGCCAGCAATTAACTTACGGACTTGCTTCTGGCTCTTGGCACAAAACGTGCACTTCAGAAGCTCACTGGTCTCAGATAGTGTCATGACAAAACCCTATAGCGAATGGCCGACTTTTTTTGCCGCGCCACTCGCCAAAGAGAATTAGAGCTTTCTAGAAGTAAGAACCTGATCTATCAAGCCATATTCCATTGCTTCTTGGGCAGTCAAGATCTTGTCGCGGTCGATATCCTTATTGACCTGTTCCAAACTCTTGCCAGAGTGGTGGCTCAATGTGAATTCGAGCCAGTCGCGCATGCGCATGATCTCCTTGGCTTGAATCTCTATATCAGAAGCTTGACCCTGCCCCCCGCCCCCCGACGAAGGCTGGTGGATCAGAATTCGTGCATTCGGCAGGGCAAGACGCTTGCCATTAGCACCGGCAGCAAGAAGCACAGCCGCCGCAGAAGCGGCCTGACCCAAGCAAACAGTTTGAATCTTTGGCTTTATGTACTGCATAGTGTCGTAAATGGCAGTCAAAGCAGTAAAAGAGCCTCCGGGAGAGTTTATGTAAAGAGTGATGTCTCGATCGGGGTCTTGGGATTCAAGAACCAAAAGCTGAGCCATGATGTCGTCGGCAGATGCATCATCCACCTGAACGCCCAAGAACACAATGCGATCTTCAAACAACTTTGTGTATGGGTTGTGACGCTTGATCCCATAGGAAGTTCGCTCTTCGAACTCAGGAAGAATGTACCTGGCACTCGGTGCTGCTATGCGGCCCTGAGACGTCTCGATGAAACTCATAATTAGGCCTTTCCAACGCCGGTTGAGCGACTAGCAAATTCTTGTATCTGGTCGATGAAGCCGTACTCCAGAGCTTCAGCAGCTGTGAACCAACGGTCGCGATCTCCATCGTGCATTACCTCTTCAACGGTTTTTCCAGTTTGCTGCGCAGTGATCGCGGCAAGCTGTCGCTTCATTGACATTATTAGCTCGGCCTGAGTCTGTATGTCTGAGGCAGTTCCACCGAAGCCGCCGGCTGGCTGGTGAAGCAGAACCCTGGTGTTAGGGGTGGCGTATCTCTTACCCTTGGCACCGGAAGACAGCAAGAACTGGCCCATTGACGCGGCCATTCCAATTCCAACAGTGACAATATCGTTTGGCACGTACTGCATGGTGTCGTAAATGGCCATTCCGGCGGTAATTGATCCACCCGGGGAGTTGATATACAAGAAAATATCTTTTTCAGAATCTTCTGCTGCTAGTAGCAAAATTTTGGCGCAAATCTCATTGGCGTTTTCGTCCCTGACTTCGCTACCTAACCACACAATGCGGTCTTTCAGTAGTCTGTCAAAAACACCAGTTCGCTCCATTTGGGGCATTGCCATTAAAATCTCCTTTAGCTACGTAGTGACTACGATAGCCAGCAAAGTTGTAATGACGTGGGCTTGTTCGCCTTAGGCGTTAGACCTCGTATTTAACTTTGGCACCCTTGGTGTCAGTAATTTCAGCCTGAGCTACCAAGAAATCAACGGCCTTGCGCCTGGCTAGCTCATCAGCGTAGAAAGCAACTTGTCCCGAGCTCGCGACCTGTTCAATGAACTGGTTTGGCTCCATTTGGTAGTTCCTGGAAGTGAAAGCTAGGTACTCAATCAATTCCTGATCCTCAATCTTGATCCCCTCGGCATCGACAATGGCATCGAGTAGCAACTGAGTCTTAAAGCCTTTTTCAGAGTCCGCGGTAACTTCCTTGCGGTGAACTTCGTCCTCTAGTCGGCCTTCTCCTTCTAGGTGGGAGTCAACTTCCTTCTTCACAGCTAGATCGGAAACCGGAATTTTCGCTTTAGCGACAAGTTCCTCGACTATTTTGTCTCGGGCTTGTAGCACTTGCTTGCGGCCAAGTTGCTCTGCAAGCTTGGTTTCTAGATCCTGCTTGAGCTCGGCTAGCGTGTCAAACTCACTTGCTAGCTGGGCGAAGTCATCGTCCGCTTTTGGCAGCTCGCGCTCCTTTACGGCCTTCAAAGTAACGGACACTTCGGCCGCCTGTCCGGCCATTTCTCCGCCGACAAGCTTCGAGCTAAAGGTCGTAGTCTCACCAGCTGTGAGGGTCTCTAGCGCTTCGTCAATGCCGTCCAGCAGTTGCCCGGAGCCGATTTCATAGGAAATGTCCTGGGCAGTGTCGATGACCTTACCGTCCATTGTCGCGGTTAGGTCGATTGTGGTGAAGTCGCCGGTCTTAGCTGGCCTATCGACTGTCTTCAGGGTCCCAAACCGGGCGCGAAGCGCATCCAACTCTGTCTCGATATCCATTTTGGCAACCTTGACGGGCTCTACTGTTACTGCAATGTTCTTGTAGCTAGGAAGCTTGAACTCTGGGCGAACCTCAACCTCTAGAGAAATAATTAGGGGCTTGTCCATCTCAGCAGCGGTCGGCGCCGAGCTGACGTCCGCTTCCGGAGTTCCGAGTGGCTTGAGCTTTTCAGATACGAGTGCTTCTCGGTAAAAGCTGTCCATGCCATCGTTGATTGCCTGAGCAATGATGGAATCCTTGCCCACGCGCTGATCCAAAACCGAGGCGGGAACCTTGCCCTTTCGGAAACCTGGGATGTTCACCTGAGTTGCGACTGACTTGTAAGCCTTGTCCAGTGTGGCCTTGAATCCGGCCTGATCAACTTCGATGGTCAGTTTTACTCGGGTCGGGCTCAGTTTTTCAACGGTCGTCTTCAACTTATCTCCATGGTTGGGGTTTTTCTTCAAGCAATTTGTCGGGATGACAGGATTTGAACCTGCGACCCTCTGTTCCCAAAACAGATGCGCTACCAAGCTGCGCTACATCCCGAACATTCTTGACCAAAGGTCAGGAACTCGACCACTCTACCCCATAGAATGATGTCTCGTCTAACAAAGACGCGCGAGTGTAGCTCAATGGTAGAGCCTCAGTTTTCCAAACTGATGACGCGGGTTCGATTCCCGTCACTCGCTCCAGGCAAAGACAGCCATGAAACCTAGCATCAGGCTTTTTGGCACTTTGAACACCAATAGAGCTTCCTCGATTTCAGAACCTCAATCGAAATAGGATTCAGGCAATTTCTGCAAGGTAACCCTTCACGCTTATAGACAAAATATCGATCTACGATCGCGGGCCTTCCCTTCAGGTAATCATCTCTTGTCAGCATGATTCCTGTCCTGACACCAATTTTCATGAGTGCCACAGCATCGAACCACATACTTGCAACCAAGTTGGTGGGAACCAATTGACCCGGAATGTATGGGTTCAGGCCAGCGCGAAATAGTAGTTCCGCTCGATAAACATTCCCAACCCCGGCAATTACGCTTTGATCCATTAGTAATTGCCCGATTACAACCTTGCTACTTGCCACCTTTGTGAGAAATCGCTCAAGCTCCTGATCACCCGGGTCTATTCGCAGGGGATCTGGGCCTAGCTTTGCTTGTTTCGCAATGACCTCTAGTTGATCTAACACCTCGCACGATGTTGGGCCGACAACGTCTGCGACCTGGTTAGCACTGATAAATCTTGCCCGAACCTGTCCTACTGGATCGGGGGGTGTCTCCTCAAAGCTTCGAAAACGCCACTTGCCATAAATACCCAGGTGAATTCTTACGGTTGCAGTCTCAAATCCAAGATATAGCTGCTTACCGAAAGCCTCGCCGGACACTAGTTTTTGACCCGAAACTAGTTTCGCGTCGGTAAAGCGCCCTTGCGGAGAAGTCAGCTCGACTGTTTTACCCAGAAAATGTTTCGAGAAATGTTTTGCCGTTCGGTGAACGGTATGGCCCTCTGGCATCGGATTAGTAAACAACCTCTCCGGTGTTTTCAAACTGCATCAGCTTGCCAATCCGTCGCACATGGCGCTCATCATTTGAAAATGGCTGAGTGATGAATATCTTTATTAGCTCAAGCACTTCGGCTTTGTCGTGCTGCCTGGCCCCAACTGCCGCAACATTTGCGTCATTGTGGTCCCTTGCAAGCTTCGCAGTTTCCTTGTTCCAAATAAGTGCTGCCCGAATGCCTTTTACTTTGTTGGCAGACATTTGTTCACCATTTCCGCTGCCGCCAAGCACGATTCCAAGAGCCTCTTCACCAGCGACTTGGTCTTTGGCAACCGCTAAAGCAGCTTGGATACAAAATCCCGGGTAATCATCCAAAGCGTCATAAACCTTAGGGCCGTGATCGATAACCTCGTGGCCAAGTTCGTTAAGACAATCGACCAAGAACGCGCTCAACTCCATGCCGGCGTGGTCGGTTGCTATGTGTATTTTCATGCTATCCCGCTGTCTCTAATTGGTAACTGGCAACAAAGTCTTCAGGGTCGTCCATTCTGATGGCGAGGGCCTCACCCCATTCAAGTTTTATCAACACTGCAGCCCCAGAACTTGGAATAAACGCAAGAGTGTTGGACGCGTAGCGCAGGCCCCAGCCGCCATAGTCTCGCGCTTTGAGGTGTATCGGACCTACCGACTCGATGGCACCAACCGGCACCGTGAGAACCTTTACCCCCCGAAGCCTGATCTCTAGGCTTTCTTGAACGCTCAAGCTGGGCTTGGCCGAAAATAACCAAACCATGATCGCAACAGGAATCAGGACCAACAGAAACCACTGGCCAATGAAGAGGCTCTCATCTGTTTCCATCCCCGCCTGCAGCAAAGTGGTGGTGGTTACAACCAAAAGAATCAAGAAAAACAAGCCAATAACTAGCGATTTCATTAGCGGTTTGAGTAACTTTGCCTTCACGCCGGAAACCTCAAGAGCAACAAGGCCAGACCAATAAAAGACAAAACTAATCGTGACTAACCACAAATAGCTGTTCAGGTCCAAAAACTGATCAGCTTGTCCACTGACCCCCCAGTGGATGGCGACCGGATCCGGAAGTAATCCAGCTGAAGCCAGTGAAAAACTGACTGCGATGAACCCAATTGTTAGAACTGGTGCCACTAAATAGATTGCGAGACGTGAGGAGATCATGATTTCAATCTACTTCTTGTCTGACTTGGCATTCAACTTGGGGCGAGTGAAGCGCAAAATCATGGACGCGGTAAACGCAGTCAGAATTACGTAGGCAAGAGTAAGGGCCTGAAGATTAACACTAAGAACCGCAGGTGCAGCCAGAGCGGCTATCACGATTGAGAACTCGCCGCGCGGGATTAGGAAAGCAGTTGTCCGCCAAACCGCTAGCCGATCTGTCAGATCGCGGGTGACCCACCAGCCAACAGCGTATTTACCCGCGATTCCAACAACCGTGAGCACGAATGCAAGTGGCAGCACCGCCGGCAACTCCGACGGGTCGGTAGTTATACCGAAAAACAAGAAGAAAATTGCTGCGAAAATATCCCTGAGAGGCATCAGTCTGGATCTTGCTGCTTCAGCAACTTCACCGGTCAGCAACAGACCAATCAAGAAAGCAGCAACAACCCCCGAGAACCCCACGAGGTCAGCCAGGCCCGCTGCCAACAGTGCAGTTCCGAAAACTGTCAACAAAAGCCCACCGGGCTCGTTTGGGTCCAAAAACTTTTGAAATCTAGAAGAGCCCTTGAAGCTCACAAGAATTACTAGGCCGGTGATGGCAAGGGCTAGTCCCACCGTCAATAGGCCGCTCCAGACGCTGACACCGAGAATAACTGCGGAAAGAAGCGGTAGGTAAGGAGCAAGAGCCAAGTCCTCGAATACCAGCACACCAATGGCGCGCTTGGAAACCTCTGACTTCCTAAAGCCCATTTCCTTAATTAGCTGGGCTGCAATTCCCGAGGAAGAAACATAGGTAATGCCGGCAAGGGCCAGGGCACCGGGAATCCCCCAGCCCAAGAGGAAGCCAATTAGGAAACCGGGTGTGGCATTCGCGATGACATCAATGACACCGGCGCTCTTGCGCTCTTTGAAAGACTTAGCCAAGTCATACGCCGAATACTCAAGACCCAAGAGCAACAAAAGCATGATCGCGCCAATTTGAGCGCCGGTAACTAAAAACTCTTCGCTTAGAGACAGAGGAATAAATCCACCGTTACCGAGAGCCAGCCCTATCATCAGATAAAGAGGGACTACCGAGAACTTCATCTTGTTGGCCAAAAAAGCTACCAAACCAAGAACCAGAAGGGCCGCGCCAATCTCAGCGAGCTGCGCCGAGGTCTCGGGTGATGCCGCCGCCCGCAAGAACTGATTCATAAATCAATTATTGCCCAGAGTTTGAGGTAAAAAAGCATCTAGGCTGTTTGGAAACAAAGACTTAATGGAGAGAAAATGCCAGGGGAAAACCTCACTCGACAAGAAGCGCAATCAAGATCCGCAATAATCGATGTTGATTCCTACATCGTTGAAGTCAATTTGACACAGGATCCCAAGGTCTTTTCCTACGTCTCGACCGTGAGATTCACCTGCAGCGAAGAAGGCCAAGAGACTTTTATCGATGCGATTACGGCCTCTGTTGAATCGATCGAACTAAACGGCCTTAATTTAGGTCCGTCCGAGTATTCCGATGGCACCAGAATCACCTTGCCGAACCTAAAAAGTGAGAACGTTCTTACCGTGAAAGCACACGGAATCTACTCAAATAGCGGCGAGGGCTTGCACAGGTTCGTTGACCCAGTGGACAACGAGGTTTATTTCTACACCCAGTTTGAGGTGCCCGATTCTCGTCGCATGTTCGCCGTATTCGAGCAACCAGACCTGAAAGCTAGTTTTGAGTTCAAGATAATCGGCAACCAGAACTGGCAAATGATTTCAAACTCCACTACTCCCAAGCCAGTGTTCATTGGCGAAGGACTCGCGCGTTGGGATTTTGCGCCCACGCCAAGAATTTCAAGCTACATAACCGCGCTAATCGCCGGCCCCTATTCGGTCTGGCGAGATGAACTGGTTTCGGCGAACGGCCAAATCGTGCCGCTTGGAGTGTTCTGTCGCAGTTCGCTTGCAAGCTTTATGGATGCCGACTACATCTTTGACAAGACCAAAGCCGGGTTCACCTACTTTGAAAAGCTATTTGATTACCCTTACCCATTTGAGAAATACGATCAGCTTTGGGTGCCGGATTTTAATGCCGGGGCCATGGAAAATGCCGGGGCAGTCACCTTCACCGAGAGCTATATTTTTAGATCCGCCGTTACTGACGCAGTAAAAGAGCGCAGGGTTGTCACGATTTTGCATGAGCTTGCCCACATGTGGTTCGGAGACCTAGTGACCATGGTCTGGTGGAATGATCTGTGGCTAAACGAGAGCTTTGCCGAATATGTTTCTACCCTCGCGACCGCAGAAGCAACCGAGTGGACCGAAGCCTGGACAACATTTGCCTCGCTGGAAAAAAGTTGGGCCTATCGTCAGGATCAACTGCCTTCGACCCACCCGATCGTCGCAGAGATTAATGACCTAGAGGACGTTCAGGTGAACTTCGATGGCATCACTTATGCCAAGGGCGCATCGGTTCTCAAACAACTGGTGGCTTGGGTTGGCCAGGACTCCTTCATGAAAGGAGTCAGCAATTACTTCAAGAAGCATCAGTGGAAAAACACCGAATTGAAAGACCTGCTGGTTGAACTTGAGGCCGAGAGTGGTCGCGATCTAACCGAATGGTCATCGCTTTGGCTCGAAACTGCTGGCGTGAACACTCTTCGTCCTGAAATTGAAATTGATGAAAATGGCAGGTTTACCAAGTTCGACATCATCCAAACGGCGATTGCTGACTATCCATACCTTCGTCCTCACCGTTTGGGTGTTGGAATGTTTCAGCTTGTGGGCGGTCGCCTAGAGCGCAATGGTGAGATTGAAATCGATGTTGCTGGGCCCATAACCTCTGTATCGCAGTTACTGGGCGAGATGAAGCCAGACCTGTTATTGATAAACGACAAAGACCTTGCCTACGCAAAAATTCGACTGGATGACGGCTCGTGGACAGTAGCGCTGGAGAACCTGTCAGGGATTTCCGATTCGCTTGCAAGAACCATGATTTGGTCGGCGGCGTGGGACACCACCAGAGACGCCGAGGCGAAGCCAAGAGATTTCATTCAGTTGGTGCTAGATCACATTGGCAGTGAAACTGAGTCCACGACCGTCACAACACTGCTACGACAACTGGTAACAACTGCAACGCTTTACGTGGCTGAAGATAGGCGAACAGAAACAATTGAACACATAGCCCTATCACTAATTGAACTTGCAGAGGCCGCAGAGGCTGGGAGTGACAATCAGCTGCAGTTTGCAAAATTCGTTGCCCAGTTCGCAACAACTGACAAGCAACTTGACTGGCTAGACGCTCTAGTATCCGGCCAGAATGCCCTCACCGGCCTAACCGTTAACGGAGACCTCCGATGGGAGATTCTGCTCGGACTTGCGGTTGGGAATCGTGCCGACCCGGACCGAATAGCGGCTGAATTGGAGCAAGACAATACGGCAAACGGTAAGAAGTTTGCAGCTGCAGCTTTGGCTGCAATCTCAACTCCGGAGGCAAAGCTACAGGCCTGGATAGAGCTGACAGAGCGCACCGAGTACTCGAACACCCTGATCAGCTCTGCCTCTGCCAGTTTCGGGCGGGTCTCTGACACCAAGTTGCTCGAAATATACGCTGATAAGTACATGTCGATGGCTCAAAGAATCTGGGAGGAGCGCAGTTACCAAATTGCCTCCTACTTGCTAACCAATCTCTACCCGATCGCTCTTGCTAATAAGAGCCTCGCCGACAAGACTCAAAAGCTCATTGATTCAAGCTTCGCTCAGTCAAAACCAGCGTTTAGAAGGACATTGGTGGAGAATCTGGCAGGCCTGGAACGAGGAATTAAAGCTCAAGCCAAAGACCAAGAGGAGAACTAAATGACCTTTACCGAATTCATGTCCGAATGGTCTGCGCTGGTAGCCATCGTCATCATCCTCACCGCAGCTGTCGTTCTGCGCCTGCTTTTGAAGGTGGCATCAAAAAGAATTGTGAGAACCATTGTCTCGGGTGTTCAGCGCGTTAAGAAGGATGAACGCCTGGACGAGCTGATGCTGGAACAGCGACTTACGCAACGAACTAGAACCATCGCGTCGGTGTTGGACAATTTCGCAACCTGGGCAATCGCGATAACCGCGCTAGTGATGATTCTTAGCGAACTTGGCATTAACGTAGGGGCCCTAATCGCCGTCTCGACGGTTCTGGGTGCAGCTATTGGCTTCGGCGCTCAGTCGTTAGTGAAGGACATTCTCTCCGGAATATTTATTGTCTTCGAAGATCAGTATGGAGTTGGTGACTGGGTCGAAATAGGAGACGTGTCCGGAGAAGTTGAGCGTGTAGGCCTGAGAGTCACCGAAGTTCGAGATATTCACGGAACGCTTTGGTTTGTAAGAAACGGTGAGATTGTCCAGGTGGGCAACGCTTCTCAAGAGTGGGCAGCCGCGCTCCTAGACTTCCCGTTCGCCTACGACAATGATGTTGATCAAGTCCAGGACATCATACAAACGACTGCTGATGAAATGCGCAAGTCCAAGGAGTGGAGCAGAGACATGATTGCAGATGCCGATATGTGGGGCATGCAACACATTTCCGGTGAGCAGTTTGTTATCCGAGTTTCAATAAGGACTCTTCCTAATCGCCAGTGGGCGGTTTCAAGAGAGCTAAGAAAGCGTTGCAAGCAAGCCTTTGACAAGCAAAACATTGGCCTACTTCGTGCAAGCAAAATAAACCTGGCGAAGTAATTGCAAGATTTCTATCAGCGAGTTGGCGGCCAGCCGGTCTTCGAAGAGCTCACTCGCACCTTCTACAAAGGGGTCGCAACCGATCCAATTCTCAAGCCTATGTATCCGGAGGAAGACCTAGAGCCTGCACGTCTCAGGCTGCAGTTATTTTTGGAACAGTACTGGGGAGGGCCGACGACCTATCAAGAAGCCCGAGGTCACCCGAGGCTGAGAATGCGTCACAACGGTTTCAAGATAAACCCTGCAGCAAAACAGGCTTGGCTAATGCATATGGAGCGCGCAGTGAAGGCGCTCTCGATTTCTGAGCTGGATAGAGACGAGCTCTGGGACTATTTGGAGCGTGCTGCTCACTCGATGCTTAACACCTTCGAAGACTAAGAAAATCTGAAGCTTTCCTTTGCTATTACGTGACCGAAGTCACTACTGAGACGAATCCAGCCATGTGCCCTGTATACCTTTACGGGAATACCTTTTTGCATGAATCCCAACCCAGCCATGGCAAAGGCTGACCCGGCTGGAAAGTTGTGCTCAATTCCTACTGCTTTACCCCAGATCTGCAGCCTTACTCTCGCGGCAATAGCGCTCCCGATGCTCTCGGGAAGCGCTTCGGCAACGGCAGCAATGCCATCTTTTGCCCACGCAGAGATTTTCTCTTGTTCAACTTCGCCAGCACGCACCCAGCCTTGGCGCGGCGGAGAAATACCAGCCCAGCCGACCCTAGATGCAGTTTTGGGTGGCACCAAGACCAGCTCATCGTTCTCGATGCTCTTATCCACCGATGCCAATAGGTCTTCAATCGTAAAAAGTGAATCAAGCTCGTTTTTGGAAGTGAGGTTGAGGGTCCTGAGTCCAATGACCGTTAGCCCGTCACCCAACAGAGATCCGGCATAAATCGGACTGACGTAAACCGCTAACACAGACCCAAAAGCCCGCAGTCTAACTGCACCGGTGCTGTCTAAACGCAATGCCCTTTTTAGATAACCTGCCAGATCGGCAAGGTCATTCGGGTCCTGAAAGGAGAGATTTTTATCCATGGTCAACTCCTAAACTAGTCAATGAGAGAAGGTTTTTATGCAAGATTCAGTTATTCCTCAGGACCCAGTGGCAGATTTAGTTCGAATCTTGGATCTAGAACAACAGAGCCCAACTACATTCCTCGGTCAAACCCAGTGGATGCCGCATGGCAGAGTCTTTGGCGGACAAGTTTTATCGCAATCTTTAGTCGCGGCAACTAGAACAATTGAGGCTGGACGTCCGGTTCACAGTCTCCACAGTTACTTCTTGCGTCCGGGCGACGTTGCTAAACCGATTGAATTCGAAGTCGACATCCTTCGCGACGGTCGCAGTTTCTCGGCCCGACGAGTTCAGGCCAGCCAAGAGGGAAAAGCAATATTTTCGATGATTGCGTCTTTTCAAGACCCCAGCGGTGGGATGAGTCACGCGGATGCCATGCCAGAAAACCTTCCGGAACCCGAAGAGCTCCCCTCCGCGGCCACAATCCTTGCAAACTTTGATCACCCGATCACCAATTACTGGGCCAAGGCCAGGCCGTTTGACCTTCGGCACACTGATCAACCCATCTACCTATCCGCAGCGAAGGAGCAGTCAGCTAAGCAATGCGTCTGGTTCAAACCCATATCCGAGCTCCCGGCTGACGACGGAGTTGAGATGGCGAGCCTGGCCTACGCAAGTGACTACTCGATACTTGAATCGATAATGAGGCGCCACGGCGTTAGCTGGGCACACAAGGGCCTAAGTTCAGCAAGCCTGGACCACGCAATGTGGTTTCATCAAAAGCCCGACTTTGGCGACTGGCTATTGTATGTTCAGCACTCCCCCGCGGCTCAAAACAGCCGTGGACTGGCAGTAGGCCAAATTTTCAATAGAAATGGGAGTCTGGTTGCCTCTGTCGCTCAGGAGGGAATGCTGAGGATTCCGGAACTTTCCTAGTCTCTGGTAAGTCTGCGGTAAGTGGAGCGGTGAGGCTTTGCAGCATCCGGACCCAGTCGTTTGATTTTGTTCTCCTCGTATGAATCGAAGTTACCCTCAAACCAGTACCAGTTATCAGGATTTTCATCCGTGCCCTCGTGAGCCAAAATGTGGGTTGCCACCCGATCAAGGAACCAGCGATCGTGTGTGATCACCACAGCGCAGCCGGGGAATTCCAAAAGAGCATTTTCCAAAGATGACAAGGTTTCCACGTCGAGATCGTTGGTTGGCTCGTCAAGAAGAAGTAGGTTTCCGCCCTTCTTTAGAGTTAGAGCAAGATTCAGTCGATTTCTTTCACCACCCGAGAGAACTCCAGCCTTCTTCTGCTGGTCCGCACCCTTAAAACCAAAGGCTGCAACATAAGCCCTAGATGGCATTTCAACTTGTCCCACCCGGATGTGATCAAGGCCACCTGATACGACTTCCCAGAGTGACTTATTCGGATCGATGCCCTCTCGAGACTGATCTACGTAGCTAATCGATACGGTTTCACCAATCTTGAGCTCCCCGCTGTCAATATGGTGCATGCCGGTTATGCACTTGAACAAAGTCGACTTACCAACGCCATTGGGCCCGATAATTCCGACTATTCCATTTCTGGGCAAGGTGAAGCTCAAGTCGCTGAAAAGCGGCCTGTCTTCGAACCCCTTGGAGATCTTCTTAGACTCGATAACTATGTCGCCGAGCCTTGGCCCAGGCGGAATTTGGATTTCCTCGAAATCTAGCTTTCTAGTCTTGTCCGCTTCCGCAGCCATTTCCTCATATCTTGAAAGCCTGGCCTTCGACTTTGTTTGCTTGGCCTTAGGGCTTGATCTGACCCATTCAAGCTCGTCGGCAAGGCGCTTTGACAATTTGGCGTCTTTTTTGCCGGCAACCTGCAACCTTTCCTGCTTCTTTTCCAAATACGTCGAATAATTACCCTCATATGGGTAAGCGCGCCCGCGATCCAGCTCGAGAATCCATTGGGCCACGTTGTCAAGGAAGTATCTATCGTGTGTGACCGCGAGCACTGCGCCCGCGTATTGCGCTAGGTGCTGCTCAAGCCACAAAACACTCTCGGCGTCCAGGTGGTTCGTCGGTTCATCAAGTAGGAGCAAGTCCGGCTTTTGAAGCAAAAGCTTGCACAAAGCCACCCTGCGCCTTTCGCCACCCGAAAGGTTAGTTACAGGGGTATCCCCGGGTGGGCAGCGCAGCGCATCCATGGCCTGCTCTAGTTGATTCTCAAGGTCCCAACCATCAGAAGCGTCTATCTGCTCCTGAAGTGTGCCCATTTCAGCCAAAAGAGTGTCATAGTCGGCGTCTGGGCTGGCAAGCTCCGCGCTAATTTCATTGAATCGCTCAATCTGAGCCATGGATTCAGCAGCCGCTTCCTGGACATTGCCGAGGACCGTCTTTTCCTCGTTTAATGCTGGCTCCTGCATCAAAATGCCAACGGTCGCATCGGGTGCTAGCCGAGCCTCTCCGTTCGAGGGATTATCTAACCCAGCCATAATCTTTAGCACAGATGATTTACCTGCACCGTTTGGTCCAACAACCCCGATTTTTGCACCTGGATAAAACGCAAGTGTCACATCATCAAGAATGACTTTGTCGCCGTGCGCTTTACGCGCTTTGATCATTTGGTAAATAAATTCAGCCAAGAAAACTGCCCATCCAATTTGGAAAAGGGAAACCCCTCTTCGTAGTTTGCTCCGGGAAAAGTTTATCCCAGTGCTAAAAGGCGCACTGCCCTTTGAAATTGCAAATGACGAAGAGGGGTTCGGGTCTGGTGTTTAGGGGGCGCCAGACCCCATCGGGCTCTAGGCAGGCTGGAGCGAAGAGTCCGAATCTTCGGTTTGCTGGTCTTGACGAGCAACCCTTTCGAAAGTGCTGGTGCCAAACAAAAGATCGTGCCCAAGGCAATCCGCCTCAATTTCCACTGTGGTTCCGGTGCGCTCGCCGTTATCCCAATCGCGCACCTTTAGTCGACCGCTAACGAAGATTCGGTCGCCCTTAGCAATAGATTCGCTAGCGTTGACGGCAAGTTGCCGAAATGCCACGACCGTGAACCAATTAGTGTCACCGTCAGCCCATGCACCCAAATCTTTATCGAATCGTCGACTGCCGGATGCCAAGCGAAATGAAGTGACCGAGAGCCCCTCGGATGTGACGATGCTTCTCGGAGTGGTGGCAACCAAACCGACTGCCGTATAAGTTTCTGCCATTTATGAGCCTTTCCTTGTGATTCTGGAAAGTGTGGCAAAAGATCAATCAGAATTGTGATACCAAAACTAATCTGTGGAAAACTTCCTATCGAAGAAGACTCGTGAACTTTGCTCTGACCTTGGAGACCTTCGGAGCCACCACGGCTAGGCAATATCCCTGGTTGGGGTTTTTATCGAAATAATCTTGATGGTAATCCTCGGCCTCAAAGTTTTCGGCTAACGGGATGACTTCGGTGACTACCTTTTGGCCCCAAATCTCTTTGGCTCTTTCAACGGCGTCGGTAAAAACTTGCTTTTGAGCTTCGCTCGAGTAATACATCGCTGATCGATACTGATCCCCAACGTCAGCACCCTGGCGATTCAGCTGAGTTGGATCGTGCAAGGTGAAGAATATATCCAGTATTTGCTCTGAAGAAATCTCATCTGGGTCGAAAGTGACGTTCACGACTTCAGCGTGGCCAGTATTGCCATTGCAGATGTCCTCGTAGGTCGGATTTGGCTTGTGGCCGCCCGTGTAGCCGCAGGTCACCTCTCCAACACCGCGGAATTGGACATAAGCTGAATCTAGGCACCAAAAACACCCACCGGCAAGTACAAAAGTTTCCATAATGTTCCTAAACTTAGACGGTTACCCAATTGATTCCCAATTGGCATTTTGAAAGGTACGGCACAAGCCTAATTGACTCAAAAACACCCTACGCTCGGCGTGCTCTACGCCGCCGGTGCCGCTGTACTATTCGGCCTCAATGCTTCGACCACCAAGGTGATAATCCAATCGGGTGTGACCCCTGAACAGGCGGTCTTGATTAGGTCAATGACCGCTGGCGTGATAGCGCTTATCTGGGCCCTGACTTCAAACCGCTCTGAGCTGCGAGTAGAAAAGCGACTTATCCCAAGGCTTCTTCTTTTGGGAATTGTCGGCGTCGGAACTCTTCAGTGGGCATACTCGCAAGCGGTGGTCTTGTTGCCAGTGGGAATAGCGCTCCTGATCGAGTACACCGCAGTGCTTTGGGTTCCGATTATTGCGCTAGTGATTTTCAAGGAGCAGGTAAAAAAGCAGGTCTGGTTTGGGGCGGCATTGGTCCTTGGTGGGCTAGCAGTGGTTGCTCAAATTTGGGACAGTCAGCTGAATCCCGTCGGAATCGTCTATGCGCTGGCAGCAGCCGCTTCGCTGACAACCCACTTGATTGTTGGTGAGCGAATCCAGAGACACCTGCCTACGAACGTCACCATGGCCTATGGCATGGGAATAGCTACGTTGCTGTTTCTCCCTTTTGCAAGGTTGAATGAATTTGATTATGCAAGCCTAGGCAAGGGAATGGATTTGAGCGGTAACCTTGCGGGAATTTCGGTTCCGCTTTGGCTAATGCTTCTTCTCCTCGGAGTTGCTGGAAGCTTTTTGCCAATGGCCTTTACTTTTCTTGCTCTCAGACATCTAACTGCAACATTGGTTGGTTTAGTTGCCACTTCGGAGACAATCTTGGCAGCATTGTTCGCTCTGCTCTGGCTTGGGGAGCTGATTAGCCTGACCCAAGCCCTCGGGGGTATGGTGGTTATTGCAGGCATCGTTTTGGCACAGACGGCCAGGCGGCAAAAGATAGTAAAGGTGGTTGATTAGATTGGCAACAACAAATTTGGTCCTAGCGGATTTTGAAACGACAGTAAACAAAGAAGGCATAACGCTGGTTGATTTTTGGGCGGAATGGTGTGGCCCATGCAAAACGTTTGGTCCAATTTTTGAAGACGTGTCAAACAGTCACACCGACATCACATTTGCCAAGGTTGACACCGAGGCAGAACAGGAACTATCCAGCATGGCTGGTATCTCCTCAATCCCAACCCTGATGATTTTCCGCGATGGAATTTTGCTCTTCAGTCAGGCAGGCGCGTTGCCTAAGCCAGCACTAAACGAACTGATCGACAAGGTGCAGGGCCTAAACATGGCAGATGTTCACGCTGAAATCGCGAAGCAAAACTCCGAACCTGAAGCCAGCTAGCAACCGATCTTGAAGAATAATTCAATCGCCATGCTGGCGACAATAGCCGGAATAGGAATACTGGCTTGGTTTATTGGATTTTTCGACCCGACAACCTGCACCCCCGGTGTGCAGGTAGCAGGCTGGTCATCATGCGAGGAAATCGCAAACCAACGATCTATCGCACTTTATGTCCTGATTGGCATCACAGTCGCTGGCATTTTGGTGACGACAGTTTTGAAACGGAAAAAGAAGTAGCAAAACCGGCTCTTTAAACCAATTCCTTAGTGTCGACGTACTTCATTTCCGGAAATGCTTGTGCTACGGCCGGGTGAGTAATAATGCCGTCGTGGACATTTAGACCGAGAGCCAAAGCGGCGTCATCCTTGATTGCGGTATTCCAACCCTTTGTTGCCAGCTTTAGTACATATGGCAATGTCGCATTCGTGAGTGCTCTGGTAGAGGTCGAAGGAACAGCACCCGGCATGTTAGCCACGCAATAATAAATGGTGTTGTGAACCTTGAATGTCGGATCATCGTGGGTGGTGGGCCTGGAGTGTTCAAAGCAACCGCCCTGATCAATGGCAATATCCACAAGTACCGCACCGGGCTTCATTTCGCTGACCATTTTGTCGGTAACCAGCTTTGGGGCCCGCTCGCCAGGAATCAAGACCGAGCCGATAACCAAGTCCGCGTCCTTCAGCTGTTCGGAGATCTCGTAGGAGGTTGAAGCTCTGGTTTGCACCTCGGAGTTAAAGCGAGCATCGATCTCTCTGAGTTTCGACAAAGACAGGTCGATAACCGTCACAGCCGCACCCATGCCATTGGCAACCAGAGCAGCCTCGGTTCCGGCAACGCCACCACCGATGATCACGACCTTTGCGCGTGGTGTACCAGGAACTCCGCCCATTAACATTCCGGCACCGCCGTTTGTCTTCATAAGCTGATAGGCGCCAACCTGTGCAGAGAGCCTCCCGGCTACTTCGCTCATAGGTTGCAGCAGTGGCAATGACAGATTGGGAAGCTGAACCGTCTCATAAGCGATAGCGGTAGTTCCAGATTGCAAGAGTGCTTCAGTGCATTCTTTGGAAGCCGCCAAGTGAAGGTAAGTGAAAAGCACCTGACCTTTTCGCAGTAGCGGGTACTCACTTGCGATAGGTTCCTTTACTTTCAAGAGCAGTTCCGCCTGCAACCAAATCTCTTCAGCAGTAGCGGCAATTTTTGCGCCAGCCATCAGGTAATCGTTGTCCTGGAAGCCAGAGCCTTCACCGGCTCCCGACTGAATCAAAACCTCGTGGCCGCGGGTTATTAGCTCGTGGGCACCAGCAGGTGTGAGAGCAACTCGAAATTCATTATTCTTAATTTCTTTTGGAACGCCAACTAGCATTTCTTCTCCTTGACCGAATGAGTAGAATTCTTGCAAATTATTCGCATAGCTGGCTAAAATACGAAGAATCTTCATTTATTTGGCATAGATGCGAAGTTTTAGATAGAAAGCAGGGTTATTGGCATGGTGAATTCGCAGAATCTTCAAGGCCATCACGAGGTTGACGATATCGACCGTTCGATTCTTTCGATACTCGGTAAAAACGGACGAATCTCAAACGCCGATCTGGCAAGCCAAGTTGGGGTTGCAGCTTCGACTTGTCTAGGCCGGGTTCGCAATCTAGTTCAGCACCGGGTGATCAGGTCTTTTGCCGCAGACATCGCTCCGGAGGCACTCGGTCTTGAACTGCAGGCCTTGATCTCGGTTTCGCTCCGAGCCGGAGCGAGAGCAAACTTGGCTAGTTTTATGACAGCAATGCGAGAACACCCTCAGGTGATTCAAGTCTTCTTTCTTGGCGGTGCCGAGGATTTCATCGTCCACATAGCGGTAGCAGATTCCGATGCCGCCAGAGAGTTTGTGCTCGACCAACTCAGCAATAACGCCTCGGTCGCCACCACCCGAACCAACATCGTCTTCGATCACTTTCACAAGGGGCCAATTAGCTAGAATTGCCTCTGTCAGAAAGGTCAAAATGACTGAGGCAATGCACCAAGCCGGAGCAGACAAAACTCTCCGCGAGGCTATCTACAAGTACGCAGCAGAGCGCATGGCCATGAACCCAGTACCGCTAGACGGACCACGCACGAAAAGCGACTTAGAGCTCAATGCTGGAGTGACAATTAGCGAAGCCGGAATCGGAGGTCACAAAGCGCTATCAATCTTCGAGGAAGTTTTAGCGCCGGCCACTATCTCCACTGATCACCCTAACTTTTTATCCTTCATTCCCGCGGCACCAACCGAAGCCGCGACCTTATTTGACCTAGTGGTTTCCGCAAGCTCGATTTATGGAGGCTCTTGGACCGAGGGTGCCGGAGCGGTTTTTGCAGAAAATCAAGTACTTGAATTTTTGGCGAGCGAAGGAGGACTTCCAAAGGGTGCCGGAGGAGTTTTTGTTCAGGGCGGCACGCTAGGGAACCTGTCTGCGCTTGTGGTTGCTCGCGATGTCGCAGAAGCCAAGCACGGGCGCCAAAATTGGGCAATAATCTGCAGCTCTGAGGCGCACTCGTCGGTCAAGTCCGTTGGAAAAGTAATGGGCGTAACGGTCATTTCTGCTGACGCAAGCCAGACTGGCTCGTTGACAGGCAACTCCGCCGAATCTGCAATTCAAGAAGCCAAGAACCAGGGGCTGACTCCTTTTGCGCTGGTGGGCACAAGTGGCACCACCAATTTTGGAATCATTGACAAGCTCAACGAACTAGCGGATGTTGCTACCGCTCACGATCTTTGGTTCCACGTTGACGGGGCCTACGGTTTGGCAGGGGTTTTGGTTGAAGAGCTGAAGCCTCTCTACTTAGGACTAGAAAAAGCTGACTCATTTATTGTCGACCCGCATAAGTGGCTATTTGCACCCTTCGACGCTTGTGCTCTTGTCTACCGCGACCCGGATCTCGCCCGCCAAACGCACACCCAGCACGGTGAATATTTAGAGACTCTAAATAGGAATCATGACTGGAACCCATCTGATTTTGCTTTCAACCTCACTAGACGGGTTAGAGGATTGCCTCTCTGGTTTTCACTCGCAACCTACGGGGTTGCTGCTTACCGCTCGGCAATCAAATCAAATGTCGATCTTGCGAAGAAAATTGGCGTTGAGATTTCTACACGTCCCAACCTCAAGCTGGTTCGAGAGCCTCAGCTTTCGGTCGTGGTGTTCGAAAGGGTCGGCTGGGATGTAACCGACTATGAAGACTGGTCAAAAAAACTACTTGAATCCCAGTTTGCATTCGTTGTTCCCTCAAGTCACCTAGGGAAGCCAAACACGAGGTTCGCAATAGTCAACCCGACAACCAAGTATGAAGATCTGGTCGCAATCCTGGACACGATGGATTAGCCGTGAAACTAACCCAGGTTGCGTCACCGAGATCACTCAGCCGTGTTCGAGAGCCTGAGCGCTCAATCATCAAGGTTGCTGCGGTCCAAATCAACCACAATGTCGATCCAACGGCACACACAGCGGCACTTCTTGAGGCAATAAAGATTGCCGTGGCCGCAGGCGCCCAAATAATATTTCTTCCTGAGCTAACGCTTTCAAGATATCCTGCCGACCAACTACCCACGGGGACGCCTAACCGCAATGCCGAGCAACTGGAAACAGGGCCGACATTCAGCCTGATTTCTCAGCAGGCAAAAAAATACGGAGTCGTTATTCACGCATCGCTTTATCAACAGGCAGGTCTCACCGATGGCAGAGGATTGAACACGGCCATCGTTGTTGGTACAAATGGAGAGCTGTTGGGCTCAACACCGAAGCTCCACATTCCAGTCACTGAGGGTTACTTCGAAGACAAGTATTTCGCTCCGGGTCAGGGCGATAATCCTTACCCCGTGTTCGAAATGGATCTAGTCGGAAAACCAAGGCTTGGTCTGCCGACTTGCTGGGATGAGTGGTTCCCAGAAGTTGCAAGGGCTTACGCGTTGGCAGGGGCGGACATTCTTTGCTACCCAACCGCGATTGGCTCAGAGCCTGATCACCCCGATTTCGACACTGAACCACTTTGGAGGCAGGTCATTATTGGTCACGCGATTGCTAATGGTTTATTTATTGTTGTTCCAAACCGCTGGGGCAACGAAGGTCTATTGAATTTTTATGGCTCGTCATTCATCGTTGACCCCTATGGTCGCATCCTGGCTCAGGCCGGCCGTTCCGGCAATGAGGTATTGGTGGTCGAGCTAGACCTAGACCAACGAAGAGATTGGTTAGAACTGTTTCCCTTCTTTGCCACTCGACGACCAGATACTTATGGCTCGCTATCAGATGCAGTCATCAACAAGAGAGCTCCTGGAGGCAAAGGTGAGCACGGAGGTATTCCGGGGCTGACTCCATGACATACATGATGCCTCCCGAATGGGACAAGCACGAACGAACTTGGATTGCATTTCCGCACGAAGGTTACACGCTTGGCGACACTACCGATGAACAATACGCGGCCCGAAAAACTTGGGCAAATGTCGCCAATACGGCAAGTAACTATGAACAAGTGACCGCCATTGTTCATCCCAAGGACATTTCCATCGCAAAAAAGTTTCTCTCCAGACAGGTCGAAATCTTCGACTTAGTAATTGACGATGCTTGGGTAAGAGACAGTGGTCCCACCTTTGTCAAAAACAAAGCTGGGGAGCTGGCCTGCGTCAACTGGGTCTTTAACGGCTGGGGCGCTCAAAGCTGGGCAAGTTATAAAAACGACAGCAAGATTGCGCAAGAAATAGCGAGCTTTTTGGGGGCTCCGCGAGTGGACAGTGACATGGTCAACGAGGGTGGCGGTATCCACGTCAACGGTAAAGGCCAAGTGCTAATTACCGAGACGGTTCAACTAGACCCGGGTCGAAATCCAAAATGGAGCAAGGAGCAAGTTGAACAGGAGCTTTCCAGAACTATTGGAGTGACTGACTTTGTTTGGCTGAAACAAGGGCTCACCAGAGATTATGACGAATTCGGCACTCGAGGCCATGTTGATATTGTGGCTTGCTACCTACCAGACCAAAGAGTGCTGCTCCATGACCAAAAGAATCAAAATCACCCAGACTTTCCTGTGAGCGAAGCCATCAAAAAACAACTTGTAGGCGCTGAGCTTGACCCAGTATCGCTTCCCGCCCCAACGACCCTCAGGGATGATGATGGTTTCGTTGATTACAGCTACGTCAATCATTACGTTATGAATGACGCGGTCCTACTTGGAAGCTTTGAGGATCAAAACGACAAAGAGGCTCAGGCCATTTTGAGAGACTGCTACCCAAATAGAGAAGTAATTTTGATTGATGCCCGTGAGCTATTTGCTCGCGGCGGCGGAATTCACTGCATTACTCAGCAGCAACCGGAGACGAAAGCTTCATAAACAAAGACAGCCACCAAAGGCGGAGGAGTAGAAATGACCGATAAAAGAACACCCACTGAAATTGATGTCCTCGCAAACAATTGGGTTGAGCAATTAGCCGCCTTCTACCCCTCCTTCGCGACCGACATTGGTTACCCCGGTGGCGAAAGTGAGATGGATGACCACTCCCCCGAGGCTCTGGCCAAAGAGCAGTTGGCCATCAAAGAGGTTCTTGCCAAGTTGGCATCGCTCAAGCCACAAGATCAGATAGACGAAGTGACTAAAGATGCGATGACCGCTTCCCTGAGTCAGGAAATCCAAAGCTATGATTCGGGCCTTCACTTCAGAAACCTCAACAACATTGCGTCTCCGGCTCAAGGGGTACGAGACATTTTTGATAACTCACCTACGGCCACAATAAGAGACTGGGAAAACCTGGCTTCCAGAATGCGAAGAGTAGAAGCATCCTTGTCTGGATACATCGAAACACTGAGAATCGGACTGAGTGCAAATGACGCTCCAGCCAGGCGCCAGGTCGAAGCTGTCATTGATCAGGTTCGACAAATCACGGCAACTGACGGCTTCTTTCGTGAGTTCGCAAAAGACGCCAAGGTACAAGAAGGCGAGCTCTCGCAAGAACTTATGAAAGATCTGGCCGAGGCTGCCGAAGCCGCGACCCAAGGATATGCGAAATTTGGATCGTTTTTAGAACAAGAGCTCTTGCCAGGCGCGACCGTTGAGGATGCGATAGGCAGGGAGCGCTACGAGTTGTTGTCGATGAGGTTCTTAGGAACCAAAGTGGACCTAGACGAGGCTTACGAGTGGGGCAAGGAAGAGCTTGCTCGGGTAGTCGCCGAGCAGGCTTTAGTGGCTGAGCAAATCCTCCCCGGGGCGAGCGTGGAAGAGGCAATAACCTACTTAGAAAATGACCCCAGCACCAAGCTTCATGGCACAAAAGCTCTTCAGGAATGGATGCAGCAACTCTCGGACGCAGCCGTGGCGGCTCTTTCAGGAACACACTTTGAGATCGCTGAGCCGATAAAAAAGCTCGAGTGCATGATTGCACCGACTAAACACGGTGGCATTTACTACACCGGACCATCAGATGACTTTTCACGACCCGGGCGGATGTGGTGGTCGGTTCCAGTCGGTGTTACTGAGTTCGACACTTGGCGTGAAACCACCACTGTTTACCACGAGGGGGTTCCTGGTCATCACCTTCAAGTGGCACAGGCAACCTATGTAAAAGAGACCCTTAATGCTTGGCGCCGGTTAGCTTCTTGGACCTCTGGTCACGGAGAAGGTTGGGCGCTATATGCCGAACGCCTAATGGACGAGCTTGGTTACCTAGACAACCCAGCTGATCGACTTGGGATGCTCGATGGTCAGCGAATGCGTGCTGCCCGTGTTGTTCTGGATATCGGGGTTCACCTAGGCAAACCGAGGCTCGACGGAAGTGGAACCTGGGATTTTGAATACGCACTTGATTTCATGGGCAAGAACGTGAACATGAGTAAAGAATTTGTAAAGTTTGAAGTCACAAGGTATTTCGGGTGGCCAGGACAAGCACCAAGCTACAAAATTGGGCAGCGCATCTGGGAGCAAGTGCGGAATGACTACGCAACGAAAAAGGGTGATGACTTTGACATCAAGCTATTTCACAAAACTGCACTAAATCTTGGCGGGCTTGGACTTTCGACCCTTCAAAAAGCAATGGCGCAGGCATAGCGCCCGCTTTTTGGTTAAGCTTGGCAACGTGTCTAAAGTTCTAGCATCACTCCCCATAGGGGAAAAGGTCGGTATCGCATTCTCCGGAGGTCTCGATACCTCGGTCGCTGTTGCATGGATGCGTGAAAAAGGCGCAATTCCCTATGCCTACACTGCGAATCTTGGTCAGTATGACGAGGATGACATTGATGGAATTCCAGATCGAGCAAAAGAATATGGTGCCGAGGCAGGCGTAATCGTCGACGCCCGAGAAGCGCTGGCCGAAGAAGGGCTCATCGCTCTTGCTTGTGGTGCCTTCCACATTCGAACCGGCGGCAAGGTTTATTTCAACACCACTCCGTTAGGCCGAGTAGTCACCGGAACTCTTTTGGTTCGAGCCATGAAACAAGACGGCGTTGAAATCTGGGGCGATGGCTCGACCTATAAGGGCAATGACATAGAACGGTTTTATCGCTACGGTCTGCTAGCCAATCCGAACTTGAGAATTTACAAGCCCTGGCTAGACGCTGGATTTGTAGCGGAACTTGGGGGCCGTGAGGAAATGAGCGAGTGGCTTGTTGAGCGAGACCTTCCTTACCGCTCCTCCGTTGAAAAGGCATACTCAACAGATGCCAACATGCTAGGGGCTACTCACGAAGCCAAAAGCCTAGAGTTTTTGGAAACGCCATTAGAAATAGTGGAGCCGATAATGGGTGTGAAGCACTGGGATGACTCAGTAAAGATTGAAACCGAAGAAGTTACGGTTGAATTCTTGCAAGGTCGCCCCGTGAAGATAAACGGTGAGGTGCTATCTAGCGCCGCCGATATTATTTTTAAGGCCAACGAGATTGGTGGTCGACACGGACTTGGCATGAGCGATCAGATTGAAAACCGAATAATAGAAGCTAAATCTCGCGGCATTTATGAGGCTCCTGGCATGGCGCTTATACATATTTGCTACGAAAGACTTCTGAGTGCAATTCACAACGAAGACACCGTAGCCAGCTACCATCAAGAAGGCCGCAGAATGGGACGCCTGCTCTATGAAGGTCGCTGGTTAGACCCGCAGACCCTAATGCTCAAGGAATCCCTCATGAACTGGGTTGCCAGTGCCGTCACTGGTTCGGTGACGCTAAAACTTCGCAGAGGCGATGACTACACAATTATGAACACCGAAGGTACGGGTTTTAGCTACCACCCGGAAAAGCTGTCGATGGAACGCAATAAGGAAGAGGCCTTCGGCCCGACCGATCGAATCGGCCAGTTGACAATGCGAAACCTAGACATCGAAGACACCAGAGCCAAGCTTGATCTTTATAAGGCCCAAGGTCAGCTTTCTGACAACGCGAGTGACCTGACCTAGTGAGCATCCACATTGGGGCCGAGCCTGGAGACATTGCGGAAACGGTTTTATTACCCGGAGATCCACTGCGTGCAAAGTGGATAGCCGAGACCTTTTTAGAAAACCCTGTTCAGTACAACTCCGTGAGAAACATGTTTGGATTCACTGGAACCTACGACGGACAGCGGGTATCGGTTCAGGGCACTGGCATGGGCGCTCCTTCAATCGGAATCTACGCTCACGAGCTGTTCGAAGATTTCGGAGTGCAAAAAGCAATCCGGGTTGGCACCTCGGGTGGATTGGCTCCAACTAAATTGCGCGACGTCGTAATTGCAATGACTTCGTCTACCGACTCTCAAATAAATCGTCGCGCTACCAACGGCTTGGACTTTGCGCCAAGTGCAGATTACGAACTTCTTGAAAAGGCAGTTGCAAAGGCCAGAGAGCTCGAAATCAGCTTTCATGTTGGCGGCATAGCTTCCGGTGATCTTTTCTACGACACTACGGACTCGTTAGAGCAGTGGAAGAAGCTTGGGATTCTAGCCTTAGAGATGGAAACCAACCAGCTCTACACTCTTGCGGCGAGGTTTGGCCGAAGGGCGCTTAGCATCGTCACAGTGTCAGATATGATGGATGGCTCTGGCCATACCTCCTCGGAAGAGCGAGAATCTGGATTCGCAAGCATGGTCGAAATAGCGCTAGCAGCTTCCAGGTGAAGTACATAAAAGTTTTGCTTCAGATCGGCCTTGGGTTTGGTTTGTTCTTCGCCGGTATTTCCCACCTGACAACTGCAAGAGCTGAATTCCGGGCTCAAGTTCCGACTTGGCTTCCGCTAGATGCTGACTTCGTAGTGATCGCGTCTGGAATTGTTGAAATCTCCTTGGGCCTTGGTCTCCTAATACTCTGGAAACAGCTGCCGCGAAAGCTAATTGGGTTGGCGGCCGCGTTGTTTTTCATCGCTATTTTCCCGGGTAATCTTTCGCAGTGGATAAATGGAATCAGCGCTTTCGGACTAGACACCGACCAAGCTCGATTCACGAGGTTATTCTTTCAACCCGTGTTAGTTGTTTGGGCGCTTATTTCTACCAATGCCTATCGACTATTTAGGGGCAAGAAAACTTAGCTTTACTGCAGTAAAATCTGGGCATGCCAACAACCCAAAACATAATCGGCTTCCTGCTGCTGTCGATGGTCATAATTCTGGTACCAGGGCCAAGCGTGTTGTTTGCAATTGGTCGAGCACTGGTGCTTGGGACAAAAGCCGCGCTTATAAGCGTTTTTGGGAACGCCCTCGGTGTTGGATTGCAGATTCTTATTGTGGCCCTGGGCCTCGGTGTTCTTATCCAACAATCTCCGGACCTATTTTTTGTTATCAAGGTAGTTGGCGCACTAATGATCGGCTACTTGGGACTGAAAGCGATCTGGCAACGCAAAAAAGCTGATGCGGGTAATGCCTCGGTTTCACCTTCAGGAAAAAAAGTCCTAGGTGAATCAATTGTTGTTGGCATCACGAATGCTAAAACTTTGGTTTTCTTCATAGCAGCGTTGCCAAGTTTCGTAGATCCCTCTGGCGGCAACCCCAGCGCACAAATGCTTATTCTCGGTGTGCTATTCCTAACCATTGGAGTGACAAGTGATTCGGTTTATGCTATTGCAGCGGGTAAAGCCAGGAACTGGCTTGGCGGTTCAGAAAAACGCCTAGCAAATTTCCGTGGAATCGGTGGCCTAGCCCTGATGTTCTTGGGGCTTTACATGCTGCTGGATGCGCTCCTGTAACAAGCTAACCTTTTCGTCTTTTAAGCATTAGCGAGTCGACCTCATGCCTTGACGGAATCGAATTGGACGCTCCCCTGGATTGTACGGAAATCCCCGCGGCAACGGTGCCTAATTCTGCGGCCTCCAAGGGTGTTAGGCCTTGGGCTAGTCCGGCCACCACGTAGCCGCAAAAAGTGTCGCCCGCACCGGTAGCGTCAATTGCATCGACTGCCATTGCTTCAACATTGCCCAGGAGCTGTCCGTCATCAAATACCGATACCCCCTGAGCGCCCCGGGTGACAAACACCAGCCCCACAAGTTTAGAGAGCTCAGCACCGGCGCTTTCAAAGTCAGTAGCGCCTGCAAGTTGCGTAACTTCGGTTTCATTGAGCGTGATGATGTCAACGAATTCAAGTAGCTTGGGATCAAACTCCGATGATGGTGCGGGAGTAAGCACCACTTTCCAGCCAGCCTTCTTGGCAAGCGCGGCAACTACTAGATTATTTTCATTGCCTATCTCCAACTGCAGAACAAGAAGCCCCGGTCCCTCTTGAAAGCTTTGCTCCTGTAATTTGGGGCTGTAATTCGCCCCTGGAACAACTGCGATCTGATTCTCGCCCTCTTGATCCACGAGTATGAAGGCTTTACTAGTTGCAGTAGCGGCGTCGAGGATTCTCGAGAAGACCAATTTTTGTTCCGAAAGAAAGTTCGTCAGAAACTCACCGTCGTCATCGTCCCCAACTGCAAACTGGAAAGTTACGTCACCACCAGCCCGATGTATTGCAACAGCCTGATTCAGACCCTTCCCTCCGGCAAAGCGTCCCGAATCGGAAGCCAGTACCGTTTCCCCGGGTAACGGTAGCTTTTTCATAAAAACCGAATAATCGGCGTTGACACTGCCGACTACTGCAATGGAAATCCCTTGTTTCAAGTAGTCCCCTTTGAGTTCATGACGTTTACAAACTAGAACTTTTTCTAAGAATAGCTAAAGGACTACGAATAGAGGGCACTGACGCCTACCTGAAAAGATTCAACGCTAGTGCCTCGACGCTGTGCTAACCCAGCAGCTTGAAAAATAGGTTAGCTAACTACTGCCGGCAAGACTGAGTTCAAAGTGAACAAGCGCTCACGGAATACTTATTGGCAGAGATTTAACAGCGGATCTTTAGATCTAGAAGCTAACTTGATGGAGATGAAAAACTACTGGAGGAGTTGGCCGATGCTTAGAGTGCTAGGAATGGCTGGAGCAATCCTGCTGGTTGCAACTGGCTGCGCTGCCGCACCTGGGCCGAAGCCGATTGCCCAAATGGAGCATGTCCACAGTGTCGCAGCTGATCGGGGTAACTTTTATCTTGCCAGCCATCACGGTATTTACAAATGGTCCGATGAGGGATGGAACCTGGTCGGCGAGGAATTCGATGCCATGGGTTTGACGATTGATAAGGGCGTTTTCTACGCCAGTGGCCACCCAGGTCCCGGACAGGATTTTCCCAACCCGCTCGGAATCCTAGAATCCCGTGACAACGGAAATACTTGGACGCCAAAAACCTTCACTGGCGAGGTCGACTTCCACCTGCTTGAGGTCTCGGGAGACTCGATTGTCGGGATAGCAGCTAACTACGGTGTGGTGGTTGGATCCCAAGATGGAGCTGTTACATGGTCCAACATTGCCACTCCAAGCCTGACAAGTTTGAGCCTAAATCCGAATAACGGTGTGCAGTTCTTGTTGACCTCGGAGGGCCTCCTCTACCTAACCGAGGACTCAGGGCTTTCTCTCACAGAAATCACTGCACCTGCGGGCCTAACAAAAGTCGACTGGTCGGACAACGGAATTATTCTGGCTACCGATTCATCGATTTATACGAGCTCTGGCTTGGGAATGCCCTTCCTTGAAATTTCGCAGTCATTTACCGGCATAAGAGATGTAGCAGCTAGCGGTCTCAGCATTATTGTCCTAGATGAGCAGGGGGCACATGTCTCTACCGATAACGGCAAAATGTTCAACTTGCTGCCCTAAAGCTATTTACTGATGGGTGAAAACCCTCTGTAGTCAATCTGTCCCAAAGATGTCTCATGCGTAAAAGCTGTTTCATCAAAAGACATGAGCCACGATGTAAGCATGTTTCACACTTCGCCAACAACCTAAACTAGAGCTAGCATTTCGGGAACTATAAGCCGAGGCAGAATGTTGTTACTACTGATAAGAGAGGCCTCACATGTACACAGCAACATGGAACGGCAAAGTAATCGCGCAGTCCGATAAGACGGTGGAAATCGAAGGAAATCAATACTTCCCACTCGATTCAGTGACACCCGATTACCTCACAGATTCCGAAATGCAGACGAGCTGCCCATGGAAGGGAACCGCAAGCTATTTCAACCTAAATGTTGACGGCGAAACCAGCAAAGACTCGGCATGGACTTATAAAACCCCAAAAGACGGCGCAGCTTCGATCGCCGGTCACGTGGCCTTCTACCGAATGGTAGAGGTCACTAACAGCTAGCCACTAGCCGGAATTCGACTATTGATTGAATTTATAGATGTCACAAAGACGTATGGCGAAGATTCCGCGGTCTTCGACTTTTCGCTAACTGTCCAGAGCGGAAAAATAACTGTGCTCATGGGGCTTTCAGGTTCCGGTAAAACAACTCTTCTTCGCACCGTAAATAAGCTAGTGCAGCCGACTGCAGGATCTGTGCTGATTGACGGTAACGACATAGCCGAACTGGATTCAGTGGTTCTCCGAAGATCAATTGGCTATGTCATGCAGGAGGTCGGATTACTACCCCACAAGAGCGTTTTAGACAACGTGACCCTGATCGCCAACATAGCCGGTCAGACCAAAGATGAAGCGCTAAAGAACGCCCTGGAGTTACTAGAACTAGTCGGCATTGATGAGAGTTTTCACGATCGCTTTCCCGGACAGCTGTCCGGTGGACAGCAGCAGCGAGTTGGAGTGGCAAGAGCGCTTGCGATCAAGCCGAATATTCTTCTTATGGACGAGCCCTTTGGCTCGGTAGACCCGATTGTCCGAGAGGAACTGCAAGACGAGCTAATTCGAATTCAACGGCAGCTTTCGCTCACCATTATTTTGGTTACACACGATCGATACGAAGCAATCAAACTAGCTGATCAGCTGGTGGTGCTGAGCAAAGGCGCGAAGATTGAACAGGCAGGCACTTCAAAAGAGCTAATTGAGAAGCCGGCCAACAAGTTCGTGCAAAAACTACTTGGGTTGTAGCGGGAGCACTTATGGAGTGGGCCGCTAAAAACCTTGACTTTGTACTTGAACTATCGTTCAATCATCTGTTGATTTCCCTTGCACCACTTGTGTTGGGTTCAGTCTTCGCCTTTGCCCTAGTCAGGTTCACTCCAGTAAAGCTCACTGGGACAATTGGTACCACTTTTAGTGCAATCTACGCAGTTCCGTCTCTGGCAATCTTCGTGGCATTGCCCGCAATAATTGGAACCAGCTACCTAGGTCCAACCAACGTAGTGATTGCCCTGAGCGTCTATGTTGCAGCATCGATGTTCTTCTCCACCCGAGATGCCTTTAGCCAGGTGCCTAAGCCAACAGTTTTTATCGCCAGGGCTCAAGGGTTGAGCCCCCTTCAACTATTTGTTCATGTCGAGTTACCCCTTGCAATCCCGGGCCTCATCGCAGGACTGCGAGTAGCGGCGGCGAGCACTGTGTCCATGGCATCGATCGGTGCCATCGTCGGCGTTAGAAACTTGGGCTATTTATTCCTAGATGGCTTCCAGCGAAAAATCCCCGAGGAGATACTGACCGGGCTCCTCGCGATATTTCTAATCGGCATTGCAATGGATATTGGACTTTGGGCTCTAGGTAAGGCCCTCACCCCATGGACTTCAAGATCGGCCCAGCGTGTTTAGCATCGGTGAGCTTTTCGATTGGCTTACGGATCCTGAAAACTGGACGGGCAGATACGGTCTTGCCAACTTATTTGTAGAGCATTTAACGCTCACCCTTGTGTCTCTGGCAATTGCTGGATTGCTAGCCATTCCGATCGGCATAGCCATCGGCCAATCGGGACGCGGCGAGACGCTGGTGATAGCGATTTCGTCCGCCTCTAGGGCTATCCCCACGATGGGCCTGATGTTCGCGCTGGTGATGCTTATGGGTGTCGAATTTAGGCAGTTCGCCGTAGTTTTGGCGCTGGTTGGCATAGCTATTCCGCCTATTTTGGCAGGAGCATATTCTGGTATCAAGTCAATACCCATAGTCATCCGAGAAGGCGCTCGGGCTCAAGGCATGACCACGTTGCAGCAGATTCGGCATGTTGGCTTGCCACTTTCGGCACCCTCAATGGTTGGTGGTTTCAAGATCGCCTATCTTCAAGTGGTGTCCACCGTGGTCCTTGCACCGCTAGTCGGACTTGGTGGCTTGGGTTTTGGAGTTATCCAAGGTCTGGCTCTTCGAGATTTTGCTCAACTAACGGGAAGTGCTTTGGTCATTGTGCTGTTGTCAATTACCGGAGAGAGACTCCTCGCAAGAGCACAGAGAACATCACATCGTCGTCTCACGCATTCGAAAATAGGCAGATAACAAGAAGGAAAACCAATGACAAAACCAATAAAAAAATCAATTAAAAGTGCCATTGCTCTCAGTGCCGTTGCGGTGCTGGGGCTTGCAGGCTGCGCCGAGTCAAACAGCGAGCCGCTTGTAATCGGCTCTCAGGCTTACTACTCAAACGAAATAGTTGCCGAGGTATATGCCCAGGTTCTGGAAAACGCGGGCTACTCGGTTGACAGGCAATTTGCCCTTGGACAGCGTGACGTCTATGTACCGGCGCTTTTGGCCGGCGAAATCGATCTTTTCCCTGAGTACACCGGAAACCTACTTCAGCACTTTGACCCCGCAGCCACGGCGACCGCGGAGGAAGATGTTTACCAAGCTTTGCAGGCGGCATTGCCAGCAGGCCTAACCGCACTTGCACTCTCGGGAGCTTCAGATCAGGACTCTTACAACGTCACAAGTGACTTTGCAATGAAGAACAACCTAACCTCTATCGCAGATCTTGCCGGAGTCTCCGGAATACGTCTCGGTGGCGCCCCAGAGCTAGCTGAGCGACCATACGGACCAATGGGCCTGATGAGTTTCTACGGCGTAACAGTTGAGTTTGAGGCAACCGGAGACACCACCGTTGAATCGCTGGAAGCAGGGCTAATTGACATGGCGAACGTTTATAGCGCCGACCCAAGAATCCAGCAGCTTGGATTGGTCACATTGACAGACCCGCAGGGACTTTTCTTGTCTTCTAACCTTGTGCCAATTGCCTCGGATGCAGTGAATCAAGAAGCACGCGATCTAATCAATGCCGTTTCATCGGCGATGACAGCAGCAGACCTAGTTGCTCTCAACGTCAGAAGCGTTGAAGAACAACTGTCGTCAGCTGTTATTGCCAGGGACTGGTTGCTATCAAAAGGTCTTATTGACTAATTAGAAGCTTTAAAAAAAATAGCCCCGGTCAGCTTCAAAACTGAATGGGGCTATTTTTTTGTTCCCTTGAGACTAAGCGTTTTTCTTGGACTTGGTAGAGGTTTGTTTTTTAGACTTGCCCTCCAAGGGTTCGGGGTCCTTTGACCACGTTCCTTCGCGCCCAGCCCTCAGGAAGTCCCAGGTGTCTAGCGGTGGAGGTGCTTCCATATAAAAACCTGCGTTGACCGGTTCTTTTTTCCGGCTGAAAGACTTCTCAATGTGCTCTGATTTACGAGGGCTAAATGCGGCTGACGGCTTCGTTTTCTCAAGAGGCACTTTCGGTTTCTGGCTCTTGCCCTTTGCGACCTTCGCCAAGGCAATACCGAGAAGAACAAGCAGAATCAAAAGCGCAAAAGCGCCCCGAAATGGAAATACGATAAAAGTCGCAGACCTTGTCGTCACCACGGGCTCTTCGGAGCCGCTCCTGGAGGAAGTTATCAAGTCCACTTGATACATTCCCCAGCCCTCTAAAAGGTTCACTACGCTTTCTGAGCCCTGAATATTGCCAACGGCCGCAATTTCATTGCGCCTAGATTGTCCCGGAAGCATGGTGGCCTCAGAAAACTCGTGTTCAAAAACTATTGCGCTCCGGTCCGCCTCGCTCGCAAACCAGCCAGCTTTTCTGACCTCGACCTTATGAGATGCAAAAGTGAAAATGTTGCCCAAGTTGCTTTGATTAAAAGCAATAGCAACCTGTCCGCCCTCGATAAAGCCGACTGGCGAAACCGCACCCTCATCACCCATCTGCCCTGCCGGAATCACGCCTAGATTGCTGATTTCAAGATCGGAGTTATAGACCGCAGAGCCAGCGACATAACTTTCAGGGCTGGCGTAAACAAAGATGAGAGCTTGTAGCGCCACACCGATGACATTGCCCGAAGCTTCCGCCTCGGGTGGATTCACTCTCTTGAGCCTCACGGCAGCAGCGAGTGGGCTCGATTCCAAGTCTTCGGCCGATATACGAAGCTGAACTTTAATCTCTTGCTGCTCGCCATTAGAAATGTACTCATTGGTCTCAAGCACTGTTTCTAGTCGACCCAAACCGGTGAGTGGAGTACTGCCAGCGGGAGGAGTTGTGCGTAGACCATTGTCATCAGTCCAGACATCAAGAAGGTCTATCTCAAGTCCAGCCGGGCTAGGTCCAAAGACTGAAAATACCACCTCACCCACATAATCGGATGAAGCACTCTTCTCTAGGACAACTGAAGAAGTAAGTATCCCGATGCCGTTTGAATCGTTCTCGGCATGCGCAGGATAGCTTCCAATCGCGAGGACAGAAAAAAGCCCAAACGCTACTGCTGCAGAAATTATCTTCTTATTCAAGTCTCTGCTCCTCTATCCATTGGTCAGAGTCAAATTCACTGTCGAGGCGCTATCTTCATGTGCAGGAGAACCACTGACATCCAGACCTGCAGCCAAAACAGCCGATGAGTCTGTAGCAGTGGAGACACTGAGCGCAATGAGAGCCTTGGAAGCGAGTCTTGATCTACCTGATCTCGCTAGCATTTTGCTCTCCCTATCTTTTCTCACATTGGATAATTGCGGAATTATCCTAAAACTAGTTTGTGGTGCTCAACTTTTGGCTCGGAACTTCGAATGGAATCCATTTTTGAGGGGGTAACACATCATTAGGATCTTGAATAAATCATTTATCAGTCCCTGTCTAGCTGTCGAGACAGCATCACCGACTGTGGTGCTGGCAGAAGCAAAAAGTCTCGTCCCTCGACTGTCAAGATTTGATTTACATTTAGGAGAAAGCAATAACGACATTGACCTTGACCTTGTTCTCAGAAGAGACTCAACAATAATTGACACCCCATTAATAACGGGCTTCAAAGACCCAAGGATCTTGAAACCAGTCTTTACGCCGCTCACCAACGGCTCGGTTTTCCTTAATAAAAAATCACTGATCTCAACGAGCGGGGTTGTGCCGGCAGGCGGAGTTGTGGATACACCATTTTCATCAGTCCAGACATCTACGACATAGATCTCCAGTCCAGCTTGGCTAGCTCCAAAGTCTCAAAAGACCGCCTCACCCGTATACGCGGATGAAGCGGTCTTTTCAAGGTCAGCGGAGTAAGGATCCCGATGCCATGTGATTCATTTTCAGCTTGCATAGGATAGCGTCCCGTCACTAGGGCAGAAAAACCCCAACGACGCTGTAGAAACTATCTCTTTGCTCGCATTGGAGCTCTGTTATGAACCGGAGAGGCTCAATGTCACTGTCGCACCGAAGGCTCCCACTCCTGCGCTCCCAGGAACGGTTGCCGTCACTGTGAAGGCCCCCGCAACTGCCCCACCCAAGTCCGAAATCGACAATCCTACTCGATTGGCTTCCGTCACACTAGAGCCCGCCAGACCGGTAAAAGTGGCAATCGATGCTGTGACAGTAGCAGTTTTGTCAGAGCAGTCCGTATTTTTTCCCTGCGTGATCGCGGGGGTGAGGTTAGCTGAGCCAGTGGCAGCCTTGGCTACTGCCCCAATGACCACGGCACTGGCTGACACCGTAGAGGAAGTCGCGGTGCACCCAACCGAACCACTCACATCTACACCCGTGGCCAAAGCCGCCGATGTGCCCATAAAAGTTGAGACACCTAGCGCCATGAGAGCCATGGCAGCGAGTCTAGATTTACTTGATTTTGCTAACATTTTGATTCTCCTTATCTTTTCTCAGAACTGGATAGTTCCAGAGCTGGTTCAAAGTTATTTAGAGATCGCCGTCTTTTGTTGCCAAAAGTTGGGATTGACCCCAGTTTTGAGGGGGTAATACATCATTCAGGGCTTGAATTCATCACCTACAAACCACTCGATAAAGTCGCTGAGCTTCTAATCTCCCGAAAGAGTCAATTCCACTTCCGCCGAGAAGGCCCCAATTGTTGCGCTTCTGGGAGCAGTTGCGGTTACCAAGACCGAGTTATTGCTTGGGGTGCCTAATAAAAGAAAAGTAAAAGTTTTGTGAATCACAGGGCTTGCCACACCGTTCAGTGAGGCAAATCTGGCATCAACGGTGGTGGTTCTGGTGCTACAGTCCGACAGTTTTCCCTGCGTGAAGTTGTAGGTAATGGCCTTTGAAGCAGTAGAACCTGGAGCTATGGCTTCAAATGACACTTCGTTGGTCGGGACCGACAATGATGAGGATGTCTCTTCACAGCCCACCGTGCCGCTAACCGTTACTTCTATCGCCAGTGCCGAGGAAGTGTTCATAAAATTGGTAACACCCAGCAGCATCAGGGCTATGGCGGCGAATCTGGACTTACCTGATATCGATAGCATCGCTCTCCCTGAACGCCTTTTAGACTATCAGTTCCAAAAAGTTTTCGGCAGAATAGTGGATGTTAGTCAATTTTTTGCAAAAAACATTGAAATAACTCAAGTTTTGAGGGGTTAGCACATCATAAAAGCCTGAAACAACTATTTGTTACCCATGGCTAGCTAGTTGGTGATTCTCAACTGCGGGTATCAAGGCAATGTTCGGCGAAGATGATGACTTCGCCATGTTGATGATTGCAAGTGCTCTCAAGGCTTGTGTAACAAGGCGCAAGCCCTAGATCTCAAGGTTTAGGACTTGCTAGAAAGACAAAGTCGCCGACTTTGGCTGGGGTCGAAGCCAATAGGCTCCCGGACTGGCAACATTGAAATAACATTTACGAAAAGTGCCACGCGAACTGAACTTGCTTTTGGTCTCAAAACAGACTTGCTAAAAATCGGAATCCTGATGCTCAAGAGTTTTGAAGACCCAGGGCACTTGAACCCGCCTCCCTGTATACAAACGGTTCGGTGCACATCAAAAACAAGTCACTGGAATCGGCGAGTGAGAGGCCGCCAGAATGAGGAGTTGTGGGTAAAACATTGTCATCAGTCCTAACGTCCACAATGTCGAAACCTAGTCCAGCCGGGCTGGCTCCTGAAACTGAAAAGATCGCCTCAGCCCAACCAGCAAAGGTAGCGGTCTTTCAACGAACATTGAAAAAGGGTAAGGATTCCGATTCCCTTGCTTAGTTCTCAGCTTGCGCAGGATAACTTTTAATTCTCAAGTGAGAGAGAAAGCTCCAGTGCCAGTGCAATTGCCAGTGCTAGTGCTGCAGAAACTGACCCGTTGTGCTCGTTGCTGCTCCGCTATCCGCCAACTAGGACAAATGTCACTGTCGCACCGAAGTTTCCGGTCTTTGCGTCTTCAGGGACGTCGGCGACCAATGAGTACTTACCAGCGTCTTCACGTAGAGAAATTACTACTCTCTGATCCGCCAGATCAAGGTGCGCCCCTCCGGTGAAATCTCCAATTGAAAAAGACTCAATAGAAGCGGTTTTGTCGGAGCAGTCCACTCTTTTTCCCTGATTTATAGTCACTTCGAGCTCTATTATCTCGCTGCTGCCACTCTTCGCTATTTGTCCAAAGTCCACGGGAGCGGTGGATATTGTCGAGGGTGTGGCCTCGCATTCACTCGAATCGTCCCCGGCTGTGGTCGAACCGCTATCTTCCACGCCTGTGGCCAGTGCAGTCGATGTGCCCATAAAAACGGTAGCGCCCAGCACCATTAGAGCCATTAGGGCGGTGAGGGCCGTGAATGCGAGCCTAAATTTGCAAGATCTGGCCAACATTTTTGATCTTCCTAGTCTTCTCTCAGTCTTTTGTGATGAGCGGATAACTCCAAACCTGACCACAAATTGAATGCAGGTGCTCATCTTTTAGCAAGAAAACATCGGATTGACCCTAGTTTTGAGGGGGTAATACAGCACTAGGAGCTTGAATCAACTATTTACTCGCTCCTAGCCTCGGTAGTTGATACTTTTTACCTATGGCTATCAAGACAATGCTCGTTGAAGATGATGACTTCACTAGGTTGATGATTTCAAGCACTCTCAAGTCTCAGGGCTTAGAACTTGCTATCGAGACAGCATCACCGACTGTGGCACTTGCTGAAGCCAACAGGCTCAATCCGCAACTTGCAATTTTGGATTTACACTTAGGAAAAGGCCCCACCGGAATTGACCTTGCGGTTGCCCTAAGACGAGACTTGCCAAAAATTGGAATCCTGATACTCACAAGCTTTGAAGACCCAAGACTCTTGAATCCAAACCTTCCACAACTGCCATACGGTTCGGTGTACCTCAATAAGAAACAAGTCACTGAGATCCGTGTTCTGACTGCCGCCATTGCTACTTGTTTAGACCCAAAAACATGGCATGCACCGGCGAAGTCCAAATCAAACACCGACAGTCAGCTCGGTGACTTGAGTAGCACACAGATTGAAATACTCCGGCTCATGGCACAGGGCTACTCAAACTCCGAAATAGCCAAGAGGAGGTTTGTCACAGAAAGATCTCAAGAAACGGCGATTGCCAGATTAGCCAAGGCCATGGGTGTTAGTCAGGATAGCTCCAAAAATCAACGCGTTCACATGGCGAAGGTCTATTTCAGGTCTCTAGGAACTGAGTCCGGTCAAGATGATTTTTAGTTGGGAGCAGATTAGGCAAGACGTCGGTGGTCGCTGGTTTCTAGACCGAAAGTCTCTACTAATTTTGGCCCCGTACTTGCTCGTAATCTCGTTACTATCGGCAAACGTGGTCCAAGACAGCTCCTGGGTGACGGGACTCGATTCCTTCCAGCGATATAGTCTTTTACTGCTGGCGAACGTCTTATCCCTGGTTATCTGCTGGGCATACTTAGAGCTCGCGGCAGCCACGGTCTTTCGCAATCGAGCAAGCAAACCGGCGGCAATATCCACAGTTATTGGCTTTGGGGCGTCTCTTGGATTTTTAAAAGGCATCACCACCGGTTATTTGTCTTGGATGCTCGGGGTGGAGGATGAACTAAGAACCGCACTAACAGATCGCATATTGCAAACATCCCTCAGCGGCATGTGGACAGTTCCGCTAGTTGCTCTAGGCGCAGCCACTCTGGCAAAGTACAGGTTGGAGCGCGAACTATTGCTAGCCGAGAAGGTCGAACAAGCGCTTAAAGATCCGGGATTCCTGTCATCGAATAAAAACAGCATGGCGCTCAGTGAGTTGATGACAGCATCCAGGGCTTCGCTAGCAGCCCTCAAGGAACAGGTAGCAAACAGCCTTGGCAGCGCCGGGGTTGCAACGCAGCTCCGCGCAATAATCGAGACCGAACTTCGACCACTAAGCCACAAGATTTGGGATCAAGAAAAAACAAACAAAACCCGGGCAACTCTTCCGGATGTATTGTTCTTAGCCCTTCGAAAAAACCCTTTTCCACTTCGGATAATCGGGACCGGTTTGCTACTTGGGCATTTCCCTTTGAATCTGGTCGTCTTTCCGGTTTTAGAAGCAATTGCTAGATCGGGATTGTTGGTTTGCATCGCGCTGGCGATTCTTGCACTGATGCGACGGATTCCTCGCCCTAATAAAGCAACTTCAGTTTTGGTTGTTATCTTTGGAAATTTGTTGGCCACCTTCGGAACCATAGCTGGCTCATTGCTAATCTTCCAAATGCCACTGAGCTTTGGCGAAGTAGGCTCTTGGACCGCGTTGTTTTTCTGGCTCGTGCAATTAAGTGTTTTCGCCTCCCTTGCAACAGAGGTTGTGAGGAGTCGCGTTGAAATTAGATCCGAATTATTAGATCTGGTTGGTGAAACTGGTCTGGACTCAGAGGTTCTGATGGCTACGGCAAGAATAAACAACAAGGCATTGGCGCAGTATGTTCACTCTAATTTGCAGAACAAGCTTTTCACATCGGCCCTCAAGTTAGAGAGCCGGCCCCTAAACCCAATCGAGATTAGTCACATACTCAGCGAGGTCGAAGCGTTATTGAATGCTGAGCCAAGCGATTATCTCCGAGTGTCAACTAAGTCAATTGCTGAGCAGCTTAGGGAACTAGCCGACCGCTGGGATGGATTTGTCGCAGTTGAACTAATGACCGATAAGGGCAAAGAAAAGATGGATCCACAAGTTGCCGGACCCTTGATGCTCGCTGCGGAGGAGGCGGTATCTAATGCCGTGCGGCACGGACTCGCCTCGAAGATAACGGTTCAACTGATTCAGGGAGAAGGCGAAATCTTGCTAGTCGTAACCGATGACGGCATCGGTCCTAGATCTGGTGCTGCTGGGCTCGGAACAGAGCTGTTTGATGCTCTCTCGGGTAAACATTGGCAGCT
>Ga0335398_10000914_pt1 | contig 51542 bp, 42 predicted proteins | sample BON03_FD_205742 | JGI IMG/M metagenome (GOLD analysis project Ga0335398, IMG submission 205742) | Freshwater microbial communities from Lake Bonney liftoff mats and glacier meltwater in Antarctica - BON-03 (spades assembly) (version 2) | ecosystem: Environmental > Aquatic > Freshwater > Ice >... | reverse complement strand
TGGCGTCGATCAAGTCAGACGAGCATCTTGCCGAAGCACAGCGGGTCATGGACGGACTGCTCGCCCGTGATAGGCTCGACGAAGGTGAGGAGACTTATCTCGACGCCCTGAGCGACCTCGTGGGCTCCTATGAAGACGAGCATCATGCGATTGAACCAGCATCCGATGCCGACATGCTGCGTCATCTGATGGAAGCCAAGGGGGTGTCTCAGATGCAATTGAGCCGGGATACAGGTCTGCCCAAGTCCACGATTTCCGAGGTGCTCGCCGGAAAGAAGCCGTTCAGTCGAAAAATGATCCAAGCACTGGCAAACTACTTCCATGTCGATGTCGGAGTGCTGGTGGCAAATATCTGAGTTGAATATAGCCCGAACGAAGGGCGAGCAGAGTGAGGATTCATGTGATGCGAATTGCCGGAAGTTCTCCGCAAGGTCGAGTAGCACTTATTCATTTCCTCATCTTGCTCGTCGCTTTTTCCGTCCGTATCACGTTTTTTCCCGTCAGGCCAAACGAAGCCACGCCGCAGCAGGTTGCGATTTTTGAATCTGCTTCGGCTATAGTTGCAATCCTGAGTTTCCCGCTTGGCTACCTTGAGTTCTTACTCCCAACCACAACAGAAAAGTTCTCAGACCGGCAACTACTCTGGCCCGTCTTGATCCCATTGAATTCGGCCCTTTGGGGATATTCTGCCGTCTGGACAATGCGGCGAGTGACTCGTCTGGTATGGCAACAAACTCCGCCCAAATGCGGCCGCTGACAAGTGAGAGTGTCTCAATAACGCATGCGATCTGACGCTGCCCCAAGCTGATCCTGAGTTCGCTTTGAGGCCAAATCAGTGCCACTCACCTGTACATCACAAAACCAACACGGCAGCCGCTTTACGATGAGACCAAACGGCTCAGGAGGAAGCTCTCACTGACGCGCGGGATTCGCGGCGGGTGATACGGAATGCCTGGCGAGACTTCGTCAGTCCGGCTTCATTGCGGAAACGTTTCCGGAAGTTTTTGACGAAGTCCACCCATGTTTCGGCACTGCATTCCAAACGCTCAAGAATCGGAGCACAGTCTGCCGAGATCGCTCCCACTTTGTCTTTGCGAATCTTTCGACCCGTCCAGTCAAGTCGCTTCAGATACTGATCCAGAGTTATCGAAAGGTAACCTTTGTTGCTGGCTCAACGAGTCGATGGCTTCTCTCGCACTTTCTTTCTTAGTGGATCAACTGCAATCGGAGCAAGCCAGCCAGCTTTCTCACCATGCTCAATACGAACATCCTGAGCATCCGCTGTAGAAACTTCAGCCGCAGACACACGATCTTCGATGCGTTCTTTCACGCTCGTGAAGTCGCTGGTCTCAGGCGTCGTCGCAATGCCCGCTCGAATCGGATTCAGATCCACATACGCCATGCAGGCCACAATTGCCACTTGTTTTGCTCCTGGCCGAGACATCAAGACTACGTATGGTGTCAAAGATTGTTTGGAAACTATTCGAGCAGTTTTTTGATCCGTCGAATTTGTTTGCGAACGATGATCGGAATACGTTCCAAAACAGGCGATGTGCCGTAACTGCCGGCAAACTGTCCAACGACCTCCGGGATGACCTGCGTCAGCTGTTCGCTCAGGCTGGCGGCGGCCTTGAGGATCATCGGGGCGCGAACGCCGAAGTCGTCGGCCATGGCGTGGAGTTGCTTTGTTCCGATCTGGTCCGGATCAGTGACGCCGCCGAGACTCATCGCCACATGCCGGGAGATGTTCTGGTAGTTTCGGGTACACACGAGATCGTAAAACGGAGCCAGTCGCGGGCTGCGGCGGTCTTCGTACAGCAGCGACAGATTCTTGCCGTGCGCGTCCGCGTTGCCGACCAGCAGATTGAACAGCAGCCACTGCATCAGCTTCTGCAGTTCGACGAGCGGAAATGAGGCGTGTCGACGAATGATCTCCACGCACTGCTTTAGTCCCGGTCCACCTTCCTTTTCGTACTTTCTTTCGGCGCTGATACCGAGTGCCTGACAAAAATCTTCCTGATGAATTCGATGATAGAAGCCGCCTTCCAGCGTGCGGTCGTAACGCAGGATCACGGCGATGTTGGCTCGATCCGTTCGACGCAGCTGAATGTCCACCACCGGCAGCCCGACTGCGCCCGCCAGCATCGTGACGAACGTTTCGTTTTCTGGCAGGTGCGAGTAAAACGGCGACGCGAACTTGAGCAGATAAGTGCTCGGCGTGTTGCCCAGCGGAACGAAGATCTTGCCGTCCTGAATATGAACGGGCAGCTTGTCCTGGGCGCCGGCAAGTGACAGCCGCGCTTCGTTTTGTCCGGTCACCGCCGAGAAGGCGTTGGGCGTGCCAACCGACCAGTCGGCCAGTTGCTTTTCACCGATCTCTTCATAACGCTGAACAGGCTGCACCGGCTGGTCCGAAACAGTGATCGCCAGTGCTCCGGCGCAGTCGCCTCCAATGGCTTTCAACAATTCGAAATCATTTCCCTGCGAGATCTTTAGCGACTGACAGATCTGCTGACGCACATTGGCTTCGGGCAGCAGATTGACGAAGAAATGATGGCACGCGTTGGTTTCGAAGTTGCCATCCAGCGGCAGCGAAATCGAAATCGGAAAACCGTCGGGACTTTGCTGCCACTTGGGGCGGTACTGAAACTGCATTTTCCCGGAATCGGTGAGCCGCAGCTCGCCGATGGTTTGGCTCTGGTAGTGGACGTAGAGAGTTTCTGACATTTTGCTGAGATCCACCAGGCTCGTACCGCAGCGTTTCGTTCGCGGAGCGAACGACGACTATCCCCGCCGTTCAACGTGTAGTTCAAGGCCAAACAATTGCAATACGCGAATTGCCAGGCCCAACTGCAACGTAGGCTTGCCTCGTTCCAGTTCTGATAGAAATCGCACGCCGACCCCGGATAAAGCAGCCGCGTCTTTCAGAGTCAGCCCGGCCTCTTTTCGTCGCTGTCGAACCAATCGACCGATCTGCAGCGTATCATCAACTTTCACCATAAAATCATCCCGAACGGTATCATTTGGCTGCTTAATTCGGCAGCGATCAATTTATGTCCCGATCGGGAATATAGGTGCATTTATCTGCCGAGTCAACAGAAATGTTCCCGATCGGGACAATTACTGACAGAGTGGCGGCGGTCTTTTCATATCTGCCGCTCGCTTTGTGAACCATCAGATGTTCGGCTCGATCGTCAGGCTCCGCTGCACCTGACCAGAAGGTATGAGCAGCGACGCCGACGATCGTGAATTTAGAAGAGTGAATGCTGGGGTTTGGCGAGTCCCAAATTATCTGAGACCAAAACAAGCCGAGATGTCCGTTAAGGCGTTTCATGTTTCTCGTACGGAAGTTACCGTTGCCGAGTTTCGTGAGTTTGCCGAAGCCACTAGCTATGTGACCGATTGCGAGAGTGGTGTTGCACAATGTGGTTCCATTCCAGTCGGAAAATATTTCCCCCAATCAATTGACAATCTGACTTGGAGAGATGCAGGTTACGAACAGTCAGAGCAACATCCTGTTGTTGCACTTTCACGCACCGACATGGAACGCTTTTGCGAATGGAAGACATCTGTTTCCGTGTTCCTGTTTCCATTGCCGACGGTGGCGGAGTGGAAAGTGGGGTTCGAAGGCGAGGAAACGTTAGCTCAGCTAAACGCGAACCCTTCAGATTTCAGTACTTTTCGTGATCTTGCGCTTGCCACTGTGGATAATCGAATTGGAAACCCCGGTTTTGACGACGGGTGCATCTTTGCCGTGGCTGTGACGACGAAGCAGCAAATCGCAGGATGTTATTTTCCATTCGGAAATGGAGACGAGGTCTGGACTTTTCCGGCGACTAATTTTCTGGACCTTGCATCCTCAAGTTTTACTTTCTGTGGTAGTGGTTGGCTGTCGAAGATCGAGGACGTTCGTAGTACCATGCCAACAGCCAATTCAGACGTTTTCATCACCAATGGGTTTCGACTTGTACGAGAAGATAAGGCAGATCAATGAACCCTCGGCAACTGAACTTAAGTCGCTGTAGTGAATGGGATCAGTGCCATGCACATGAAGAGTATTTTTGAGTGTGAAGTTTTCGGCATACCTCCCTTCAGAGATTCCAAATTGGCTGCTGCCATTTTTTTTATACGGTCAACATGAAAGACGTGGTTACTCCATCGAGCCCCCCTGCCTGAACGAGTACAAGAGCACCAAAGGAAGGACATCAAAGAAGGGAGGAGATGCGAAACGCACCCTGAAAATTATGACGTCTGTTTTTTCAGCTTTTCGATGTGAGCCATCAGTTCGTCTTCGCTGGCAAGGCCGCAGAAGTAGAAACAGATCATTTTAAACGTCCGCTTCGTCGGCTTGCGGCTGGTCCACAAAGCAATCAGCATGCAGGCAATGATCGCTGAGTACGTTTGAATCTCGATACCATTCTTTTTGTGGCTCAGCAGGTGTTTGCATCCCAGTATGTGCTTGAAAAATTAAAAAAAGATTTCAATCGCCCGACGATAAGAAAATATTTAAGCAATGACATCCGCTGGCACGTCCAGCAAGTTTGTGGCGATGCGAAGAATACCGTCGCTGTCCACTCCACTGGAACCGCCTGCATAAGCACCCGTGCGTAATTTTCTTCGTTTAACGGCAAGCCGAAGGCGTCGGTTTTCTGTTAATTTGCCTACGCCTCTGGCTCGCCGTTAAACGAATTATGCCCAATATCTTGTGCGTAGGTGCTTACTTGCTGCGAGATGTGTGAGGATTGATACGCACACAAATTGGCTTGCAGCAATCCTCGCAGTGATGTGACGATCGGCTTGAAGAAATACAGCAGCAACATGCAGTACTGGTCGTAGTGCAGGGTGCGATTGTCTGCCGTATCGCGTTCACACGCATCATCGTGCAGCGGCTTTAGCAGCGGCTTTAGCAGCGGCGCAATCTGATCGAAGTACTTCAGACCGGTGATGTCCTTCTCGGCCAGCTTCGTCTTCTCGGTGGGCGTTGAGTGTGTATTGCCATCTTCTTCTATATGTGAAGCCTGGCAACTTCAGAACGCGCGCGCAAGAGCGCACACAAAGTTTTTTCCGGATTTCGCCGCGACCACCTCAAACGCCGTGCCGAACAGTATTGGGCCTGACCCCTTTTGATTCGGAATGCTGACGAAGTGTCTATTCCGGGGTCTCAACTTCCACGAGCGGTTGCAGAAGGGCGGGCTTTGAGGGGACTCGACTATAGACCGATTCATCCCCTGTGTGCAGGCCGAGCACGGCGCGGCTGATGACCGGCGGCATGAGACTGCGATATATCAACACCTGATGATCGCCGATCCGAATTCGGAAACCGCAGGCTTCATGGCTGCCGACCGTGCGGCGATTTTCGGTGACGGTCAGTCGCGCCCAGTCGGCCGCGGCGTCGGATCGCTTCGGATGCCAGTCCATTGCAAGTGGCATGACGACACCACCCTGGCCAACGGCCGACAGCTGCAGACGACCGTCCTGCTCCCGATAACTGCCGTGCGCATGCTGAATACGATCGTCTTCCATCCAGATCGGGAACGTTCGGATCGTGCGCGGCCCGTTGAGCAGCGACAGTTCGCGTGTCACTGCGTCGGCAGTACACACTGTTCCCTCCGCGAGTGGAACAGACGTCGTCAGTTCTACTTTGCGGTCGGCATCTTTTGTGGTGACACTGTCCGTGAGAATCGCAAAGCGATCATGAGGCGCGAGCAGTAACTGACGAACTCGTTTGACGGGCGCCGAATCTTCGCCTTCCAGTTCTACGAAGATTGTTTCCGGATCAAGAAACCAGCAACTGCATTTCCAGGTGGCTGGCCCCGGAATGACTTCTCCGTCAACCTTCACCGACCAGTCCCAGTGGCCCGTCAGAATCGGGACACCCGCTGCCGCGAGAAGAATTTGAGCGTCACTGGAATGCCATTCCAGCGTGGCCACGTCTGAATCGGCGTCGAGCCCGGATCGCAGAATCGCGACACAGGAGTTGTCGGATTCCCAAGAGCCCGCCAACTTCAGCTTTCCCTCTGAAGCGGCTGTTTTTTCTGCCGCGCCAGTGGATTCTGCTTTGGGGTCCGTATCTTCAGACGATTTTTTCTTTTTGAATTTCCTAAGACGAGGCACGTCCTCACTAGCCGGTTTTTGACAGGCCTTCAGCATCTTTTGAAGACGACTTTCCCATTCCGAGCCGACCAGGGGAAGCACGAATTCCAGAACCTGCGACAGCGGCGGCGACAGCAATTCGGGCGCATCGTCTTCCGAATGATGATGCGACACCGGCAGGACGAACAAAGTCGATCGCTCGATCAATGATGCGAATCGGCAATGACCTTCGTCGCTCCAGACAGGCTGCTCAAAAATCGCCGACCAGAACGCGCAGCGTGAGAGCGGGGCCATCCATTCGGGCAGCCGACGCAGCAAGGATCCGTGTACGATCCCGTCGTCATCGGTGCTCTCGGTCAGGACTTTTTCCAGCGATTCTCTGGCCGACTTCTGCAGAGACGGTCCGGCCTGCAGCGGGCTGAACAGCAGACTGCAGATCCACGGCATTTCTCCGGTGGAGATCAGCTGACGAATGGCGTCGCTGCTGCCGGTGGAGGCTTCACTGCCCTCAAACAGACCGCCGATGGATTCACTCAGCAACGCGTCGACAAGGATGCCCAGAGTCGCAGTGAAGCGTTCGGCGGATAAGCGATGGCTTTCGCGCAACAGGATTTCGGCCAGCACGATGCTTTCCCAGGGACCCGGTGGACCGGCCGATTCGACCAGCCAGTTGGCAAGAATTTCTTCGTAGGGCGATTCGGCTTCGGTTCGCTTGTCTTTTTTTTTCCCGCGAGACTTTGAGCGACCGTCCTGGGACTGCCGGGCTGTCATTTCATCAAGCGATGCTGCCAGTTCTCGTTCACGGCCGCTGAGCTCCACATGGCTTTCGGACCACAGGGCCAGAAGCGGCAACGATTTGAGATGCTTCCGAAGACGCTTCTGAGGCCGTGCGAACTCTTCGACATACGCTTCATGAAACGCGGCGATGTCATCTGCCGAGAGGGCTTTGCGAAGTGCCGCTGACATGCGACGGTTCACGGGAAACAGCCGCAGTGCTTTTTTTGATTTTGAAGTCGTCGTTGCCATAATCAACACTCATTTCGGCTGTCTGCAGCCTAAGACAAACGTTCCTCCGTGAAAACTATTTCCTTATCGGGCAATGCTGAGAAGATTGGTTTCGTCTGTGTGAGACGGGAATAAAACTCTCGCCTCGGAGAGGCGAGGCACATTGCTGGTCACCTACATTTTCCAATGTCTGTGCGCCCAAAACTCTAAATCGTTGTCGAAGAAAACCCGCCGTCGACAACGATGTTTTGCCCGGTCACAAACGAGGACGCTTTTTCAGACGCCAGCCAGACAACGGCGCCGGCGAGCTCATGAGCTGCGCCGAATCGCGCCATCGGGGTATGTCCGATGATCTGGCCTCCGCGTTCGGTGTACGATCCGTCTTCCTTGAAAAGCAGAGCCCGGTTCTGATCGGCCGGGAAAAAGCCAGGACTGATCGCGTTGACTCGCACGCCGCGCGTTGCCCATTCGCGAGCCAGAAATTTGGTCAGATTAATTACGGCCGCCTTCGCGGCGGAATACGCAACAACCCGGGACAGCGGAATCATGCCGGCCATGGAAGCGATGTTGATGATGCTGCCTTTTTTCTGAGCCAGCATGGTTTCTCCAAACACTTGTGACGGCAGCAGCGAGCCGCCGACCAGGTTCAGATCAAAAACGCCGTTCCAGCCGTCTCGTGAAAGCTTGCAGAAGTCGCTGCCCGGCGGCAACGTCGCATCCGGACGGTTTCCACCAGCCGCGGCGATCAAAATCGTGACCGAACCGAGCCTTGAAACGATCGCATCCCGCGCTTCCGTCAGCGAACTGGCATCCAGCGCATCAGCCGCCTGAAAAATGGCTGACCCGCCTGCGGCCTCGATTTCACGAACGCGAGCCATCCCGCGTTCCTCGTTGCGTCCCACGACAGCAACCGTCGCCCCAGCCGCCGCCAGGGCCGAAGCCATTCCGCCGCCGAGAACGCCGGTTCCACCAAGAACGACTGCGTTTTCCCCTGTGAGATCAAATAGCGATGTCGTCATTCAGCTGACTCGTTGATTAAGACCAAACTACCTATTGTGAAACGCCGATTGTGACCGATTCGTCCATCCGGCTTCACGCCAGAGGACTGCAAAACCTGAAGATTAACAAACTCCCGTTCGAAACGCGGGCGTGGAGGAGCCGAATGTGGCTCAGCAGCCGGTGGTTGAATTCTCGCCTCGGAGAGACGAGGCACATTAGTCTGCCACACCGCGGCGTCGAATTCGGTTACATTCGTATCAGCCGGCGGTGCGAGCTTTCTGCAGAGCCATCAGTCGAGCCTTTAGTTCCTCATCTGACGGAATCGTGCTTTCCTTCTGGCGATTTCGAAACTGCAGCTCGAGATCTTCGATCAGCGGTTGCAGTTTTGGAAGATAGCCCGGGGGCACTCGATCGGTGAACATGATGCCTTCGAGATGATCGTACTCATGCTGCACAACGCGAGCGTCCAGGTCTTCCAGATCCACTTCAAACTGCTGGCCGGAAAGATCAAATGCATCGACGACAATGCGAGTCGCGCGGGTCACGGGACCGTAGATTTCCGGAAGACTGAGGCAGCCTTCTTCGTCTTCTTCGCTTCCGTTGCGACGAGTGATCTGAGGATTGATAAACACCATTTCCTGTTCTTTGTCTTCACGATCGCCGGTTGGGTTGATCACAAACAGGCGATACGGAAGCGCCACTTGATTTGCGGCCAGGCCGATTCCGCGGGAGGCGTACATCAGGTCGAACATCTGTTCCACCATATGCCGCAGTTCCGCATCGATTTTGGTGACTTCCCGAGACTTCCATCGCAAGGCCGGGTGCGGGTGAGGAACAATTTCCAGTTTCGTCATGAGCGTCGGATTTCGAGGAACGAAGTGAAGAAAAACGCTGTCCCGGAGCGTTCAGTTTGTCCCCGTCATAATAGTGACGAGGAACTTTGGATCGCAACGTTCTGCCGCATCAGCAACAAAGATTTCGTGGCAGAACCGACCGGGACGCAGCAGTTCAAGCCCCGGCCAAACCTTTATGGTAATGAAAATCCGTGTCTTTCACCTGTGATTGTCTCAGCGTTTTGCGAAAAGTGCTTCTTTCGGAAATCGCTCGAGCTTCAATTCGGTCTCTCTCCCAACCACTCGCCCCTCCGCCCGTCCATTCATATTAAACTATTCCTGTATTCCACGAGGGCGAGGCGCCCAATGGCAGTCACTTTGACAAAGTAGACGTCACTCTCCGAGTGACGAAGGCCGCAAAACGCGGCCCATGGCATTCATCACTCGGAGAGTGATGGCTACGACAATCGCAAATCGAATGGCATTGGACGAGGCTCTCGCGGAGCCGTACGCCGCTCAATTCGTAGAAACGCGCCAGGTGTTTCGGTTTAATGCCTGAGACGCCAGCCTTCCGAAAGCCCTGGCGGCTTCCGCTACATTGATTTTCCGTCAATGGGAGTGCCATTGGCTAAACGGCCGCGATCACCGAACTCGCGGGATTCTGCGTCTTCTTTCTCCCCTGAAACATTCTCACTGACTATGATTCGACGGATAATTCGGATCGTTGATCGAATCAAAGACAAAATGTGAGCGGGAAAACGAACAAGACCCGAAATTTTTAGACCCGGCAATGAATGCCGCTGATGACGAACTCCCAATGATTTTTTGAGGCAGAGTGGCACTCATGGCTGATTCACTTCTTCCCGTTGCAAACATTCCCGGGTCTGATCAGCGCGGCGCATGCCCGTGCTGCAGCGGCTGGCGTCGCTGGCTGACTGTCTTGTTGGCGCTTGCGATGACCATTGCCGCGCAACTCTTTCTGACTTCACCTCCGGTGCTGGCTGAAGAAAATGTTCAGGCTGTGAATGCCAGGGCCGTCAAAAAAGATGCTGGCACTGCCGACACCAAGGACACCAAGGACACCAAGGACACCAAGGACACCACCGACTCAAAGACCACCAGGGAGTCAAAGACCACGGAGAAAGAAAAAGAATCTGAGCAACCGTATATCCGCATCCGGAAGAATGAAAAGAATCTGGCGGTGGCCCTTGAAACGTCCATCATCACTTTCGGCAGTTCAAAAAATTATCCCAACGCGACTGTCGAGCTGATTGGAGCCATCCATCTTGGTGAGCCCGAGTATTATGCTCAGTTGAACGATGTCTTTAAAAAGTACGACGTCCTTCTGTACGAAGCGGTGATGCCGGAAGAAGCTGTCAATCTTGGAATGCGTCCGGGCAGTGGTGTAGGCTCACGCCGAAAAGACCTGTCTGACGAAGAAGAATGGACCGACGCAAAAGTGGGACTCACCGCCATTTCCGTCGTTCAGCTCGGGATGAAGGATGCTCTCGGGATGGAGTTCCAGCTGGCCGGCGTTGACTACATGGCTGACAATTTCGTACATGCAGATATGACATCGGAAGAGTTTGAATCGTCGATGTCGCGTCGCGGAGAAACGTTTTCGGGCATGTTCCTGAAGGAGATGGGTAAGTCCGTCGCGGCGCAACAGGAACAGAATCCAATTGCCATGAATCTCGACATCATGCTGTCTGCACTTTCGTCCGATCGAGCCTACCGGATTCGCCGCATTGCTGCCGTGCAGCTGGCAAAGGGCGGTGAGGGCGATGCGTTTGCGGGGTTCGATGGCACTTCAACAATCATTACCGAGCGTAATCGGAAGTGTCTGGATGTGATGCATCGCGAATTGAAAGAAGGGCACCTGAAAGTCGGAATCTTTTACGGGGCAGGGCACTTTGCCGACATGGAAGAACGCATGGTCGATGATTATGGCTTTCAGCGGATGTCCGAAGAATGGCTCGTTGCATGGCATTTGCGAGATCCCAAAAAGGGACAGCAGGACGGCAGTTCGGATAAGAAGCCGACACCGTAAGGAACGCTCGATCAATAAGTATCCTCTAGTCGCCTTTCGCTCCGCGAAAGAACGCTACTTTCGCGGAGCGAAAGGCGACTATTATTTTTCGAGCGATCTAAGCAACCTGCGACGATCTGGAAAACCGCCTGGGCTGTGGAACCTCGGCTTCTCTTAACAACTCTGGTCCTTACCCCTGAAGTTGTGAACGCATGCTGACTGTTTCCTTGGGCGCGCTCACAATTTCCGGAATTGACGCACTCATTGTGCTGATCTACATGGCGGCCGTCACCGTGCTGGGTCTTTGGATTGGGCGTGCCAACAAGGATGTTTCAGACTACCTGCTGGGCGATCGCAATCTTCCGTGGTGGGCCGTTCTGGGATCAATCGTCGCCACGGAAACGAGCACCGTCACATTTCTCAGTGTGCCAGGCGTTGCCTACGAAAAAGGAGGCAATTTCGGTTTTCTGCAGCTGGCTTTTGGCTATGTCATTGGCCGAATGATTGTTGCCGTGTGGCTGCTGCCGCTCTATTTTAAAGGGCAGCTGTTTACCGCGTACGAAGTTCTGCACAAGCGATTCGGCGGTCTGACTCAAAAAACGGCTTCGCTGATTTTCCTCGTAACACGCAATCTTGGTGACAGCCTGCGTCTGTTTCTGACCGCCATCGTGGTGGAAAAAGTCACCGGGCTCAGTCTTACCGCAAGTATTGTCGCGGTCGGCGCATGCACGGTGGCCTACACATTTGTCGGCGGCATGAAAGCCGTCATCTGGAGCGACTGCCTGCAGTTCGTCATCTACACCGGAGGAGGCATTGGCGCTCTGGTGCTGATGATTCGCATGCTGCCCGGCGGATGGACGCAGTTCGGTCAGTTTGCCGCCTCCGAAAACAAATTCCAGCTGTTCAACTTTGCTGTCGACTTTACCAAAGAGTACACAATCTGGGCGGGAATTATCGGCGGTGCCCTGCTGGCCCTGGGGACTCATGGAACCGACCAGATGATGGTCCAGCGTTACCTGTGTACCGGCAGCCAAAGGAATGCGGCGAAGGCTCTGATCGCGAGCGGATTTGTCGTGCTGGCTCAGTTCACACTGTTTCTGTCCGTTGGCGTTGGACTCGCAGCCTTTTACGCGACGCAGCCGGGGTCTGATATTTTGAAGAAGGATGAAGTCTTCATCTCGTTCATTATCCATCAGATGCCCGTCGGTCTGGTGGGACTCACAATTGCCGCGGTATTTTCCGCCGCCATGTCAACGCTCAGCAGTTCATTAAACTCGTCTGCCGGAGCTGTCGTCAGTGACTTTCTGAGAAACCAGGGAACGCCTCAGCATCAACTTCGGATGACGCAGCTGATGACATTACTCTTCGGCGTACTGCAGGTGGTCACCGCGATCGCCGTGGGTTCGATGAACGTTGAATTGAGCATTGTCAATAAGGTGCTGGCCGTGGCCGGATTTGCGGGCGGCATTCTGGTGGGCGTGTTTGCTCTGGGAGTCGCCACAGTTCGAGTCGGGCAGATCAGCGCTCTGTGCGGAATGCTGGCCGGAACTGTCGTTCTGGCATACGTCAAATTTTGGACTCCCATCGCGTGGCCCTGGCTGACACTCATTGGGGCCACAACCACCATTGTCGGCGGCCTGTTGGTTTCACTTTTGATCGATCGACCAGCGGGGAAAATTCCCCTGAGATAATGGGCGACTATTTGGTCGTTGGTAACCCGGCCATGGCGCGGAAGCGGGATAACATTGGCCCGATGGAATTCAGCGGTCGGCCAAGTCTGCTGGCGATTTCCTGATAGCTGAGCCCATCCAGATAGGCCCAGTGCAGCACTTTTTTTGCTTCGGCGGGCAGTCGGGAAAATAGTTTTTCCACCTGATCCCGTTGTTCTACATGTCTGGTCGACGATTCTTCACCGGACGCAAAATCGACCGCGGCCTGATGAGCGTTCACGTGACCCATGGCCTGCAGAAAGCGATGCTGAGTCAGCTTGCGAACGACAACCCGCCGGGCGATCACACCCAGATAAGTAGCCAGCGAACATCGACCTCGAAAACTTCGGAGAGCAGCCATGTCGCGAATCAGAAGTTCAGCGAAGGTGTCGGCGCAAAGATCTTCCACGTCGTCGGCGTTCAGTTTCAGGCTGTGAGCCTGCGACGTGTGGTGGATGACCTGCAGGATCAGGCTTGTATACCGATCAACAAACAGTTTCCACGTTCCGCTCTGTCCGGCGAGCAGGTCACTCAGCAGCTTGCGATCGATGTCAGTGAGTGGCACGGTTACGGCCCAATCTGAAAACGTCCCGAAGTGATCGGCAAATGCGATGTACGGGAAAGGAAAAGTCTCTGTCGGTCGAACCTGCAGGAACAGCAGATCTCAAAGAACGGCGAACCCTTCCGGATGGTTCACCCAAAAAGGAAAATTGAATTCGTCAACAATGACCCTTGCTAAGATTGTGCCAGTTTGATCGGTCGCAGACAACAACCGTTTGCGGTGGCGGGGCACAATCGTTCAGAAGTAATCCGTTTAGGAAAACCCGGCAGACTGTAGGAAACGATAACTGGCGCCAGTTTTTCCATTCTTAAAGAAAGCCTGGCAGAGGCAAAACATCCGCTGTCCGCATGAACGCCGTGATTCCTGCATTTTACGGTTCCGGGATGACGCAAAGTTTGGAGACTCTGTCTCAATTTGGAGTCTGTGGAATTGCCTGACTGAACGCTCTGGAAATTGCCGAACAGGATGTCATAAAACTCCGTAACAAATGTGGTGATAAGTTGGCGTCGCAGCTTTGCGATGTGCGATATCACTGCAATTGACTGCTTCAATTCGCCCCGTGTTGGGCGTTGGTATCTTTGTGAGTGACCAGAATTTCTGGTGGGAAAGGGTGTTCAATGACTCATGTCGTCGCCGAGCCATGCTTCAACTGCAAATACACAGACTGCGTGGTCGTATGTCCAGTAGAGTGTTTTTACGAAGGTGAAGCGATTCTGTTCATTCATCCGGATGAATGCATCGACTGCGAAGCGTGCGTTCCGGAATGCCCAGTTGCTGCGATCTTCCATGAAGACAACCTGCCAGCAGAATGGTCAGCTTACACAGAGCTGAACGCGGAAATGGCGTCTCAGTGCCCAGTTATCACTGAACAGAAAACATCAATGGCCGACACACACGGTCAATGCACGGCTCCTAAGCGATAATTCATCGCCTGGCCAACACACAAAAAAACTCCGAAGCTTCTGGCTTCGGAGTTTTTTTACGCGCCGACTCTGCTGCAAGCTGCTTAGTCTGGGCCGATCAATAATTGTCGCCTGTCGCTCCGCGAAAGTAGCGTTCTTTCGCGGAGCGAAAGGCAACCATCAGACACTTATTGATCGAGCGATCCTTACCGGAATGACAGCCTGCAGCATCGAGTAAGCGGGACTGAATCGCCCCGAACAGCAGCCGACACGGCCGGCTCAGATGCCGATACTGGCGAGTCCGCTGGTGATGCGGTCCAGCAGACCGCTGACGTTCGGATGACGCACTTCAAATTCAATCAACGTGGTTCGCAGCCGTTCGCTCAGGGAATCGTCAGGATTGCTTTTTGTTCTGTCATTGTCCAGAGCCCGCTGAATATCCGCTGTGACAGTCTGCAGCAGTTGATCAGTTTCGGGGTCGATGTCCCCGGCTTCTGTTAGCTGAGCGTGCAAAGTCTTCAGCGTGACAAGAAGTTCGTGTTGGTCCATTGTTATCTCTCCTTTATTAACGGCAGTCGCCCAATGCCACTCGATTTGACAAAGTAGGCGTCACTCTCCAGGTGACGAAAGCCGCACAACGCGGCCCCTGGCTTTCATCACTCGGAGAGTGATGGCTACTATAATCGCAAATCGACTGCCATTGGGCAGTCGCCTGCAGTTCTTGCTTTGGAATTCGCCACCACTGCTGCCGACATCAATTCGCATCTGCGGCAACCGTCTGTAGTTGTGCGAGCAGCGTTTGACTACCGCCGCGAGTGCAGTCTACTCAATCGCTCACCCCATCAAAACCCAAAAACAAATGGACTCATCAGGCGGAAATATCCTCGTTCGCGATTCGCGAAGATGAGCCCTTGCGGTGAAATCCTGATTTCTTTCGCCCACTACTTCATTGGCTTGCCTTCGATCGGCTTACCATTCGTCGTCAGAATCTGAAATTCGTGAGCGCGGTGCCGGCCGGTGTATTTCCAGACGATCTTTTTGTCGCGAGTCACTTCGAAGACTTTGACAGGCCCCTGCGACGCATAGCTGGCGATCACGGTGTTCCCATTCGGCAGCCGCTGGCCACCGCACGGATCGGCGAACGGTCTGACATCCGGGAAATCGTCGTTGCTGATTTTCCAGATCACTTTTCCGTCGGCGTCGAGCTCCGCAGTTTTGTTTCCGTGAGTCAGATTGACCAGCGTGTGGCCATTCTCCAACCGGATCGCGGTGAATGGCCAATTTTCAGCCGCGCGTCCGCCCAGATCTTCGGTGTCGGTGGCAAACTGCTGCAGCACTTTGCCATCAGGTGCGTATTCTTTGATCTTAAAAGCCAGCAGATGAGGAACCAGATAATTTCCGCTGGCCAGTTTGCGGGCCATGCGAGTCTGCATGTGAGCGTTGTCGGTTTCCGGTTGCAAAGCGATTTCAATTGCGATTGATCCGTCGGAATTTACTTCCATCAGACGCGGCTTCGGACCAAGTTCTGTAATCAGCGTGCGACCGTTCTCCAGACGTTCGGCTGTGCCGATCTCGTCATTCTCGGCTGCCTTGACGTAATGAAAAACTGTCTGATGCTCCTTGGTCAGTTCACGCACTTCGTCGCCCCAGGCGATCAGCGCATTGCCGTTCGGGAGGATGAATCCATCCCGCGCTGCCGGTCGTTTCGCATCCCACGTTTCCTGGCCGTCTTCATCAATGATTCCCGTAAACGTCGGGCCAGCGATGAAGAACGAATGACGCAGAGGCTCTTCGGCTACCAACAAACTTCCGGCAAGACTTGAGCCCGCAAGAATGACGATGATCAGCGCGGGAAAAAATGAACGCACGAATTTCTCCAGAAATGCTATGTCATTTAAAATCGAGTCCCGCTGTCAGGTGTCAGGAAAACAGCGAAGCTCGGGCAGGTGCGTTCCGTCGGTCCGTGTCCAGAGAGACAGTCCAGACCTTTGCGAAAGTGACTGTGGAGGACAAGCCTGCAGTCACCGACGCAAAACGCCGATCGCATCTTTGCGACTTGCGGGCAATATAGCCATTGGACGCAGCTACGTGTGGCGATTTTGCGGTGGGACCAAAATTCCGCGTGGCCACAGGCGCACGACATCGTTGACCGTAATTAGAGGCTGAAATGATCTGAAAACGCGGCTCTTTCCTGGTCGCCGTTGAAGGTTTTGACGTTTCCGCGGCGGACGGCTTTCGAATTGCTGAGGAATCGAGTGTTTCTGCTTGTTCGCTACAATTCTTCACGATCAAATGGGCGCCGAAGACAAACAACAGCCCACGATTATTCAGGGAGCCTTGGCGGTTCCTGCGACTGGACAGACTCACTCTCGGCCTCGGTGATGAATGGTGGACGAAGTTAAACGGGAACGTATTTTCGAAACCTGTGCCTCCATCGTGAGTCGGCTGACTCCTGCCCTGGTTCAACTGGAACAGCAGGCAGAAATTCTTCAGCAGCCGCCGCTCGCCGGACGTGAATGGTATGAATTGTTGCGTCAGAAACTGGCGCCTCAATTGGGTGAGCAGGCGTTTCTTGTCGTCGCAGTTGTCGGAGGGACGAACATCGGAAAAAGTGTAATCTTTAATCATCTGGCGGGCTGTAAAGCCAGTGCGAGCAGCCCGCTGGCATCCGGGACAAAACATCCGGTCTGCCTGGTGCCCGAAGGTTTTTCCAAACTTCATGATCTGCAGAACGTCTTTCCTGACTTTGAGCTGCACGAATGGAGCGAGGCCGCAGCATCGCTTCAGGAAAGTGATGCGCATCAGATTTTCTGGCGGACGGCCCGGGAACTGCCGCCATCACTGCTGATTCTTGATACTCCGGATATCGATAGCGATGCGCGAGTCAACTGGGTGCGAGCTGATGCGGTTCGCCGATGCGCGGACGTGCTTCTTGCCGTGCTGACTCAACAGAAATACAACGATGCTGCAGTGAAGGAATTCTTTCGCAAAGCGGGCGACGAAGACAAAGCCGTGCTCGTCGTGTTCAATCAGGTTGTGCTGCCTGAGGATGAACCTTACTGGCCGATGTGGCTGAATACCTTTTGCCGTGAAACGCACATTCATCCGGACGCCGTTTATCTGGCGCCCGCCGATCGCCGGGCGGCTGATGAATTGCGGCTTCCGTTCTTTGAACGTCCCCTGCCGCCTCAAAACGCCACGGCCGGGACTGACGCGACGACAGCACCTGTGCAGCCGCCGGACAATACGCCGCGGAGTCTGTCTGCCGACCTTTCACGCCTGCGTTTTCATGAAATCCGGATGAGAACCTTGCTCGGGTCTCTGCGAGAATTGACTCATGCGCAGCGGGGCGTGCCCGGTTATCTGCGGGAGCTGAAAACCGCGAGCGAAGATCTGGGACGAACGGCCAGTCGCCTGGCGATGGACAGCGTTGTGCAGGTACGCAACTGGCCAGCGCCGTCTAATTCCTGTCTGGTCGCCGAAATTCGCCAGTGGTGGCAGTCTCGGCAGGACGGATGGGCTCGAAGAATAAATTCCGCCTACAACATGGTTGGCATTGGGATTTTGTGGCCCTTTAGAGCGGCCCGGCGTGCGTTACATGGAGAACCCACGCCGGCGATGGAAGAATATCGGGCGCGCGAATGGGCGGCGATTCTGATTGTCGTCGAAGAATTGTTCGACAGGCTGCAGTGGATGGCAGAATCCGCGAATGAAATTATCCGGCCTCGCATCGAGTCCGTTTTAAAGGGGGAGTCACGAGCTCACCTGCTGACGCTTTTGAAGCAGGCACACGATGCCGTCGATTTCGATGAAGAGCTGCGGCAGCTGGTTGACGAACAAATGCTGGGATTCGAAAAGACGAAGCCCGATCTTTATGGAATATATCGGCAGCTGAATAACGTGTCGGCTGCTGTTCGTCCGATGACCAGCGTCGTACTATTCTCCATCGGATTCGGTCCGGCCGGGGAACTGGTCGCCCCGATTCTGGGTCACGCGGCTGCATCGGCCGTGATTCATGTGGTCGCCGATCTTGCGGGTGGAGCCACAGCCGCAATCGCCGGGGAAGCCGCGGTCTCCACGGCTGCTGGTTCAGGCGCCGGAATGCTGCAGGCCTGGTTCCATTCTCTGCACGCCACGTTCACCGAACGCCGTGCGGCCTGGCTGACGACCCTGATCCACAACGAACTTCTCGGAGGACTTCCGGGAGAACTCACGTCGGCCGCCAGCCTGGCTCGAGGCAGTGCGTTTCTGGAAGTTCAAAAATGTCTGACGGAACTCGAAGGGATCGGCCTGTCGGCTTCCTGATGTCTGAGCACTTAGAACCCCTGCCAAAACTCACGAGCGGAGCCAGATTCGTGAGAATTCGGTTGTGTTTCTGAACTCTCATGTGTTCAGCTACGGTTTTGTGTTTCTGAACTCTCACGAGTTCAGCTACGGTTTTGTGGAATTTTTCATGTCACTCACACCAGAACTTGAGCACCTGACCATTCTCGCTGAAATCGATGATCTGGTGCAGCGCATTCGACGCTGGCTGGAGGATGGTCCGCCGTGGGACCCGGCCTGCCGCGCGCGAACTGTGGTTTCAAAGATCGTCAACAGAGTTCATTCGTTGCGTATTCGCCTCGAATCTCCCTTGGTTGTCGCCACCTTTGGCGGGACGGGGACGGGAAAAAGTACGCTGGTGAATGCGCTTGTCGGCCAGGAAGTCTCTCAGTCCGGTCGGCAGCGGCCGACAACGATGATACCTGTGCTGCTTGTTCACTCCGATTTTGAAACAACCGCGCTCGGTCTGGACCTCAGCCAGTTTCAGGTGAAGAAGATCGACGCGGCGATACTGCGTGATCTGATCATTATTGATTGCCCGGACCCGGACACCAGTGAAGGCGCCGACACAAGCAGCAACCTGGCTCGGCTGCGATCAATTCTGCCGCATTGTGACGTTCTGCTTTACGTTTCGACTCAGCAAAAATATCGCAGCGCGCGAATCGTCGACGAACTGTCCGATGCCGCGGCCGGCTGTCGGCTGGTCTTTGTTCAGACTCATGCTGATCAGGATTCTGACATTCGTGACGACTGGAAAAACAGCCTTGCACCCGGTTATCAGGTTCCCGATCTGTTCTTTGTGGACTCCCGCCGCGCGTTCCAGGAACAGGCTCAGGGGCAACGGCCGTCCGGAGATTTTCATCGTCTGCAGGAACTGCTGACAAATCAGCTGGGGACGTCGCGCCGAGTTGCCATTCGACGAGCCAATCTGATCGATCTGCTCGAAGAAGCGTTGACAGTTTGTCGGATGGATTACGACAAAAAACTGCCGGAAGTTCGACGTCTGCAGGAAGTGCTCGATCAACAGCGTTCATCGCTGCGTGATACTTTGACGAGCCAGTTGCGAGATGAGTTGTTGCTGAACAGAAATTTGTGGGAACGACGCCTGCTGAGTGCTGTCACGGATATCTGGGGCTTCAGCCCATTTAGTTCAGTGCTGCGATTTTACAACGGGCTGGGATCATTTATTGCCTCGTTCAGCTTTTTTCGCGCTCGCTCGTCGGCCCAGATGGCGCTCATTGGAGCCATGCAGGGGGCTCGCTGGGTCAAATCCAAAGTGGAGGAGACAGACGCCGATTCGTCACTCGACCGCCTGGCCTCATTCGGCATCACCGATCAGCATCTTCAGGCCTCACGAATGGTTGTCTCGGGATATGTCCATTCGGCCGGCATTGTTTCGCCGGAGTTCAGCGACCGCCGAGATCTGACACAGTTGCGCCGCCAGGCCGCGCAAGTGGAAGGCGAGTTTTTGGTCGATGCCCGGCGAGCCATTGATGACGTGATTGAAAAGCTGGCTGAGCAGCATTGTACGCCGTGGATTCAGTATCGTTATGAGGCTCTGTTTTTGCTGTATGTGGTGTTTCTGATTGGTCGCATCGGACACAACTTTTTCTGGAGTTCGTTTCTGGCTCCGATTCTGGGCGCAACGGAAGTCGCCGCTCCTCTGCTGGCTGTGGATTTTTATATCCCCGCTTTGATCTTTCTTGTGCTCTGGTCAGGCATTCTGGTTTTCAGCTTCACGTTGCAGCTGCGGCAGGGCCTGGCAGACCGAATTCATTTGCTGGCTCAATCGATGGTCGAAAGCCGAATCATCGAAGGCCTGTTTCCCAGCCTGGAAGTCACGTGCCACGAAGTTATTCACGAAGATCGCCTACTGACAGAGTTGCTGGAACGAACATCTGAGTTCCGGCGCCACTTGGCCGATTCAACATCCTTCCTCGGCGGACAGCGACGCTGAGTGCCGCGTCGCTGCCCCGTGCCCGAAAATAGAATCTTTTAAACATCGTCATCCACGTCGTAGCGGAACGCGCAAAGCGTTTCGGGGGACGCGAAAAAGCCGGATTCCAAAATCCCTGACGGCTTCCCGCTCAATGCAACTCGATTTGAGGGGGAATCGTCGTAGTGGAAGCCGCCAAGGCTTTCGGAACGCTGAATCATCAAGCAAACGATCGAAACGCTTGGCGCGTTCCGCTACTAAGTGACTGCCATTGGGCTTCCTCTTCGACAAGTCTCTTTCAAATCAAATGCCATGGAGCGATGCGATCGACGCTCAGCATGCAACGCAGGAATCGCGATTCAGTTCCACGCCCCGATATCATCTCCGGTTCCGCGTCGCATGCTGTTACCGTTTGAGGTGTCTCTGTAAACTCTGGCTTCTGAACCTGCCATCAGTCTGGGAGACCCATGCCATGATTTCGCGTTGCCGTTTTTCCTTCGTCTTCTCCGTCGTCTCTGTCTTTGGTCTGCTAAGTTTAGTGAATGTGCTGGCGGACAACTCTTCGCTCGGCTCGTTGCAGGGCGACGCTTGTGTTCCGGTGGTGGACAATGACAACGTCAGATTCCGTGGCAGTCTTCAGAATTCATTTCACAAATTCTCCACCGAAAAGTTGGGCCATGTAGTGTTTCTGGGTGGCTCCATCACCGAGATGTAAAAAGATATGTTTGTGGCACACATAGTGCCACAAACCATTGGTGTTTTGTCTTTCTGTCACATAGAGAAACAGGCTGGTTGGTGTCAACGGTTGGTGTCAAACTCTAAAAATGACACTATGGGCTCATTAGGAAAAACAACATACCGTATTTTGTGTTGACGGATTTCGTATGTGCTGTAATATCTATCGACGTAGGACACAACCAGAAACGGAGTCTTCTGGTTTTTGAATCGTCAAGGAAATCAAAAACGGTTCAGAAAAGTCTCGTCGATATGCGATGGCAGGAATTCCATCGCGTATCGGCTTCGCTCTTCTGATGCCGTTTTTTTACGCGCACACGTCGCGTTCGGCTGCAGAAGAGAACAGATTCTCTTTCTGAAAGTGCCGTCATGAAAACGACGACGATTGTCCCCGCGCAAGTAGGCCTGGCATCCATTACAGCGGGCGCCGCGTTCCTGAGCCTGAGTCGGAACAAGGTTTATCTGGACATCCAGAACGGTCTGATCCCCTCGAAGAGATTTGGTAAGTCTGTCCGCATTCCGTGGACGTGGCTACTCGCTCAGGCTGCATGCGACGTTGACGGGGAGGTGGCTCGATGAGCAACCCATACATCGCACAGGATGTTCTCGACCAATGCCCCCAGGCGATACGCGATGGTCGATCACTCGAATATCTGGCTGCCCGACTGCGATGCACTCCAGAGCACTTGGGGCAGTTGCTCGGCTTGCCATCACTCAAACCAGTACCGACTGCGGATCAGGACTTTGATTTGTTCGAAGGCTCGGAACGATTGGGGGCACAGTTATGAAATGGCATATATACTCAGAACTGTTCCCGATGCTGGATGATGGCGATCTACAGAAGCTTGCTGATGACATTGCGGCGAACGGACAGCATGAACCCGTCATCGTGGACGAGAAAGGTTTGATTCTTGACGGGCGCAACAGGTCGGCCGCTTGTACCCTCGCAGGCATCACACCGACCACGAGGGTATTCAAGGGCGATGATGCAGAGAAGCTGGCTTATGTCCTGTCTCTAAATCTTCATCGTCGGCACCTGGACACAGCGCAGCGAGCAATGGTTGCAGACAAGCTGGCTGGACTATCCAAGGGGCAGACGAAGGCAGATAGCGGAATTCCGCTATCTCAGCCGACACAAGCGGACGCGGCCACCATGCTGAATGTCAGTGTCGATTCTGTAAAGAAGGCTCGCAAGATCCGCAAAGAGGCATCACCCGAAGTCGTGGAAAAGGTTGAGCGAGGCGAGCTGTCGTTGAATGCTGCAGATGCGACCGTCAAGCCAAAGGCTAAGAAGCCAGCGGACAAGAAGATTGGGTCTGCTCCCCGCTCTCTGTTCTTCGTTGGCGACAACATCGACGTGGAGGTTGTCATTGATGATCAACCTGTCACTGTGCCAACGAAGCCAGCGAAGTCATCGGGCAAGGCTACCTCCGCCGAACACAAGGCGGCATGGGAGCACGAGGGGCGAGTGTACGCCGCGGTGATGAACCTGCTGCCGTATCTGAAGCAAATAGATTTCGACCCTGACTCGCAACCAAAATTCGCTAAGGCGTTGCAGAGTCTGGATGGGCGGGGCCGCAATCTTGTGCTTGCGATGGTGACGCACCTGGAGTCGGTTGCGGGGCTCGCGGATCAACTGAGCGAGATCATTCGTAAATAAAAAAGCCCGCAGTGGGAACTACGGGCTTTCGCGGATTCACAACAAATCTATTCAACCGCTCGCAAAAGCGGTCAACAAACAAACTCCAGCAAGACGGAGCGACTTCACATGGTAATGGAAAAATCGGGATCGTCACGATCAAAACCAAAAGACAGGCAAGCCCGACTTTTGAATTCACTACGACCTGCACGGGTCAACGATAAGATTTACAAGCCGATCAGCCCTGACGATCCAGCAATTCAAAAACTGGCGGATGACATCGAGCAGAATGGCGTCCTGGAACCGATCGTCGTTACGACCGATGGCGTTATCCTGAGTGGACATCGACGACATGCAGCCGCAAAACTTGCAGGCTTGGAAACGGTGCCGATCCGTGTCTATGACATCCAAAGCACAGATCCAGATTTTGTAAACTTGCTTGTCAGCTTCAACACGCAACGACCAAAGACACGCGACGAACAACTTCGCGAAGAAATGGTGGCGGCAAATCCAGAAGAAGCCTACCAGGCACTTCTAGACTATCGGGAAGAGACGTCAGCGGTCACTGCCGACTTCATCGAGTTGCGAGAGGAGAAGTGTCGCAAGTCGATCGGGCCACTAAAGCAGCAACTCGTTGATGCTGTCATTAAAGTCGTGAATGAGCGCAGGAGGTTCTGGCCGATCAATGTGCGGTCGATCCATTACGCGGTGCTTAATATCGCCCCATTGCGTAACCTGGCTTCGCAGGTGCCGTATATCAACGATTTGAAAAGCTACAACGACGTCACCGATATTTGTGCTCGCATGCGGCTGAATGGGATGATTCCATTCAATTGCATCACAGACGAAACACGACCAGTTTATCAATGGGACGTTCACCAGTCTCCGGCATCGTTTATTCGTCGTGAAGTTGAAGGCTTTCTGAAAGGATATCGTCGCGACTTGCAACAGTCGCAGGCCAATCTGATTGAAGTGCTGGCGGAAAAGAATTCCATTGTGCCGATGATTAAAAACCTTGTCGGTCAGTACGGCATCACACTAACCAGCGGTCGTGGATACTCGAGCCTTGAGCCGCGAAGAAAGATGGCTCAAAGATTCAAAGCCTCAGGGCGTGAAAAGCTGATTGTCATCGTACTGAGCGACTTTGACCCTGAAGGCGAGGACATCCCGCATAGTTTCGCCTGCAGCATGCGCGACGACTTCGTGATTCAAAACGTCGAGTGTCTCAAGGCTGCACTGACGTCGGGTCAGGTCGAGACAATGAATCTTCCGTCAAGTCTCGAAGCGAAGGAATCCAGTTCGAGATACGCTCGATTTGTTGAGCAGAACGGCACAAGAGCCGTCGAGCTGGAAGCACTGGCACCAGATGATTTACAGAGTCTACTTCGTGATGCGATCGACAGCGTGCTGGACATCGACGCCTTCAATGCAGAACTGACGGCAGAGAAAGATGACGCTGCTTTTTTGGATCCAGTTCGCCGCAAAGTGAATAAGTTCCTGCAAGACATCGGCATTGAATAAGCAAAAGACAGGCAAGCCCGACTTTTGGTTATTCGACGAATTCTCTGTCTCTTGCAGGTGTGACAATGGCTCAATCAGACCCCTATTTCCAGTTTCCTTTAAAGCTACTAGCCACCGCAAAAAGCACCCAGCAACTCGTTCAGGATGCGTGCTCATGGACGTTGCTGCATTATGGCCGATCGCTTGGTGACGCAGCAACGCCTATTGCGGCGGCTGAATTCGATGGCGATTACGACGGCTACGATGACGACGAAACTGCCGTTGCGGCGGCGGCTGTAAGGTTGCATGTCAAGGTCGGAGACATTCCAGGCACAACGACTATGGCACTGAAACTTCTAAAGCAACACGGCAATGGCGGTCAACAGGTCAGGATTCGTGATGATATCGCATGGTCCGCCCATAATGACGACTGGCCGCTGCTCAAGATCAAAGTGCTGTGCGGTGTCTATTCGGGCATCGGCGACAGACACATGGTAAAGATGAATCATAGACTCTTACGTGCGATCTGCTCGGGCTATTCGTCGCCGAAAGGATTGAAGGCTTCGCAACTCATTCCACAGACCACAATGCGGTACTGGCTCGAGCAATTGTGGATGAAGAATTTCTTCCAGTTCTGCCTGCATAAACGCGAACGATGGTACTCACTGACGTGCAAGTCAGATTTGGTTCTTGCAACCAAAGTGAAGGCACAGAGTCAGCTGACAACCGCAAAGAAAGTGATTTCCACAGATGACGTTTGACCGCATAAAAGACTGGATTTTCGTTCGCATACCTTTCGCATACCTTTCGCACACCTGTTCGCACACCCGTTCGCATACCCGTTCGCACACCCGTTCGCACACTAATATAGAAGCTGTTTTATAGAAACTGGTTCATAGAAGCTTTTCTATAGAAACAAAAATACGCGATCCGAAAGTCTTCGGTTCGACGAAGTGTTTTTTTTGAACAATTGGAGCAATGAGCCAATGAGCACAAAACCACACGATCCTTCAGCAGCCGAACTCGCCCAGGCTGCTGATGGCAGGCTGCTGGAGGGATCACATTTATGAAACTCCCTGCCAAACTAAAACCCTCGGACGTTCGCGCACTGGTCGACAGCAGGGAACAACTCCCGTGGGATCTGTCGCCGCTCCAAACTGAGACCGGCACACTTGAAACGGGCGACTACTGTCTGGTAGGTGATGGGCTTCGGGATCTGATCCGCATCGAACGAAAATCTCTGCCCGACTTGCTCGGCGTGGTTGGTGCTGGGCGGGATCGATTCGAACGTGAGATTGATCGACTCCAGGCGTTTCCGGTGCGGGTGCTGATCGTCGAAGCCAACTGGTCAGACATCGACCTCGGCGACTGGCGTGGCAAGGTGACCCCTGAGGTTGTTCGGGCATCGCTCGGGAGCTGGATGGTTCGTGGCCTGAACGTCGTACTCGCTGGAGACCGCGCACGAGCACAGCAGATTGCTTGCGGTTTGTTGTATCGCGCGGCGGCACACCGATGGCGTGAACTCAGAACGATGGCGGCGGCGCTGATTCCAACGGAGGATGACCAATGAGCACAAAACCACACGATCCTTCAGCAGCCGAACTCGCCCAGGCTTGTCTTCAGATTCAAAGCGGTTGGACGCCTGATGAAGCCTTCAAGCGATTGCGAGCGGATCTGCGGCCGATGGTCTCATGTGCTGATGGTCGGCTGCTGGCGATGGCGGCAGACGGCTACGACGCACATCAGCGGCGAGGGAAAGACTAGGGCTCTTGTATACCACGCCCGTACGGGCTTCTGGGTCCCTTTTGAGGGATCCCGCCCCCATTGCGGTAAAAGGAGGTCCGGTTCGCAATAGACACAGTCCGGCGCGTTTTCAAATTTCTGAAATCTCTGGAAGATTAAAAATGGCCACAAATAGCAAATCTGGCGGCAAGTTTTTCGAACCGCTCGCAATCCGTGTTGCGGCGGGCTCAACAATCGCCAGCGCCGCAGAAGAGATCGGGTGTTCGGCATCTCACGGCTACACGATTTCATGTTCATCAGAATTCCGAAAAAAGGTTTCTGAGTTTCGCGCGGCGATGACTGACAGGGCAGTCGGTGAACTTTCGGCAGGAGCTTCTGAGGCGGTTGCTGTACTTCGAGAATTATTGAAGCTGCCCAATGAACCGCCCGTTCGGCTACAAGCCGCAACGAAGCTGCTGGCGCTTTTGGGGCCCGTATCCGAAGCGAATGAGATCAGGCAACGCATGAATAAACTCGAACAAAACCGACTTCCAGAGATGAGGTTACGATGAACATAAAAAAACGATTGCATGCCCTTGAATTTGAGGCGGATCGACAAGCCAGTCACGACGCCGGTCGGTTCGAAGCATCACAACGGGACTTGTGTTGCCCGCTGCCAGAAAAGGCGACACTGGGCGAAAAGGCTGAGGCTTTCAAGTTGCTGACGGCGGGACAGGCCGCAATCCGCCAGGACCGGACGAACCAGGGGCCGCTACTGGCGTTCCGAGATTTTGCCATCGGGCTGCATCGAAAGTACAACGGGCCGTTCGCTGCGGAGGAGCTTTCCAATGCGTAGCGGCGACAGATGCGAATCATGCGGGTCAGGACGGTTCAAGGCCTACTGCTCAAAAACTCGAGGCAGTACGCGAACAACGTATTGCCGATGCACGGTTTGTAAGGTGACTGCCAAACAAATCAGCGCGGTCGATCACCTGGGGCGAATCATATTCACCGAACAACGTACCACACATAGTAAACACATCGCCCACAACGGGATTGAATCCCATTAACATCACGCACAGGCAAACAATTTTCAGGGGAGATCAAACATGGTCGACGCACATTTTCACGCCATCGCGATGCAACGCAAGCACGCCGCATTCCAGGCCGAACGCGAAGCGAAATCCAAGGCCCAACGACAGGCCAGATTTCGTGCCGAACAGGCCAGCGGGCCGAAAGTCATTCACCTGGACGGCGCCATCGGCCAGGCTTCCGGCGAAGTTTCAGCGGCGTGGCTTCGATCACAAATGCCGACAGACGGGCGCGAGATGGTTCTGAAGATTCACTCAGAAGGTGGTTCTGTTTTTGAAGCCTTCGCAATGTTCGACATGCTGGCAGAGTATCGCGGGCCGAAACGTTGCGAAGTGGCGAGCATGGCATTTTCAGCGGCGAGTCTTCTGGTCTGTTGCTTCGATGATTCCGTCATCACGAGAAACGGATTCACGATGATTCATAGCCCGCGCATGGAGAGTGACAACATGACCAGCGGCGAAAGCGAGCTGCTGGACGAACTCCGCGGGAAGATGCTCCACATGTACTGCCAGCGGACTGGGAAGCCTGAAGCCGTCATCAGTCGATTAATGGACAACGAAGCATATTTCGACGCTGAAGCCAGTGTTGATTTTGGTCTGGTTCATCGGGTGGCCAGTGCCGCCATTGCGGCGAAAGCAATTCCATCAAGGGTCATGGCAAGGATGCGGCCGTCAACGTCGGCAAAGGCATTGTGGAAGGCATCTATTGCGGCTTGTGGCTCGGTCATGGCCGCCGATCGACAGAACCCTGGACTTCGCTTGAAGATGCTTTCGGAAGTTAATTCAAAACGATAAGTCATCACACTTTTTTTACAGCTTTTTTGGAGAATTCAAAATGGTACAACCGACATGTTTTGCAGACGAGGTTCTTGAGGAACACAAAATCGACGCCGAAAGCGCGGAAGAACTTTTGAAGGACATCACCCGCGCGAATCGAAAGCCGAACTACCCTGAGTCAGTTTTCTTTAAGCAGAAAATGGGCTGGGATGAAATTCGTGTCAGAGACCAGTTGCGCCGGATGCACGGTGTTCTGCGAAATCAGGCCATTGCTGGGACAGCTGCGGATCGACAGGCACAACGGGAAGAAGCTGAGACGGCAGCGGCGGTTTCTGAAAAGGAGCTTCCGAAGATCGACGAACAGATGGCGAAGCTGCAGGCAAAGCGCGACGCAATCGAAAAGGATGCGAGGCTCGCCACCAGACGATGCGAGGAAAGCAACGAAGCTGTTCGACAGTTAAAACTTCCTGAAGCCCTGCCGAAGAACGTCCGTGATTCTGTGGCCGTTTCCGTCAGTGAGATCGAGAATTCCATCGGGCATTCTGTTCACGAATCGGCGTCCAGAATTCACGAATTGGAATGTTGTCTGGATCCGTCCAGGTACCGGAGTGAATCCGCATATCTCGAAGCACTCAGGCGCAGCTTTCGTGCGGCGATCACGGACCACATCGAAGGCCGATCACTCAGTTATCGATTGTCACCAGAATGGCCAACGATTCGTGCGGGCCTCGTCACTGAACTGGCTGAACTGCAAAGTCGGCTGGTCGATATGCGGGCCGAACATGCAGCGGCGATCGAAGTGGCAGAACGTCCGCTGGGCTTCTACGTGATGGCTCAACCAGAATCCTGAAAGCATTGCATTGCGTGACAGAACGCTGGGTTTGAACAGTTTTCAACAGGGGCGATTTTGGACGATCGGAACTGAAATGTTCTGAGGCACTGTCATTCAGCAAAAGCCGTCCCCGCGTTACCTTTCATCGCGTGGGCGGCTTTCTTATGCGCCAAGCTGAAAAACGGACGCACAGGAACGCCGTGGCGGGCTTCCGATTGTGCTGGGCGATGGATTGTATGGGCGGAATTCGGGCATCCCGCACGCGCGAGGTGCGACATTTAATTGATGACGTCGTGTCATCAATTACCTTCCAGCATCCCGCATGCACGCGCGAGTTGAGACGACAGAAAATCAAGTGACACGATGTCACTTGATTCCCAGCATCCCGCACGCACGCGCGAGGTGCGACAAAATCGCTTGGGGCAAATTTGCCCCAAGCGCTCGGCTGGCATCCCGCATGCACGCGCGAGGTGAGGGTTCGTTATTGGTTACAATGTCACCATTTTCCACCGCCTCCGCCAGCATCCCGCACGCGCACGAGGTGAGACAGCCGCTGTGGCCAGTCGTTTGAGATCCGGTGCGACCGATGGCATACTTCGGAGATGCGGGATAGGTGCGGAAGTCATGAGCCACACTGACAAGCTGAATTTATCACTCGGTTTTCCGCTATCTCAATTCGATAGGTCACTTCTGATAAAGGTGAATGCAATGGCTCAGAAACGCGCGGACGGCGAAGGCACAATTTCTCAGCGGGCCGATGGTCGATGGATGGGACGGATCAGTGTGTCTCGTGATGTTGACGGGAAGGCGCATCGAATTTCCGTCTACGGTGCGACGCAGGCCGAAGTCGTCGAGAAGATTAAGATCCTGCGGGCCCAACGTGACTCAAACGCAAAGTCAGTTGTGAGCAAGGACACACTGGCAGGCTATCTCGACCGATGGCTGGAGAACGATGTTCTACCCAATATGGCGGACAAGACTTATCAGGAATACGAAGGGGCGGTGCGACTTTACATCAACCCCTTCATCGGTGCGGTCAAACTGGCCCGATTGGACGGTGAAGCACTGGTGGCGTGGCAGGGGAAACTGGCTCGCCAAAAATTTACCAACGATATGCGGCTGCGGGCGATTCGCGTTCTCCGAAACGCACTGAACCGGGCAGTGAAGCTGCGGTCGATTCCGTACAACCCTTGTCAAGCACTCACGAAGCCAAAAGTCGTTCGGAAGGAAGTCAGGCCGCTTGAACCGGATCAATGCCACGAACTAATCGCACAATGCCAAGCACATCGACTTGGCGACGCAGTAGTGTTGGCGGCTATGACCGGCATGAGGAGGGGCGAGATATTCGCGCTCGAGTGGTCTGCTGTCAATCTGTCTGAAGGCGTTCTGGTTGTTCGTCGGACGTTACAGGAACTGAAGGGCTTGAAGCTGAAGGAGCCGAAGACGGCAGCCGGACGGCGGGTAATCTCGCTCGATACGACAGCAATAGCCGCACTCAAAAGCCGCATGGCGAAAGCACTGGACGAAGGCTTTGACCCTGACCAGGTGCCAATCGTATTTCCAGGCATTCGCGGCGGGCATCTTCGCAGTTCAAGTTTTGCTGATCACGTCTGGTACCCGATCAGGGAAGCAGCGGGTATCTCAGAGACGTTTGTGTTCCATGACCTCCGGCACACTCAAGCTTCGCTGATGTTGGCGGCCGGCGTGGATCTGAAGGTGATTCAGAAACGACTGGGACATGCGGACTTCCAGACAACAGCAAACATCTACGCTCACCTTCTCCAGGGGGCTGAAGACGCAGCGGTTGAGAAAATGTCAGCACTGATGAAGAGCCATGCGCCCAAAAGAACCAACTGAGGAAGCTGGTTGGTGTCAAAGGTTGGTGTCAAAACTGGATTTTCCTCATGAATTCCAATGAATTCAATCAAACCACTTCCATCACCGAGATGGAAGGCTATCGGCCGCGCGTTGTAGAATGGTTGAAGAAGCGATTTCCGGAAACGCAGTTTACGTTCACGAACGCGGGCATCGCTTCGACGTGTTCTCACACAGGTGCCTTTCGGCTTGAACGCGATGTGCTGAATCACGGGCCGGTCGATTTGCTGCTGGTGGAATTCGCCGTCAACGACGATCAGGATGCTCACCATTCAGCTGACGACTGTCTGCGTGGCATGGAAGGAATCATTCGCCATGTTCGCCGGTATAACTCAAGGTCGGACATAGTCATGATTGATTTTGTGAATCCTGAGATGCTTGCGACAGCTCAGTCGGGCAACACGCCACTCAGCGTTGCTCAACATGAACGGGTCGCACGCCATTATGATATCAGCTCCATTGATCTGCCGGCGGAACTGGCCGATCGAATCGCCGCCGGCTCGATAACCTGGGAAACCTTCGGGGGAACTCATCCAGGACCGCTGGGCAATCAGATGGCCGCAGATCTTGTTGCAGAAGTGCTGTCTGCTGGCTGGAGTGTGGCCGCTGCATCTGCAGAATCTGTTGGGGCTCATTTGGAACCAGCAGAGCCCTTGATCGCGACATGCTTTGATCATGGAAAATTTGTACCGGCTGAGTCCATTCATCCGGGCGACGGCTGGCAGCATGGAATTCCCGAATGGAAGTCCATCGACGGCAGCCAGCGCGAGCGATTTGCGGGTGAAGCTATTTTTCACTGCACACAGCCCGAGTCCACGCTGTCCTTCCAGTTCTCGGGGCAGGCGGTGGGAGCCTATGTTTTGGCCGGCCCGGATTCCGGTCAGCTGGACGTGCAGATCGACGACGGTTCGTGGAACACGGTAGAACTTTATCATGCCTACAGCGGTGGCCTGCATTATCCTCGAACGGTGATGTTCGCAACCGGGCTGTCAGCCGGGAACCACGAAGTGAAGGTTCGCCTGGCAAAAACTCACCACGAAAAAAGCAAAGGGACAGCCGCGCGCATTCTGAATTTTACAGTCTCCGAATAGCGTTGCCGGTTCCTTTCAACGCATCAGATTCCGTTGAATTCTGCTGCCCGTTCGTTTGGCAGAGACACGGCAGACCCCAAAAGGGTATAGAGTATTCTAAAAATAATTCGATGGCTGGCGAAAACTTTCCATTGGGCAGACATGGCGACACGCGAAAAACTGGCGACTCATTACGACGCCGTCATCATCGGCAGCGGGCACAATGGACTGGTTGCGGCCGCTTATCTGGCGATGGCCGGCCAGTCCGTGCTGGTTCTCGAACGCAACGATTATCTGGGCGGTGCAACAGCTTCGCAGCGGGTGTTCCCCGACTATGACGCTCAGCTGTCGCGATATGCGTATCTGGTTTCCCTGCTGCCCGCGCAGATTGTCGAGGAACTGGACCTGACATTTAACACAATCCGCCGGCGGACAGCGTCGTTCACTCCTTATCGAGATTCGGCCGGTGTGGAGCGAGGCTTGGTGTTGTCCAACGTGGATGAAAGCCGGTCGCGCGATTCTATGCGACAGCTGACCGGAAGCGATGCCGCCTGGCACGACTATCAGCGACTGATGGATCTGCAGAAATCTTTCGCCGACATTGCCTGGCCGTCGTTACTCAAGCCGTTACGATCTCGGGCTGATTTCAAAGCATCGCTGACGAATGAATCTCAGCGTGAAGCCTGGACAGCGTTCGTCGAACGGCCGCTCGGTGAAGCGATCGAGCGATATGCTCAGCATGATGTCCTGCGCGGCCTGTTAATGACGGACGGGAAGATCGGAGTTTTCAGTCATCCACATGATGCGTCTCTGCTTCAGAATCGCTGCTTTCTTTATCACGTCATTGGCAACGGCACGGGCGAATGGCGAGTCCCGGCTGGCGGAATGAAAGCCCTTGTGGAAGCCCTGGTCGCTCGCTGCCAGTCATTGGGTGTTACATTTCGAACGGACTCACCGGCCGATCGAATTCAAACCGCCGAGCCCCATCATACCGTGTGTTTTCATGATCTCGATGGTGATCACGAGGTCAATGCATCTCGAGTTCTTGTCAACGCGGGGCCACGGACGTTCGCGAAGTTGCTGGGCGAATTGTGGACTCCGCTGGCTTCCGATGAAGGTTCGGTCGTTAAAATTAACATGTTGCTGCGACGATTGCCGAAAGTGAAGGCGGAAGGGGTCACATCAGAAGAAGCGTTTGCGGGCTCGCTTCATATCGATGAAAGTTATCAGCAGATGCAGGCCTCGTATGAGCAGGCGGCACGTCGCGAATTGCCAAACCCTGCGCCGGGAGAAATGTATTGTCATACGCTGACTGACGATTCCATCCTGTCGCCAGAGCTGCGAGCGGCCGGGTTTCATACGCTGACACTGTTCGGGCTTGATATGCCGTATCGGTTGTTTGAGACCGATCACGATGCGCGACGAGATCGAGTCAAACAGTTGTATCTTGAAGGCCTGAATCGCATTTGCGATGAGTCCTTCGAAGACTGCCTGGCGATCGATCGAGATGGTCGTCCCTGCATGGAGATTAAGACGCCGCAGGATCTGGAAAAGGATGTGGATCTCGATCTGGGAAACATATTTCACAACAGTCTGTCATGGTTCTTTACCGACGATCCGAGTGAAGTGGGAAAGTGGGGCGTTGAAACTCCGCATGTGCGAGTTTATCGAGCCGGATCATCGGCGCTGCGTGGCGGTGCGGTCAGCGGCATCCCGGGACGAAATGCGGCCATGTGTATTCTGGAAGAAGAACGCCGTTAATCGGGGCGACATTCCCAGCGCGGCATTCCCGGCCGGAATTCAACGGTCGGCCATGCGCGAATTGTTGAACGCCCAATGTGGATTAGCACAAGGTACGCGACCATCATACACTCCGTGAAATTCGCCGAATCTAACGGAGACAATCATGGCTGGCAAACCTTATCCTCAGAAGCCATTAACCCCGGCCGGTCCCGACACCCCGGCCAGTCCCGCCAATCCGGCATTGGCTCCGCCTCAATCCGCCGTGGCTCCAAAGCCCAATCCCACGCCACTCAGCCCGCCGCCAGCCAGTCCTTCGCCCGGCAGAACATCGCCCGGAAGTCCTTCAGCGGGTGGCGCGGAGCCTGTCGCTGCCGTTCCCTTGAACCGAAATTCACCAGCTCAGTCAACGGTCACTTCCATGGCAGATGTAAGTCGCGGCGGTCAGGATCGGCAAAAACGACTACGATCCAGATCGGCATCTGACAAACCGGCGCGGCTGGTGTCTTTGGATGCTTTCCGGGGGTTCATCATGACCATGCTGGCCGCCGGTGGATTCGGGCTGCTTGCGTTTTCTCGGGTTGATGAGAGCTCTCCCGTCTGGCAAACCCACAATCGCGAGCTGTGGCTGAGGATTGGTCAGCACTTCAATCACCCGGACTGGATAAGTTCGTTTGATATTTTTAAGGTTTCGTTTTGGGATCTGATTCAGCCGGCCTTTATGTTTATGGTCGGTGCCGCCATGCCGTTTTCCAATGCGCGACGCGAGGCCGAGGGCGACGGCATGTTTTCGAGGGGCTTTCATGCGATCACGCGGTCTGTGATGCTTGTCCTGCTGGGCGTGTTTTTGTCGTCGGTCGGGCACGAACGGACTCACTGGGTCTTCCCCAATGTGCTCTGCCAGATCGGGCTCGGCTATTTCTTTGCCTGGCTGCTGCTGCACATGCGATGGACGTTTCAGATCGTGGCATTGATGATGATCCTGTTCGGCTACTGGGGCTGGTTCGCCATGACACCGCCGCCAGCCGACTATGATTATGCAGCTGTGAAGGCGTCTGAAGAGAAGGGCGAAATCTTCAAGGACAAGTTCGCTGCCTGGTCCAAAAATGCCAATGCGGCTTACTTCGTTGACGCATGGCTGCTGCCGCGATTGAGATCCATTCCCGCGCCGGAGCCGGAGTCTGCGCCTGAGTCCGAGCCGAAACCACAGGCGGCGACTGATGGAGTGTATGAGGCCCGTTTTATTTCTCTGACGCAGCAGAATTCGGCCGACGCGAAAGCAGAACCCGAGGCACTTTCGAAAAGTGAAACGTCGGAGGAGACGAATGCGGACCCTGGTGAGAAGCCTGCCATTGACGAGCCGTCCGCGGAGAAATCCGGCGACGCTGCGCCCGAAAGCAATGCCGCCGAAGCTCTAGCGTTGGAGACTGCTGCAGTGACTGACACAACTCCCGAACCCGCGATCAAACCCGATCCGCCGGCGGACGTGGAACCAGAAGCCCCGGTAGAAGAACCGGCAGTAGAACAACCGGCGAAACCGAGTTGGATTCGGCAATGGTTCTTTTCGAGTACGGAGGCTTACGAGCCGAACTCCGGCGGTTACACCACGCTGAATTTTGTGCCATCGATTGGGACAATGTTGCTGGGAATTTTGTGCGGAAAACTGCTGATGGACAAAGACAAATCGCAATGGGCGAAGCTGGGTCTTTTGATTGTCGCTGCGACCGTTTGTCTGGGACTGGGAATCGCGGCCGACTTTACTGCGTGTCCGGTGGTGAAAAGAATCTGGACGCCCAGCTGGGTTCTGTTCAGCGGCGGCTACGTGATTGGGATGCTGGCCTTGTTCTATCTGGTGTTTGATATCGCTCCGCTTCGGCTCGTGGCGTTTCCGCTGGTCGTCGTTGGGACGAATTCGATCTTGATTTATCTCCTCAGTCAGACGCTGTCCGGCTGGATGCAGACGAGCGTTGTCAGGGTCCACCTCGCCGGAATCATTGAAAACGTCTTCGGGCCGAAAGCTCTGGACCCGCTGTGGTACGGAACCATCACCCTTCCAGCGACTGTATTCGCGCTTTACTGGCTGTTCCTGCTGTGGCTTTATCGCCAGCGAATCTTTCTCAAGCTATGATCTCCATCGACCGTAGCGGAAGCCGCCACGGCTTTCGGTCGGGATATTTTTTTTCGCCCCTTGTCGGCTTGCTGAGTGTTGATTTAATGCCGGCACGGGGCGGAAGCACAACAACAAAACCTGGCAAAGCTCGAAAGTCGGCGATTATGGAAGATCGCTCGTGCCCATCAGGAAGCGATCGACTTCGCGAGCAACCCCGCGGCCTTCGTTGATGGCCCACACGACAAGACTCTGACCACGGCGGCAGTCACCGGCAACGAAGACCTTCTCATTGCTGGTCGTGTACTTTTCATGCTCCGCATCGAACCAGCTCATTCCGCCGCGGCCTTCCTTGATCTTCACTCCCAACTGATCGGCCACTGGATGCTCGGGGCCTAAAAAGCCAAGAGCCAGGAAAATCAGATCGGCCGGATATTCCTTTTCAGTGCCTGGGATCGGCACGAACGGTGGACCACCTTCGGTCATGACCTGCCAGTCCACTTCGATTGTCTTCACGGCTTTGACGTTGCCAAACCCGTCATCCACAAACTCGGCCGTCTGAATGCTGAAAGCACGTGGATCGTCGCCAAACTTTGCCGCTGCTTCTTCATGACCGTAATCCACCCGGAAGACTCGAGGCCACTGTGGCCACGGATTGTTTGAAGATCGCTGCAGAGGCGGCTTTTCGACAATTTCAAAGTTCACGATCGACTTGCAGCCATGACGCACGGATGTTCCCAGACAGTCGTTGCCTGTGTCACCGCCGCCGATGACGACCACGTGCTTATCCTTCGCGCTGATGTAGTCGCCGTCGGCCAGCGCACTGTCCAGCAGACTGCGTGTGTTCGTGCGAAGGAAATCCATCGCATAATGCACGCCCTTCAACTGGCGGCCGGGGATCGGCAGGTCACGTGGGCGAGTCGATCCAGTGGCCAGAACAACGGCGTCGAAGTCCTCCAGCAACTGAGATGCAGGAACGTCCTTGCCGACAGCAGTGCTGGTGAAGAACGTGATGCCTTCCTGCTCCATGATCCGGACTCGGCGGTCCACAACGTCATGCTTATCCAGCTTCATGTTGGGAATTCCGTACATCATTAGCCCGCCGACCCGGTCATCGCGTTCGTAGACAGTGACCCAGTGGCCTGCTTTGTTCAACTGAGCCGCAGCGGCGAGTCCGGCGGGACCGGAACCCACAACAGCCACCTTGCGGCCTGTCCGAACCTGCGGCGGCTGAGGTGTGACCCAGCCCATTTCGAATGCGTGATCAATGATCGCACACTCAATATTCTTGATCGTAACCGCTGGTTCGATCACGCTCAGGCAGCACGAACCTTCACACGGCGCCGGACAAACACGCCCGGTGAACTCAGGAAAGTTATTCGTCCGATGCAAACGATCGAGCGCGTCGCGCCATCGCCCCTGATAAACCAGATCGTTCCATTCGGGGATTAAATTGTTGATCGGACATCCCGATGCCATATTAGCCATCAGGTCACCCGTGTGGCAAAACGGAACGCCACAGTCCATACAACGAGCACCCTGAGTCTTCAGTTCAGACTCGGGCATATGATCATGAAACTCGTTCCAGTCCAGAATGCGCAGCAGCGGCGCGCGATCCTTTGGAACCTGTCGCTTGAACTCCTTAAAGCCAGTAGGCTTACCCATGTTTCATTACTTTCGGTGCAATTTCATTCGTCAAAGATTCTGCCGCAGCCTCCATGCGCCATCAGCGGCAGTAAACACATGATAAAACTCAGATGCCGCTGCATTCGAGCCAACTGCGGTCCGGCGTCAGATTTCCCAACAATTCCCCGCCAAACGCCAAATCACTGTACATGCGAATCGTATAAATCTCCCTTGAGGAGTCGGGTTTAGCGTCGTTCGGGCTTTTGCGGGGGGTTGATAAACGCAGCGATGGATCTCGTGACTAAACCTGCACTCACCATTTTGCTGGCCGATCTGGTCTTCATCCGTGGTTTTGTTCGCAGGAGCCAAGAACGATTTTGGATGTCAGAGAAAATCGGCGACCACGCTGTCAGCAATGAGCAGGCCGCTGCGGGTGAGTTTCAGGAAGTCGCCGGAGTGTTCCATCAGGCCGGCGGTTATGTGCTCGTCCATTGCTTCGGCGGCGAGTGAACGCAGCGATACGCCAAAACGGGATTCAAAGGCAGGAATATGCAGGCCGCGCATACGACGCAGAGACAGCATAATGGCTTCGCGAGCTTTGTCTTCCTTCGACAGTTCCTCCCGATCTTCCTCACAAGGTTCGCCCGCCTTCCATGAATTCAGCCAGCGAACGACGCTGCGACAATTTGTGCTCCGGATGCCATCGAGATATCTCGCGGCACCTGGACCGAAGGCGAAGTATTCGTCGGCATTCCAATAGACGTTATTGTGGCGACACTGAAACCCGGGCCGGGCAAAGTTCGAAACTTCATAGTGTTCAAAACCGGCCAGCATCAATGTGTCGATGCTGACAACATACATTCGGGCTTCCAGTTCATCCGGCAGACGCTTCAGCACGCCGGTACGTTCACGTCGAAAGAACGGCGTGCCCTGCTCGAAAGTCAGACCGTACGTGGAAATGTGCTTCACTGGCAACGCAATCAGATGAGCAATCGTCTGTTGCCACGAATCGAGCGTCTGGCCGGGAACACCAAAAATCAGATCCACACTGACATTCGGAATGTACTGACCGGCACGCACAATTGTTTGAGTGGCCTCATCCGCCGAGTGCTTGCGTTCCAGAGTTCGCAAAACAGAATCATCAAATGACTGAACACCAAGACTCAGCCGATTGATTCCGTTCTTCCGAAGCACCTGCAGCCGATCATCACAAAGCCCATCCGGATTGGCCTCAATGGAAAACTCGCCCTCAGGATTTAATCGAAACCAGCGAGCGATCACATCAAACAGCGCCTGCAGATCCGACGGCGAAAGATGCGTAGGCGTTCCGCCGCCGATGAAAATCGTATCAACCGGCTGAGGAGCCGCGTTCGCACCGCAACGGTATTCGAATTCCTTAGCGAGCAACCGCAGGTATTCGGGAATCAAATGGTCGCGATTCGCCACCAGCGTAAAATCGCAATACCCACAATGATGCAGGCAGAACGGAACATGGACGTACAATGCTCGCGTCTGCGATGGAATGCTCCTGCAGGAATCAGCGTCGCTGGAGCTCGACGCTTTCAGATCAGACGGATTCAGATTGTCGGACATGGAATCAGTTTCACTCTGTGAATCGTCCCGGTCGGATCGCATCAACTTAGGTCGCTCGGGAAATAACTGGCGTTTGCGGGATCGTAGGAAAGGCTTCCAGCCTGTCTGTTTGCAGAAGACAGGCTGGAAGCCTGTCCTACTTATTCATCGAGCGATCCTTACGCCGCTTCGTCGGCAGTCTGTCGGAGAAAAATTGTGCGACGGCAGATCCACGTACTTCCATGGCGATTCTCGACTACCATTCACCGCCACGCTGGAACTTGTCGCGGGCGTTTTGAGCGAACTGGCGCGAGGCGGCGGCGAGTTTCGCAAGAATTTCTTCGTTGGTCAATCCGGCCGAATTGCGAGCCGCATCGATAACGGTTTCACATTCGTTGGTGTCCATGAAGCGTGCGGCTTCAAGGATGCCGCCTTGTTCTTCCGGCGTGATGACGATGAAACCGTGCTTGTCCGCATGGATCAAATCGCCCGCGGAAACCTTGCGTCCGAAGACTTCCACATCACAATTGAATTCGACAGCCTGAACGGCCGCGTGCCCGACGCACAGTCTGCGAGCGATGACTTTCAGGCCGGCGTTTGTCATTTCATCCACGTCGCGAATGGCACCGTCCGTGATGGTGCCCACGCAGCCCAGGGCCTTGTGGATATTGGCATTCACTTCGCCCCAGAAAGAACCGATGACTCGCGGTTTATCCATATCCTGCACCACAACAATCTTTGGCCCAGGCACGCTGGCCAGATACTGCCGATACTCGGCATTTGCGTTTGGCTTTGACTTGCGATGAGCCCCATTGCTGGGCTCCACCTTCAGAGTGACAGCGTATCCGACCATCGGACCCATCTGCGGCATGAAGTCGCGGCTCTCTTCCAGGTTCACGGCGTCTGCACAGTGGTCCCGTTTGGTGATCTGTTCCCACCCGTTATAAATTGTGGGTGTGTTCCATCGTTTCAGCTGCAGCAAATCCGAGTGGCTCAAAATTCGTGGGGCATTCATGGGACAGCGATTTCCGTGATGGGACACAGGTTGCGAAAGCGGGAACTCAACCGCACGACGGGCAGTTCGAGTCCACGCGCATGGTTACGAACCATAGCAGGTCGCACCACGAGTTGCATCTGCGTCCGCAGGCGAGCCGATCGGCAACGGAGCGGGCGATCAAAAGATGCTGGTTGCTGGCTGGTGATAGATGTAGGCGGCGAATTCAAAAAGGCCGTAGTCATTGCGAGTGACGAAGTGTCGGCTGAGTTCCCGGCAGGCAAAACTCGCCAGCGTGTCGAGCGGCAAATGGAACAGGTCCTCGTGTTCCCAGATTGCGATGAATTATTCGACCACCAAATACGATCCGTCGCCGCTCCACGGGCTGTGACGCATTCGCACGCTGGCCAGACCAGGCACCCCCCCGCACCGCCGTTGTTTCGCCCGGAAAGGCCGTATGATTCAGCTCATCGAATCCGACGATCGAGCCTTTTATCATCTGACGCAGGACAGCGGCGAGGTTGGCCTGAATGCGATATTGGTTCTTTTGTGGGTAAACACACAGCCCGTGTAGCTGCATTGAGTGTTTCCATGCACCGGCTTCGGTCACTTGATACCCAGATTGGCCTGCATGTTTTTCTTGTAGGCTTCCACACCAGGCTGGCCGTACGGATTTGTGCCAACCAGCCGCCCTTCGACGACCGTCGCCAGCATCAGCATCTGGAATAACTGCCCCAACGAGTACTCGTTGATCGTTGGCATCACAAGATCGGCCGTCGGACGCCTTTCGTCCGCATAGGCTTTGTTGGTTCCGTCGATTGCGGCCTGCAGAATGCGGGGCATGGCGACACCGGCCAGCTGGTTCAACTGATCCTGGTCCAGGTCGTGCTTCGGGACTGTGATAGGCGGCTTCTGAGGTCGGCCGGGAAGCAGATTGGTGATCAATTTGTCGCGACGACCTTCCTGATGCTGCTGGCCCCGACTATGCAGGTCACGAGTATTCACAACGGTCAGCGGAGTCGCGCCGCGTTCGTGCTTGCCGAGACTTTCGCTGAGGAGCTGATCGTACCACAGGCCCACAGCTTCCAGCTGGCTGCCCCAGGTTGACAGAATTCGAGTCGTCATTCCCAGATCAATTTCAAACGCGTGACTGACTGCGACATACTGCAGCACAACGTTGCTGGCGAAAGGAGCATTTCGAAAATGCTCGGTCATATCGGCCGCACCCCGTAGCAGAGCCCGAATGTCCATGCCATTTGCCGCCGCCGGCAACAAACCCACAGACGTCAGAATTGAAAAGCGTCCACCGATGCCATCGGGGATGGAAAACGTGTCTTCGTAGCCCGCGGCGTTGGACAGATCTCGCAGACGACCCGAATCACCCGTCACCGGAACGATCAACTGTTGCGCGTCTTTGGGGAACCGGCGTTCGATCAGTTCACGAAAGGTGCGAAACGCGACCGCGCATTCCAGAGTCCCGCCGGACTTGCTGATCACAATCACAGCGGTTTTACCGTCGACAGAATTCGGATGCTGCTCGGCGCGCTGATCCAGCAGATTCAACAGCACCTGCTGCTGATCGGAATCCACATTCCAGCCTTCAAAATACAAGCGAGGCACACCACATCGCGTCTTTCGGGACTGTTCGTTGTGATACGGACTTCGCAGGGCTTCAAACATGGCACGCATACCCATGTACGAACCGCCAATGCCGAGCACAACGACCGAATCAGCAGACTCCTGCAGACGTTTCCCGCAGGCCTCCAGACGCACTACCAGACTTTTGTCACCATTACTTTGCAGATCGGCGAGCAGCTCTTCCGGCCACTGAATGAAGGCGGCATCCAGCGGCTTTTTTTCTGCAGGAATCGGCGATCCGGACTGCCAAAGATCCACATCAACCAGCGTCTCTTCCCGAGCCGCCAGGAGTACACTTTCGAGCGTCGAGATGCGTCCAGCAGGAAGCAATTTCAAGGCTGCTTCTGGACTATATTGAAGGCTTTCTTGAGACATCAGGATTTTTCCGCTCGCTGAGACAGTGTTGGCATCGTTGTTCGCATCGTTGTTCGCATCGCGGTCATAATCGGAACTGTTCAATCACCGATTATGTGGCTGTGAATGGCCAGATCATGGGGATCAGGATAACACTTACAACCCAGAGCAGTATATTCAGCGGGACTCCGACTTTCACAAAGTCGCTGAACCGATAACCTCCTGGACCGAAGACCATCATATGAGTCTGGTACCCGACTGGCGAAGCAAACGCAAACGACGCCGCCAGAGCCACCGCCATGACAAACGGGCGCGGGTCACAATGGCTGAGTTCGGCGGCTTTCAGGCAGAACGGAAACGCCAGCGCGGCGGCGCCGTTGTTGGTGACCAGTTCATTCAGCACCATCGTCACAAAGTAGATGGCAGCCAGAGTCGCATATGGGCCGAGCGGTTGAGTCAAGGCGACCAGTTTACCGGAAAGGAACAACGCCGCTCCGGATTTTTCAAGAGCCGCACCCAGGCCGAATGACGCGCCGATAGCGATCAGGACTGGCCATTCGACAGTCTGACGAGCGTCCGATGCTGACATGCAGCGAGTGACAATCATCAGCCCGCCCGCGACGAACGCGCCCAGCATGGCGATGTCACTTTTTCCAAAGAACATCGTCAGCAGCAGGCCCGCGAAAATCAAGAGGGCCACCCACCAGCGTTCGTGTCGCAAAGGCTGTGAGCCTTCCACATCGCTGACGAGATAAAAGTCCGGATTGTTTCGGTGCGCTTGAGCGAAGTGGGGGCCGGTCTGCATCAGCAGAGTGTCGCCGGCTTCCAGTTTGACTTCGCCGATCTTCGATGTCAGTCGTTCTCCATTGCGGTGGATCGCCACGATGGCCGCGTTGTAGTGAGATCGAAACTGGGCTTCCCGGACCGTCTGACCAATCAACGGGGAAGATCGGCTGATCACGGCTTCGCACAGTCTTCTGCGGCGCTGGTCGATGGCCGATTGTTCCACGGATTCTGTCGCTGCTTCCAGACCGGGAATCTTTTTCAGGTCGACAATGGTGCTCACGATTCCGGTAAACACCAGTCGGTCGTTGGTCTCCAGAACCGTATCGGGACTGACGGGCGCAATCAAAGTGCCTCGGCGATCGATCTCGATGAGAAACAAACCAGGCAGTCGTCGCAGTCCGGCGGCTTCGATGTTCTGGCCAATCATTCGGCAGGCGGGCGTCACGATCATCTCAACCAGATATTCTCGCCGCGCATCGCCCAGCTGTTCCATCAGTTCCTTGCGTTCCGGCAGCAGCTTGCGGCCAACGGTAAGGATGTAGATGACGCCGATAATGGCGCAGGGCAGACCCGCATATCCGATCTCAAAGAATGTCATCTCCGGGAGATTGGCCTTCTTCATCATTCCATCGACGACCAGATTGGTGCTGGTCCCGATGCGTGAACAACAGCCGCCAAGAATGGTAAGGAATGACAGCGGGATCAGAAGTTTTGAAGGGGCCACATGATGTTTTCGGCACCAGGAGATGACTACGGGGATCAACATCGCAACGATCGGTGTGTTGTTCAAAAAGGCTGACGTTCCGACGGCAAATATGGCCAGCATTATCAGGCCACCGAGCTCCGTGCGAGCCGGTCCCAGCACGCGGGCGCCCACGGCATCGACGATCCCCGTCTCTTTCAGTCCGGCAGTCACCACGAAGAGCGCGGCGACCATCAGCAGTGAGTTACTGATGAAGCCGCTGAAGGCTTCCTCAGGCTTGATGACCCCACAGAGCGACAGCAGTACAATCGCGCCCATGAAGACGAGATCGGCCGGCTTCTCCAGCATTAGAGCGACAAGAACCATCACCGTCACAGCAATAGTCAGCCATGCTTCCCAACCCATGCCCATGTTGTCTTCACCTTTTTCAACTGGCTCCGCGCAGCGGCCAAGGCGTAGTGATACGCTGGCCACCTGCTGGCAAGAATGTGAGGTGAACAATAACGGCCAGGACAATTTCCCGCTACGGAACCCCTGATTTGATGCAGGTTTGGCAAGCGCCGACCGTCGAGTCGTTCCAATTGAACGCGAGGTATTGAGTCAGCGTGCGAGTGTCCAAAAAGCCTCGTTCGCCAACGATGAGAAATCGTGGGCAGCAGAGCGAACAGCAGCGAGATGAAACCGGCTCGATGCGCCTAAGGGCTCTCGAAAGACTTCCATCCGTGAACTTCGCCTGAGGCCGGCAGAACCGGCGCAGCGGGAACATTTGATTGCTCGCTCCCTTTTTCGAATGCCTCGCGGAGCAACTGAGCCGCGAATTTCGGCTGAGAACGTCCGTCATGATCGCTTGTAGAGGTACGTTCTTCGAGAGAATCCGGGGCTCATTCGCCGCCGCATTGAATGGCAGACGCAGGAAACCTACAATCAGTCGCTTTTGGTCAAGCTGGGCAGGCTGTCTGGCCACCGGCAATATTTGCCGAAAGGGATTTCCCTTGCGGCCTGAATCTGCGAAAACTCCGTGGCTGCCACGGTTTGCGAGCAGATTGCGGATTTGTGGGTTCAGAACGGACGCTGGAACATTCGACATAATCGTTACGATCGGATGAGTCCGCGAGTTCTGGGTACGCGCGGTTGTAACTGTATTTTATGGCAAGAACGAAAGTCCCTGCTCGGGATGGTAGTGGTTGCCTTTGTGAGCGACGGTTCACACCTTTCATTGATCCTGTTCGCTGAATTTCATCTCTGGGGATAAGAATGTTGGATCAGGCTGTTCTTGATCAGGTGTCTGGGATCGCTCCGGAAGAACTCGAAGAATGGTACGAATCGTTGGAAGACATCCTGCACCGATACGGTGAGGAGAAGCTTCGGGAATTGCTGGTCTGCCTGCAGGAACGTGCTTACGCCCGTGGCGTGATGCTGCCGTTCACAGCCAACACTCCCTATATCAATACGATTCATCACACCGATCAGGTGAAGTTCCCGGGCAATCGGGAAATGGAACGCCGCATCAAGAACATCGTTCGGTGGAACGCGATGGCGATGGTTGTGCGAGCGAACAAGTATTACGACGGCGTCGGCGGGCACATTTCGACGTTCGCATCATCCGCCACACTGTATGAAGTGGCCCAGAATCATTTTTTCCACGCTCGCAACGAAACACACACGGGCGACATGGTCTACTTTCAGGGCCACGCATCGCCCGGCATGTATTCTCGCGCCTTCCTCGAAGGCCGCCTGACTGAAGATCAGCTGATGAACTTCCGCCGCGAACTGCCGGCCGGAATTGGTCTGTCAAGCTATCCGCATCCATGGCTGATGCCAACGTTCTGGCAGTTCCCGACCGTATCGATGGGACTTGGGCCAATCTGTTCGATCTATCACGCTCGCTTTTTGCGATACATGGAACACCGCGGTCTGCTGGATACTTCCAAATCCCGCGTCTGGGCCTATCTGGGCGACGGCGAATGCGACGAGCCGGAATCACTCGGCGCGTTGACTTTGGCATCTCGCGAAAATCTGGACAACCTGACCTGGGTCATCAACTGCAACCTGCAAAGGCTCGACGGGCCAGTGCGAGGCAACGGCAAGATCATTCAGGAGCTGGAAGCAGCGTTCCGCGGTGCTGGCTGGAACGTTATTAAAGTGGTGTGGGGATCAGACTGGGACCCATTGCTCGACGCCGACGAAAACGGCAAGCTCGTCAAGCGGATGGGCGAAGTTGTTGACGGCCAGTACCAGAAGTACACGGTGTCGGATGGTGACTACATCCGAAAGCACTTCTTTGGTGCGGATCCCGAAGTACTGAAAATGGTTGAGCATCTTTCTGACGAAACGATGGAGTCCATTCGCCGCGGTGGCCATGATCCTGAGAAAGTTTACGCGGCGTATCACGCGGCGGTAAACCACAAGGGAGCACCGACTGTGATTCTCGCCAAGACCGTGAAAGGGTACGGTTTGGGAGACGCGGGCGAAGGTCAGAACGTGGCTCACAATCAGAAGAAGATTGCTGAAGACGCACTCAGGGCCTTCCGAACTCGCTTTAACATTCCGGTCAGCGATGCAGAAATCGGCAAACTGCCGTTCTACAAGCCGGAACCGGATAGCCCGGAAATGAAATATTTGCATCAGCGTCGCGCGGCGATGGGCGGATTTGTTCCGCTGCGTCCGCAGTGCACAGAGAGACTGGAAGTGCCATCGCTGGATGACAAGATCTTCGACGGCAAGCCTCTGCTCGCCGGCAGCGAAGGTGGGGAAGGTTCGACGACCTTCGCTTTGGGAGCGATCCTGCGAGGCCTTGTGCGTCATCCGTCCGTTGGCAAGCGAGTCGTGCCGATCATTCCTGACGAAGCGCGAACTTTCGGCATGGAAGGTCTGTTTAAGCAGATCGGGATTTATTCCAGCAAGGGCCAGTTGTACGAGCCCGTCGACAAGCTGTCTGAATCCGCGATGTTCTACAAGGAATCGAAGGAAGGACAGCTGCTGGAAGAAGGCATCAACGAAGCGGGCGCGACGAGCTCGTTCATTGCGGCGGGTTCGGCGTATTCGAACCTCGGCATGAACATGGTGCCGTTCTATGTGTACTATTCGATGTTCGGATTCCAGCGAGTTGGCGACCTGATCTGGTGTGCTGCCGATACTCGCTGCAAGGGATTCCTCTGCGGCGGAACATCGGGCCGGACAAGTCTGAATGGCGAAGGTTTGCAGCACCAGGACGGTCATAGCCAGCTGATGGCCACGACTGTTCCGTCACTGCGGTCTTATGATCCGGCGTGGGGCTATGAACTGGCCGTGATTGTGCAGGACGGTCTGCGTCGGATGTATGCCGAAGGCGAAGAAATCTTCTACTACCTTTCAGTCTACAACGAAGCCTACGTTCAGCCTGCAATGCCAAAGCAGGAAGGCATCGTGGAAGGAATTATCAACGGCATGTACCGTTATAGTTCCACCGACAGTGCCAACGGTCAGCGTCATCGGCCGCAGCTGTTTGGCAGCGGCACGATTCTGCGTGAAGCCCTGCGGGCTCAGGTGATCCTGAAAGAAAAGTACGGGATCGGCTGCGATGTGTGGAGCGTAACCAGTTACAGCGAACTGCGTCGGAACGCGATGGACTGTCAGCACTGGAACGATCTGCATCCGGATCAGCCGGCTCGCCAGAGTTACCTCGAGCAGATGCTGGATGGCGTGACAGGTCCGTTCATTTCCACAAGCGACAACGTGCGACTGGTCGCTGATCAGATTCGCGAATGGATTCCGGGCGAGTATATTGTGCTGGGGACTGACGGATTTGGACGCAGTGAGACGCGGCCAGAACTGCGGCGTCACTTCGAGATTGACGGGGAATGCACCGCCTACGCAACACTTCGCGGTATGGCACGCATGGGCGCCTTTGATGCATCGAAGCTTCCGGAGGCTCTGAAGCAGCTGGAAATTGACGCAGAGAAGATTAATCCGCTGAATGCCTGAGGCTGTGACAGGCCTGACACTCTCCGGAAAAACGGGCCGGGATTTGAATCTTCAATGTTCAAATCCCGGCCTCGAGACTTCCGAATGTTTAAAACACCGTTTGCGATTCACTGAAAACTGAACACTGAAAACTGCCTCCTATGTCCTTTGAATTCAAACTGCCGGAAGTGTCTGAAGGCGTGACCTCCGTTGACGTTGCAGAAGTGCGAGTCAAAGAGGGGGATGTTATTCAGGCGGGTGCGATTATCTGTGAAGTCGAAACGGACAAAGCCGTTGCCGAAATCACATGTCCGCACGCAGGCCGGATCTCGAAGGTGCTGATCAAAACGGGCGACAGCATCAAAGTCGGTCAGCCGATGATTTTGATTGAAGCGCCGTCCGGCGCAGAAGCTCCTGCTGCCAAACCGGCTCCGGCCGCTGCGCCGGCTGCACCGGCGCCAGCGGCTGCGGCCCCTGCTCCTCCGGCAGCAGCTCCTGTTGCGGCCTCGACCAGCAGTGGTCCGATGGAATTCAAGTTGCCGGAAGTTTCGGAAGGCGTGACAAAGGTTGATGTCGCTTCCGTGAGCGTCAAAGTGGGCGATACCATCGCCGCCGGTGCTGTTGTTTGTGAAGTCGAAACGGATAAAGCGGTTGCCGAAATTACCTGTCCTTACGCTGGAACAATCACCGCGGTCACCATGAAGCCTGGTGCGACCGTCCAGATTGGCGACGTTCTGCTGACGATCAACGCCACCTCCGGAGTCGCACCAGCGTCACCAACAGGACCGTCCGTGCCAGCGTCTGCTCCTGTCGCTACAGCGGCTCCCATCTCTACAGCGGCTCCTGTCACCGCCCCAGTGGCTGCGACATCACCTGCTGCTGCACCAGCAACCGCACCAGCAGCAGCAGCAGCCGGCGCTGCCCGGAGCGACGGGCCACCCGCCGCTGCCGGCCCGGCGACTCGCCGTCTGGCTCGCAAACTGGGTGTGAATCTGAAGCAGGTCAAAGGCACGGCGACCGGCGGCCGAATTACCATTGAGGACGTCGAAGGCTTCGTCCGTGAACGACTGACTCAGCCGGCAGTTCCAGCTGCGGCATCTGGTCCGGGATTTGGCATGGTTCAGGCCGCGCCACTCCCGGACTTCAGCAAGTACGGACCGGTCGAAAAGGTCCCGATGAACAAGATCTTCCGTATGGCAGCGTCAAATCTGCATACGGCCTGGGTCACGATTCCGCATGTGACTCAGCACGATCTGGCGGATATCACGGAACTGGAATCTGCTCGCAAGCGATACGTAAAAGCCAATCCGAACTCGCCAAAAATCACCATGACCGCCATCATGATTAAGGCCGTCGTTGGTGCTCTGAAAGCATTCCCCAACTTCAATTCCAGCGTCGACATGGTGACCGGGGAACTCATTCTTAAGCAGTACTATCACATCGGTGTAGCGGTCGATACGCCGAACGGACTGGTCGTGCCTGTGATCCGAAACTGCGATCAGAAGAACGTCCTGCAAGTGGCTGCAGAGCTGACCGACATCGCCGGTCGGGCTCGGGACCGAAAGCTGAAGACGGAAGAAATGCAGGGCGGCACGTTCACGATCACCAACCTTGGCGGAATCGGCGGCACAGCCTTTACGCCGATTGTGAACTATCCGGAAGTCGCCATTTTGGGGTTGTCACGAGGAATCAATAACCTCATCCTGGAAGACGGTCAGGTTGCCGAACGCCTGATGCTGCCTCTGTCACTGTCTTACGACCATCGAGCGGTCAACGGTGCGGATGCAGCCCGATTTATCGTGAAGCTCTCCGGCAGTCTGACGAACTTCTTCGAGCTGTTCTAAACGCGGCTGATAGAGCTCAGCCACGCCAGCTCGTGCGGCTTCGGGTGACGTCACATTTCGCGGATGGGCATTTTTGCAAAGACAAGATCAAGGTGTCCCTGCAGGCGCGGCTTCTCTTTTTCTGGTGCGTGGGTAAGAGCCGTTGCCAGCCATTCTGCGGCTTTCTCGAATTCTCCGTTCTCAGCATGAGCAGCAGCGAGAGTATCGAGCGTATTCCATTGCTCATAACCAGAGATTTCACAGGCTTTCTTTGCCAGTTCGAGAGCCCGCGTTGGGCTGCGGATGCTGTCGTCGGTGGACGTGGCGAGCAGCCAGGCCAGGTCGTTTGTGGCCTCATAAGACGTCGCGTTGTGCTTCATCGCCAGTTCCAGATCGGCGATGGCTTTTGCAAACTCTTTCTTCAGCCGCCATGTGTAAGCTCGATTTCCGAGCGCATCCGTGTACTTGGGATCGATCTTTAAAGCTGCTGTGAAATCGGCAATGGCCTCATCCAGCTTGTTCAATTTCTGATGCACAATGCCGCGATTGTTTAGTGCTTCCGGGTAGTCGGGAACCAGCTTCAGCGCGGCCTGAAGATCCAGCAGAGCCAGGTTGTATTCCTGAGTTTCGATGTAACAGAGAGACCGATTATTAATCGCCAGGAAGTTCCTGGGATCCATCACGATCGCCGTGGAGAAATCTTTTTGAGCAGATTTGTAATCACCCTTCAGATAGCTGGCTTGTCCGCGATTGTTGAGGGCACCGGCGTTGCGTGGCTTCTTGCGAAGGCTTTCTGAAAAGTCGGCAATAGCATTGTCGTTCATTTTGTAAGCCAGGAACGCGACGCCTCGCAGATGGTAATTTTCCGCGGACGGATCTGCCGTGACACGTTTTGTGAGTTCCGGAATAGCGGAATCAAAAGGCACGGCCTCTTTTTCCCAAAGCCATCCACCCTTCTCATTGATCCACAGCCATTCGCCATTTGTCAGCGTGACGGTGAAAACCTCACCCAGATAAGAACGCCAGACGATTCCCTCCGGCGTTTTCATCTCAGCACCAGCCCGCGTCACGACGATCTTTTTTCCAACGCGTGGGTCAGGTTTCTGAGGCGCCTGCGTTGCGCCAACGAGCGAAACATTCAGTGCGAGGTAACTGACGAGCGTAACGAAGCGAATTCCCTGGAGCATATCTCAGCCTGTTCACAAAACGATGAGTTTGCAGTCTCATTCCGACCGGAGTGAGCGAAGACTTCCTCGCGGAAAGGATATAGCAAATGAGGCGTAACACGCAACATGAAGGCGCCGCTCAACACGGGCGATCATGTGCCGCAGAATTCACAGGCGGCGAGAAGTCGAGGCATTGACGCCTTAATGCGCTGCGAATGAGCCGTTGTGATGCTGCTCAGCGGGGGTGCAACGATGTGACTGCACAGGCCGCATTCTTCCATGGCCGCCTTCAGGCCTGGGATCAGTTTCATTTGTCCGTTATCGTCGCGATAGACGGAAGCGAACATGTCGGCGATGGCATCTTTCCAGTGCCGAATTTCAGCCGCATCTTTGCGAACGGCTGCCAGATAAAGTCGACTGTAAACCAGTGGCAGCAGATTGGCACCGCCGCAGACTCCTCCGTTTGCGCCAGCAGCGACCGCTTCGGCCAGAAGTTCTTCCGGGCCCATGAAGATCACAAAATCGTCACGGTCACGATGCTGTTCACACAACTGCTGAAAGTAGTTCCAGTCACCGCTGCTGTCTTTAATTCCGGCGATGTTGGCGTGTCGTGACAACGGCTCAACAATTGACAGATCCAGATTGACGCCCACACAGGACGGCATGTTGTAGAGCATCACTGGCAACGGAGACTTGTCGGCCAGTTGAGTGAACCAGTCCTGAAGAGCGCTTAGCGACACATCAAAATAAAACGGGGCTGCGGCGACGATTGCAGCGGCACCACACGTTGCAGCGTGCTCCGCAAGAGCGATGGATTCGGCCAGACAACTGTCAGTGACACCGACGAGAATCGGGATTCTTTTATTCACTTGCTCACAAGTACGTTCGACCATTTCGTAACGCATCTGATAGGTCAGCGATGGGCCTTCCCCGGTCGTCCCCAGCACAAACAATCCGGACGCGCCACCTGCCACCAGATGTTCGACAATCCGGTCTACTGCCTCAAGATCCAGTTGATCGGCTGCGTTCATGGGGGAAACAACCGGTGGGATCACGCCGGACAATTTTTGCATGGAAGGGGCTCAAAGTGACGCGACAAACAGAAGCACATTCGTTCGAAGTATGCGCTCTTGAGCAGGCCGGAGCACGTCTTTTTCCACGCGAGCCGCAGTAAACCCAACAGTTCGTGCGGCGGACGCGTGAAAGACCGTCCTTGCCGGTCAGGAAGTCTTCAGCGGTTGATAAGAATTCGATGGGCACCTGGGGTTCGCATCCTCATCGAATCTATTGTTCCGATGCCTGTGATGGCTCTGAGAAAATCGAGGCAGGCACGCTCCTACGGCTATTTCTTGAGAGTTCTCCGCTTTGTTCGAAAGTTGGCTCCGGAACTGTCCGGCATTCTTTAAAAGTTTCATTCTCATCCGCGCTGAAAACGTGGACCGACAGAATTTTAAAAAAA
>Ga0335398_10000911_pt1 | contig 51608 bp, 50 predicted proteins | sample BON03_FD_205742 | JGI IMG/M metagenome (GOLD analysis project Ga0335398, IMG submission 205742) | Freshwater microbial communities from Lake Bonney liftoff mats and glacier meltwater in Antarctica - BON-03 (spades assembly) (version 2) | ecosystem: Environmental > Aquatic > Freshwater > Ice >... | reverse complement strand
ATCTTTAAATGTGATCACCATTTGCCTGGGATTACTAACAGCTCGTGTATTTAATTTAGGAAAAAAGTCAGGCGTCACCATAGCACTAGAGTCGGGTATACAAAATGGAACAATGGCACTTTTTATAGCAGGCACACTCCTAGCTAATCCCGCATACGGTATAGCTCCAGCGGTATATAGTCTACTGATGTATCTCACTGGAGGATTAGTGGTCTTGTACGCACTCAGAAAATAAAATATGACCTTAGTTTAATAATTACATACATTTGTAACATATTATAGAGATAAAAATGGCTTTTTTTAATTATTTTATTTGCTTACGCCAAAGCAGTCTCTTGCAATTTTCAACACAATTTTTATAGATACAATGAACATTTTCGTAGCAAGTTTGCCATTTAGTGCAGACGATCAAGACCTTAGAGAGATTTTCGAGCCTTTTGGTGAAGTAACTTCCGCTAAAGTAATTTTTGACAGAGACAGAAACAGGTCCAAAGGATTTGGTTTCGTAGAAATGGCTGAAGACGCAGCTGCTCAAAACGCAATATCTGAACTCAATGAATCTTCTTTTGAAGGAAGGGACTTGGTAGTAAAGGTAGCTGAAGACAGACCACAGAGAAGCGAGAGATATTAATACGATAATTAATCAATTCTCTAAGAGAGCCCAAGACGAGAGTCTTGGGCTCTCTTTTTTACCTTTTTTCTGTACGATTATGACTTTGAGTCACTTCCTTGAAATACGCCTCGAGCTGCACAGCTATCTTATCCCAACTGAACCTAGTCCTAGCTATAGCTAATCCCTGCTCTCCTACTTCTTGACGCTTAGCTGCATCCGCTAGCAGCATACTTACTTCTTGTATGAATTGAGGTTTCTCTTTGGCCATTATTACCCCTTGACCGCTCTGTATCTGCAGCCCCTCGAAACCTATGTGCGTACACACTGTAGGTACACCCATAGCCATCGCTTCTAGTACTTTATTTTGTGTACCCGCCCCAAAACGAAGTGGCGCTATCACCACACTAGCATCAGCGTACATATCTTTGAGATCAGGTATAAAACCAGTGACCTCTATCCTATCACTTGCTAATTTCTTGACAGCATCCACAGGCCGCTGTCCAGCTATAATGAATTTGGTTTTGGGGTTAACCTCTGATATTGTGGGCCACATCTCTTTCACAAAATATTGTACCGCGTCTACATTAGGCGCATAGTCCATATTCCCTGTGAATAACAACGTATGATTGTGCGAGTAATCGTGTCCTCCCTCTACGTCGAATGTAGCTAAGTCTACACCGTTTAAGAGGATATCAATATTCTCTGTTTTATGTAATTTTTCTAAGTACTTTTTATCTTCTACTGAACAGACCAATGTCTTGTCATATGCAGTTATTACTTTCTCTGCTTTGGTAAGTCTTCCAATCTCAATACTGTCAATTAAACGATTAATTATAGGTCGATCAGTCTCGTTTCTTCGCTTGAAATACAAAGAAAATGCATCGGGTAAATCCAAAATTTTAGGCATATTTAAATGCTTGGTATACTGACTCATACGAAGATGTTGCGTGTGTACAACATCTATATTATACCTGTCTAGAGACAATTTGACCATCCGCTTCATCTTACTGCTTTTAAAATAAGCTACTTGTAAAGGAGTAGGTGAAAATAACGCAGGAATTCCGTTTAAAATAGACTTCCATTTGGGTAAATAAACGAGTTCTATTTCGTTGAAGAATGGCTGTATATCCTTGAGATAGTTTAACTCGTCTCTAGATTCATAGAAAGTAACAAGGTACAAATTATGCTTAGTAGCTAGTCTCTTAGTAAGATTATAAATCTTAAGCTTATCCCCTCTGAAAGGAGGGTAAGGAAATCTATTAGCTAGGAAAAGAATATTCAACACGGCAAATATGAGATATAAATTCTTAAAAACTGTGACTTACCAAAATCGGTTAAGCAATTTTAAAAATTGTATACTTGCACAACCTTATTTATGAAAAACATTGCACTTACCTTTTGTATCCTTTTTGCGGTTCACCTCGCTTACTCGCAAGACACTATTCGCGTAAAAGCTTTTGACTACGACAGTCAAACTAGAGATACCATCGTTAACTTTCCCGAAGGGACAAATTCGTACCGGCAGATTCTTATGCGCTACAATATGAGATGTAAAGGTGCACGTATAAGCACAGCAAGTAATAGAAATCTTGGTTGTGGAGAATGGGATTACAGCTGCAACACTTACGTGGAGGATAATAGTCGAACTGATTCGTTATCTGCTACTACAGTGGACTATTTTATCTCTGGGTTTAGCGGTACTGAATATAATTATAGCAACGCTCCAACAAACACCCATTATCGAAATCTCCAAAAGAAAGTGACACTGAATATGGCAACTGACTCGTCCTCAGGTTCTATAGGTGTAGGAAGCAATGCGGTCACATACATGATTCCAATCAGTAATAACCCGGAAAGTGGATATGCAGGGAAATCTCAGTTTATCTATTCTGCGGATGAGCTTTTGGCTGCTGGAGTATCTGCTGGTGAAATTGATGCAATAAGCTTAAATGCTAAGAACTTTGCCAAAGCATCAAATCTACAGATCAATATCTTGGCAACTTCGAAAGGTTCCTTTCGGTTATCAGATTTAGATTTAAAAGGATTTAAAAATGTGTATAGTGATGATATTACTTTTAACTCCTCCAAAAAGTTAATACCCTTCCATACACCTTTTGTTTGGGATGGAAGTTCAAACTTGATTTTCGAATTTTCATCTAACACTATGGCTTTTGGACTGCTTGAGATAGAAAGTCATGAAATTGATTCTACGGTAGGTATTGTTGCATTTGGAGGGAATTCACTTTATTTTGATGGTGCGTCAAACTACGTTGAAGCCAACGACTTCAAGGGGGTTTTAGGCACCAATGATCGAACTATAGAAGCTTGGATAAAAACCGATAAAGTGAATGGAGAAATATGCAGTTGGGGTAATGACGCATCAGGAGAAAAATGGGTTTTTAGGGTAAATGGAGATGGCACACTACGGACAGAGGTAAACGGTGGAGGACTTGATGGTACGACTAACATTGCAGATAATCAATGGCATCACGTAGCTTGTGTTTTTTCAGGAACTGATGTTTCTGGCATAAAACACTATGTAGATGGTGTCCTCGAGATAAATGGTGCTTTAACTAACAGGTCAATTAATACAACCTCTGGAATAAACGTAAGAGTGAGTAGAGGTGTAAATAATAGATATTTTAGGGGTGATATTGACGGATTACGCATATGGGATGAAGCCTTGACTGCTAATAGAATAGCAGATATTAAAAATAGACTCATCAGCCCACAAGATGAACGCATTATTCTTAACTATAAATTTGACGTAGTAAATAATGAAGTAGTCCTATGTTCAGCCTTAAATCCAAAAACAGGAACAATTTTGGGTAATCCTACGTATAACTTTTTGCGTGCTCAGCAAATTTTTAAAGATTTCTACATTTCACCATATAGACCTAACATTAGGTTTCATCAAGGTAATTTTGATTTTACTATGACCGAAGTTTCTGAGTTTGATTTGGTGCCAAATAACCCCAATAGTGTGACTAGATATACGATCAAAAGTAATGTTGGTACTACCACAGATGATGAAAGAGTGATCGCAGAAACCTATAATAAATGGGATTCAGATAAGAAAGAATATTTTTATGATGAAAATAATGTGCTCTATGATTCTGCTTCTGTTACAAGTGACGGCACTATTACCTTAGGGCGATTAAACTATATGCGAAGATGGCCCTCTCGTTTAGAGATAATGTCTTTTGTAACTCCTTATGGTATCGGTCTAGATCTTGGTACTGAAGGCAAAACATGGATTTTTGACATAACTGACTTCACACCTATTCTAAAAGGGGAAAAACGAATATTCCTAAGTAGAGGAGGTCAAAACCAGGAAGAAATGGATATTGAGTTCTTATTTATAAAAGGGATTCCAGCTAGAGAAGTCTTAGATATCAAACAAATATGGCCTACGCAGCAGTATCAGCCTAATTTCTCACAGATATTAGCCGATGATGTGTACTTCCCGCCCGTAGCATTTAATACGCAAGATTCTGCAAAGAGCTTCAAAATAAGAAGTGCCATCACAGGTCACGGACAGCAAGGTGAGTTTATACCGAGAACACATTTTATCAAAGCCAATGACCAAAATTTCGAAAGGTCTGTATGGAAATCTTGCGGTAAAAATCCGGTATACCCCCAAGGTGGTACATGGATATATGACCGTGCAGGATGGTGTCCAGGTATGGCTACCGATCTAGCTGAGTATGAAATAAGTGGTGTCTCAGGTGGCGATGCAATTGCCTTAGACTATGGTATAGCCAATGGAGAAGGAGATTCTCGCTACATTATAAATAATCAACTAGTGAGTTACGGCGAGTACAATCACGGATACGATCTAGGAATAATAGATATCATGGAACCTTCCAATAAGGTAGAACATGCACTGAATAATCCAATGTGTATCAATCCCAAGATGCAAGTACGCAATAATGGGGTAAATACAGTGAACAGTATCACCATAGACTATTGGGTAAATGATGCCAGTAATAAGAGAAGCTTTACTTGGCCGTGCTACCTATCCACCAATGGTATAGAGGAAATAAATTTCCCTATAGATAATAGTATCTGGAGTAGTGCAGTATCTGGTGACAGCAAATTTTATGCTAAAATAGTAGCTATAGATGGCAATCCTGGAGCCGATGAAGATGCTAGCAATAATATGTATGTAAGTGACTTTGATTTCCCTGAAGTATATCCGGGTAACTTCTTCTTGTTTTATCGTACAAATAACGCTGCCTCAGAAAACCAAATAAAAATAGAAGATGAATGGGGCACTGTTGTATTTCAAAGAGACAACCACGCTAATTCAACCATTTACAGAGACACACTAAATCTTGGTCTTGGGTGTTATAAATTAACCATAGACGATAGCGGAAATGATGGTATGAGTTTTTGGGCAAATAGTGATGGTTCTGGATATTTTAGACTCTGGGAAGTAGGGGGAAGTATATTTAAGACTATCCAGCCGGACTTTGGGAGTCAATCCATTGTAAACTTTACAGTAGTGCACACACTAGATGTGCCGCAGTACAAGGTAGATTTAGGATATCAGTTATACCCTAATCCTACTACTGGACATATCACGGTAGATGGTGGAGACATGCAAGGAGCTGTGCCGACATTATATAATTCAATGGGTCAAGAAATCAATGCCCCAAGTCAACTTACTGAGTCTAGACTCACCTACGACTTAGAGGACTTTCCTTCCGGAATTTACTATCTCAGCATAGTAAATAATGGATACACTTGGACGCAAAGAATCATCAAAAACTAGTTCCATATAAAAAGTAACCTACCAATGCCTTATGCTGTAAAGTATGAGGCATTTTATATTTGCAAAACTGATAAGTAAGATAGATTGTTAGACTGCTAAATAGAGTAGTATAAATAGTACCTTTGCAATACTGTAATGAGCGATAGAAAGTTAAACACCATAGAAGAAGCCATAGAAGAAATTAAAAATGGCAAAATGATCATAGTAGTAGATGATGAAGACCGAGAAAATGAAGGAGATTTCCTCACTGCTGCTCGCAATGTAACTACTGAGATGGTCAACTTTATGGCAAAAGAAGGAAGAGGTCTAATATGTGTACCTCTTACAGAGGAACGTTGTGATGAGCTAGACTTAGATCTTATGGTAGGTAAGAATACGGCTCAGTTTGAAACACCATTTACAATATCTGTGGATCTAATAGGTCACGGTACGAGTACAGGTATCTCAGCATATGATAGATCTATGACTATACAGGCTCTAGTGAATCCTAACACGGACCCCAAAGAACTAGGTAAGCCAGGGCATATATTTCCACTCCGTGCCCGGACTCAAGGAGTACTCCGTAGAGCAGGACATACTGAAGCAGCTATAGATTTTGCCAGATTAGCGGGGTTTGAACCAGCAGGGTGTATCGTAGAGATAATGAATGAGGATGGTACGATGGCTCGATTAAAAGACCTATGGGCAATAGCCGCTAAGCATGATATGAAGATAGTATCTATAGCAGACCTCATAGAGTACAGACTAAAGCACGAAAGTCTGATCGAGAAACAAATAGATGTGAAACTACCTACGGACTATGGTGACTTCGAGCTTTACGCTTACAAGCAAGTAAGCAATGGTATGGATCACCTAGCACTAGTAAAAGGAGAGTGGGAAAAAGAGGAACCCGTTTTAGTGAGGGTGCACTCTAGCTGCTTGACTGGAGATATTTTCGGGAGCTGCAGATGTGACTGTGGTGAACAGCTGCATAAAGCTATGCAGACCATAGAGAAAGAAGGAAAAGGAGTCATTGTATATATGAACCAAGAAGGTCGAGGAATAGGTCTTATAAATAAATTAAAAGCTTACAAGCTTCAAGAAAATGGACTAGATACAGTAGAGGCCAATCTAGAGCTTGGTTTTCAAATGGATGAGCGTGACTACGGTGTAGGTGCTCAGATACTACGTGACTTAGGAGTAAGTAAAATGAAGTTGATGAGTAATAATCCTAAAAAACGTAAAGGGCTCATAGGTTACGGACTAGAAATAGTAGAAAATGTCTCTCTACAGGTAGAAGCCAATCCACATAATAAAAACTACCTAGCCACTAAAAAGGAGAAGATGGGACATGATTTGTAGTCAGTTACTGTCATAAAAAAACATCATATACAAATGCCTTTCACAGACGTGGAGGGCATTTTTTGTTACCTTTGAGAAATGGACGTAGGTTTTGCCGGACAAGGAAGAAATGCAGTGACTAACAACAAAAAGTTGAGAGGAGCTAGAGCAAGCTATACAAAAATAAGAAATCTATATGCTGGTGTAGGGAATGAATCTAATAGTCCGTATACCTCGCCACTTACTAAGGAAGAACTAGCCGAAGGCCGAAAGAGAGCTAAAGCCTACTATACTAAGAGAAATTTACGGATATATACTCAGATAATTGTAATCTCAATTCTAGCATGCTCTTTAGTTGGTTTTACCGTTTGGTATTTATTAGCCTAAGTCCCCTATCCTACTAAATTTGCACTCTTTTAAAAATACAATACATTGCTTCATATTCAAAACGTATCCTTCGAGTTCGGTGGTAACTACCTTTTCAAAGAAATAGACTGGTTTATAAAACCTCGTGAGCGTATTGGCCTTATTGGTAAGAATGGAGCAGGTAAATCTACTCTACTGAAGCTTATAATGGGTCAGTATGAATTACGCGAGGGTTCTATCAATAAAGCAGGTGGCGTAAATCTTGGCTATCTATCTCAGGACATGATAAGTGAAGATGGTGGTCAGACTATCTTAGAACATGCTAAAGGTGCTTTTAAAAGAGCAATGTTTGTAGAGATCGAGCTCGAAAAGTTATATGCACTTATGGAGACTGACCCTAGTGAGGAAAATATCCAACGTATGTCTGACTATCAAGAAGAATTTGATGCTCTAGACGGATATAATATGGATAATAAGACTGCTGAAATTCTAGAAGGTCTCGGTTTTACTACTGCAGACTTATCCAGACCTATGCAGGAGTTTAGTGGTGGATGGCGTATGCGTGTAGTATTAGCTAAGATGCTGCTCGAAGAACCAGATATTATGCTAATGGATGAGCCTACTAATCACTTGGACCTACCAAGTATAGAATGGCTGGAGAACTATCTTAGCAACTATCCAGGTAGTGTAGTCATAGTATCACACGACAGAGAGTTTCTGAATAAGATGATTAATAAAACCGCAGAACTGAGTAATAATAAGCTCTATCTGTGGGAGGGCAATTATGACTTTTTCTTACAAGCTAAAGTAGAGCGTGATGACCTCATGAGCAGACAAGCTGCTAATCAGGAGCAGTACATCAAAGAACAAGAAAAGTTTATCAATCGCTTTAAAGCAACGGCTAGTAAAGCAAAAGCTGTACAGTCTAGAGTGAAAATGGTAGACAAGATAGAGCGTATAGAGGTTATTCAAGAGGATAAGTCTAATCTTAAAATCGATTTTAAGCTAGGTAAGAAAAGCGGTAAAGTGGTGATGGAGCTAGATGAAATCACACAAGGCTTTCAAGATAAACTACTCTTCAATCAAGTAAATCGAGAAATAGTACGCGGAGATAAGATAGCACTTATAGGTGCCAATGGTACAGGCAAGTCTACTTTTTTAAGTATCATAGCAGACGAGCTAGAGTATACAGGGAAACGTAAACAAGGACATAATGTAGATGCATCTTTCTATGCTCAGCACCAGTTAGAAAGTCTACATATGGATTATGAGATACTCCAAGAGCTACAATATGATGCACCGCATAAGACGGATATGGAGCTTCGCTCTATGCTTGGATGTTTTCTTTTTGCAGGCGATGACGTATTTAAGAAAATAAAGGTACTCAGTGGTGGTGAAAAGGCTCGTGTAGCTTTAGCCAAAACGCTAGTATCTGAGGCTAATTTTCTGCTGTTAGATGAGCCTACTAATCACTTGGACATAGACAGTATAGAAGTGATCATAGAAGCTCTAAAAAGCTACGAGGGCACGCTCATATTTGTATCACATAATAGGTACTTCATAGAGAAGCTAGCCAATAAAGTTTGGTGGATACAAGATGAAGATGTACGCGAATATCCTGGAGACTACAAAGAGTATCTATATAGACTAGAAAACGAAGGATTTAAGACTGAAGCTCGTAATCTTAAAAAGCCAAAGCCTGAAGTTGCAACAGAAGACTCTAAAAACTCTTGGAAGCAAAAAGATGAGAAGGCAGACTTACTCAAAAAGCTACAAAAGAAGTTAGACCAAAAGGAAGAACAAGTGGAGAATGCAAAAAAGTATTTGAGTGATATAGAAGCCAAATTAGCCGATGCAGCTAACCTTACTGCTGATGATTTAGAAAAAATGAGTAAAGAACATTCAGCTGCTAACCAATCTGTAAGTACCGTAGTTTCTGAGTGTGACGAACTATTAGAGGAAATGATACTGCTTGATGAATAGCATTATATCTAATCTGATTGACTAGGTGACCACCACAAAAAAGGGAGTATCGTGCATTGCACAATACTCCCTTTTAGAGTTATATTAACTTTAGTTATTTACTTCGTAGTATACGCGTTAATAAATATGTGAGCAGTAGATATTTTCTTCCAAACTATAAGTCCATATGAAAAATTATCACTGTTATAACTACTAGGGATATCCATAGTGAAAGTTTTTTCATATTTTGTGCCTACGGTTAATCCTGTTTCAGTAATTACCTCACCCCAAGCATTATCAGCTAGAGAACCTCTCATCACATTATGATGTTCAGCATCACCGTTTTGACCAGCAGTGCCTGCTTGTGGACCTAGTGCTTTGTCCTCTATCAAATATGCTCCTAGTACGTATGTACCAGTGGCATTTTCAAATGCTTCTGCCTCTGCATCTATAATGAGTTTATTTCCTTCTATTCTAGCATTCATCACCATTCCTACTGGAGCATTTTTAAGAATAAATGCATCTGCAGCAGTTTGGGCATCTGTAGCACTAGTGATATAATTTCTACCGTTGACTACAAAGTTAGGTTTAGAACTGTTGGGAGCAAACCGGTCTTGGATAGCTTGCATAGTTGGAAACGCCTCTTGATTTCTAAAATATCCATTCGAAAATCCTGAACCATAATTACCCCAAGTAAGTGCCGTACCTCCTTCGTATCTATACACTAGATCAGCAAATGCCGTCCAACCCCAACCGCCGCAAGGCCCGCAATTTTCTCCCGTCACTTTAAATACTATCGGCACGTTTACAAATGACGCCTTAGCATCTATTTTATCATCACTATTATCTACATAGCCTTCTGGCTTATCACACTCGCTCAAAGTGACACTAGGATTTCCTAGTCCATCACCATCTATATCCGCATACCAGGTTAAAGCAGGGCATGGTTGCTCTTCTACTTTAGTCTCATCATCTTTACATCCATATATGAATGAAGCTCCTACTAAAATCACTAATAGAATTTTATTTGAATAATTGTTTTTGTTCATTTCGTTCTTATTTACTTCAATAATAGAGGATAAAATATTTTTTTATCCGTTTTTCTATGTGCTTCTGGAAACTCAACTCTATCCTGACCTTATAATACGTCCCGTATAATGACATTTTACTTCCATTAGCTAAATACTAAAAAATCAACAAGCAATACACGACATAATGAGATTAACTATAGATTATCAAAGAAGTAGTTACTCACCTTCTCGTATAAGTGCACGCGATCTTTTCCTCTCACATTGTGCTCGTGATTAGGATATACGAAGTAATCTAGTTGTACATCTTCATCTACAGCCTTCTCAAGGTACTGTAGACTATGCTGCCACAGCACTACATTGTCTTGCCCACCGTGTATCATCAGTAATTTTCCTTCTAAGTTCTTTACGTGGTTTTTAAGATTAGTCTCTTTATACCCTTCTGGATTTTCTTGTGGAGTATCCATGTATCTCTCCGTATACATAATCTCGTACAAACTCCAGTCTATTACTGGTCCTCCTGCTACTCCCGCTTTAAAAACACCAGGATTACGTGTCATCATACTGGTAGTCATAAAGCCACCGTAACTCCATCCATGAATACCCAGTCTATCCGCATCTACCCATTTCTTCTTCTTCAGCCACTCTACACCTGTAAGCTGATCCTCCATCTCATACGTACCGCAGTGTCTGTGTATAGCACTCTCAAACTCGAAACCTCTGTCTGCACTTCCTCTGCCGTCTATACTAAAGACTACATACCCTTTTTGTGCCATGTATTGGTACCATAAGTTAGCTCCACCTAACCATTCGTTCGTGTTTAGCTGAAGATGTGGGCCATTATATAGATATATTACCACAGGGTACTTCTTATTCGGATCAAAGTCTATTGGTTTAAAAACGCGGTAATATAAATCTTGACCTCCGTTTCCCTTTAGCTTACCGAGTTCCATCTCTCCTAGTTTATATTCTACTAGTGGATTAGTAGCCTTATGCAGTATCTCCATCATATTACCTGTACCATCTATGAGACGGACCTCTTTAGGTGTGGTCGTATTGCTATAGTCATCTATGAACATAGAGCAATCTGCATTCGCAGTAATAGTGTGATAACCTGAAGTTTGCGTTAGGTTTTTCATTTTACCACTTTTCATATCTACACAGTAGAGGTGACGTTCTAGCGGAGAATCTTTAGTAGCTGTGATATACAGCATTGTCCCATCTGCATTCATACCGTGATAATCAGTTACTATCCAATCCCCTTTAGTCAGTTGCTTGATAAAATTTCCTTCTATATCATATAAGTATAGGTGATTATACCCATCTCGCTCACTCCACCAGATGAACTTATTAGAATCATTCTTTAAGAAAACGGCTGGGTGCTCAGGCTCCACATATTTATCATTAGTCTCTTCAAAAAGTGTTGTAACAAAATCTCCAGTCTTTGCATCATACTTATTTAGCCACATGTGATTCTGTGCACGGTTTACTATGGCTATGAGTATATACTTTTCATCGGCAGTCCAGCTTACATTGGTAAGGTATTGTTCTTTATCACCTGTAGTATTGATATTCACTGGAGCATCAGAATTAGTCATGTTTTTCACTTTTACAAGCACATTATGGCTTTTAGCACCTGCGGTAGGGTAGCGTAACATCTTAGCGGTAGCAGGAGTATCTGATAATACATAAAGCGGATACTCTGTGACCATATGCTCGTCCATCTCATAGTAGGCCATCTGCGTATTACTGGGAGACGGGAATAGTCCATTGGTAATCCCAAACTCTGAGCGATGCACAGCCTTACCTATTACTATACCATCTGCATCAGAAGCTATCTCTTTATTTTCATTATTTCTACTGTAACCAAATCCCTTTTTTGTTTCTCCGTAAATACCCGACCCATCAGTGAAGTACTGCACAGCTGAGATACCTGCATCATTGCTGTAAGCTAGCGAGCGAGTTTTCTTCTCTTCTTTATTATATGCAAAGCCCTTATCACCGCTCATGAACTGGAATTCATCGTCATTTATCCAGTTAGCTCTGGGTAGACGTGCTAGTTTATACTCTTCTAAAATCGAACTGTTTATATCATCCAGAGAGATAGATATAGTTCTTCCCTTTGTCAATGCTATTTGCTGTACTTCTATGAGCCGTCCTTCTGGAGTTGTTCGCACTTGAGAAAACCAGTTTCCACCAGGTAACCACTGTACATCGTCCAGCCCTTTTGGATACAGATGATAACCAGTTATAGCATCTTTTATAGTAAGTAGTTTGTCTTGTGAAAACCCTAAAACGGAAAAGGTTACAAGCAGTAATACGCTGATTTTTCTCATACTTAGCAAATATGCAGAATAATTACAAGTCCATACAGCAAGTGTGATAAAACGGGGATAAAGTTTAGTAATTAAAAACAATAGCGAATTTAGAATAGCAATTGATTAATGGTTTCTAATACTTATAAATTATATTTTCAGTGGAGCGATTTTCTAATATTTATATCAAGTACCTTTCCAAAACAACTTAGTAATCACCTTTACCTTTTATTAAATACTCACTTGCAAAAAACAAATGAGACTAGGATCAGCATAAAATTAACTAATTACATCATTAAGATGGTATTCTAAAGTATTAAATTCAAAGACACTTTCTAATAAACGAGTAGGTACAACCCATCTACCTTTTTATGACGAGCTCAGTCTCCGTATTTATTAAAACTTAAAGTCAAAAAAACGTCATCCTAGTTTTAGTAGGACCCTATAAAACCAATTTTCATCACTCTTTTCAAATTTCTCTAGCATATTATCTACCTTTATAGTAAAGTCCTCTATATCATTTACCCTAGTGAGTAGTTCTTTATTCTCCTGGTTATTTTCAGTTTCTTTCTTAAGATCGACTAGTGCAGCTATCACTGGTTCTAGTTCGCGCTTGCGTCTCTGTTTAGCTATCTGACGAGCCACTACCCAGATATCTTTCTTTGCACTATAAAAGTCTTTTCTATCGCCAGAAATCATTTCTTTACTGACCAGTCCCCACTCTACTAGAGCACGCACATTCATATTGGTATTACCTCTACTTATTGTAAGCATATGCATCATTTCGTCAGTACATAGTGGTTTTTCAGCGATCATCAATAAAGCGTGTAATTGTGCCATGGTCTTATTGATACCCCAATTAGTACCTAGGGTTCCCCAAGTATGTACAAATTTCTGTTGTTGGTCGTTCAGTTTCATAATATTCTATGTTTCAAAGATACAAATATTTTATATTTTCAATATTTACTGAAAATTAAATATTAAATTAATATGTGGTTTCCGTAACCATAGAGTAACACAAAAGCATTTATGTATTATCTTTGTTCTCAATAAAGTATTACATAAAAATAATTAATGTCAAAGTCACAAGAAACATATTCCAAAAAAGAAAAGGAAAAAAAACGTAAGAAGAAGAAAAAAGAGAAGGACGAAAAGCGTCAAGATCGTAAAGCTCAAGCTACTCCTGGCACACTAGATAATATGATGGCTTACATAGATGAGCACGGTAATATCTCTGACACTCCGCCAGATCCAGATAACAAGATAGAATTCGAACTAGATGACATTGTGACCAGTGTTCCAAAGCAAGAAGAGTTTGATATGGAAGCTACTCGTGAGGGTAAGATAGACTTCTTCAATACGGAAAAAGGTTTCGGTTTTATAAAAGAAATAGGTACTGGCGAGAGTTACTTCGTACATTACAAAGGACTTATAGACGATGTTATAGAAGGAAACAAAGTAAGTTTCGAACTAGAAAAAGGAATGAAGGGTCTTAATGCTATCAACGTAAAGAAGATTCAGTAATACAGAGTTACTATGCCATATACGGGGCTCCAATCACTTTCGTGGTTGGAGCCTTTTTTGTGTTTGTAGAGTAAGCGCCCTTTTATACCTCTTTGATCTAAGATTATGTCTGAAAGTATTAAGGAATTTATAGAAAAGTAAAGTGGTGTATATGAGCAAACGGCGACACAGTCAACTTATACCAGTATTGGTAAATTTACCTCACAAGAAAAACGGAGTAAAGCGATATTCTAAGGCAATGAGATTATGATTTCTATTCCTGAAATATGCTAAATAATATTTAAAAAACGCCCTTCTTTCGAAAAGCGTTCCTATAATTCGCTCGAATCTGTGATGTACCGCTCCCAAATTAGAATATCTTGAGGGACTCTTGATTTCAAGTTGACAATTAAAAGCTTATACGAAGCTCTCACTCACTACTAATTCCTTCGTACCATGAGTCCACGAGTAAAATCCTTCTCCAGACTTGATCCCTTTTTTGCCTGCATTTACCATATTTACGAGTAGTGGACACGGTGCGTACTTTGGATTACCAAATCCATCGTGTAGTACATGGAGTATCGCCAGACATACATCTAATCCTATAAAATCTGCTAGTTGCAATGGTCCCATCGGGTGAGCCATACCCAGTTTCATTACCGTATCTATTTCTGTAACCCCTCCTACTCCTTCGTGCAGTGTCCATATAGCCTCGTTTATCATTGGCATTAGGATTCTATTAGCTATGAATCCAGGATAGTCATTTGCCATAGCAGGTACTTTCCCTATTTTCTTGCTTAGTTCATCTATAGTAGCAGTCACCTCTTTAGAGGTACTGTACCCATTTATGATCTCTACGAGCTTCATCACTGGTACAGGATTCATAAAGTGCATACCAATCACCTTATCTGGTCTGCCTGTCTGTGCAGCCAGCTCTGTGATACTGATAGACGAAGTGTTAGATGCTAAGATACATCCAGCGGGTGCATGAGCATCCATGTCCTTAAAGATCTTAAACTTCAGTTCTTTATTTTCGGTAGCTGCTTCTACCACTAGATCTGCAGATTTCACACCTTCGGCTAATACGGTATATGTAGTGATGTTGGCGAGTGTCGCCACTTTATCTGCTTCAGAGATTCTCTCCTTTGCCACCATACGGTCTAGGTTTTTAGCTATCGTAGCTAGTGCCTTGTCCAGTGCTGGTTGGCTGATATCTATAAGTGCTACGTTGTAGCCGTTCTGTGCAAATACGTGGGCTATTCCGTTGCCCATGGTTCCTGATCCTATTACTGATATGTGTTGCATGCTTTTATTGTTATTGCGAAGGTATAATTCTAAAACTTGAGTGTAACTGTAAACCCGTTGTATAAACCCATTCCAGATTTCACCGTACATATATCTGGCTGTATTTTCATGCTGAGGTCCTTATTTACCTTGAACTCTTTGAGATGTGCATCTACGTTGGCATCTATTGCCTGTAAGGCGTAGAGTACCACAAAACCGATAAGCGAAACATCTCTATATCTTCTGTGAAAGTCTCTATCGCTCCGAATGGAAGCTGTGGACCTATTAGGTGATAGGTCTATGGTGTTCGTATCTCCGTTTATTTTAGATACTAAGATCTTCTGATAACGAGTCAGACTGTCCGTATTATATCTCCACATATAAGCTAGTCCGCCTATACCCGCATATACTATCCCTGCTTTCCAGTATTTTTTATTGTATATCTGACCAGCTCCTGGTAACACCAAAGCGAGTACTGTAGCCCTCTTAGGATCGCCCCACACTGCACTGTCATTAACCAGTGTTGGAATGGTTTTACCAACGCCTTGATAGCTTTGTACAGCTTGTGTACCTTTCATATAATCAGCAGAATACGGATACTGTGCATACCCTAAGCTACCTATGAGTAGCCACATACTGATAAAAGCAATCTTCCGCATATACTGTAAAATTAGCTAAACCATTTTATCTAGAATAGCCTGCAACTGCTCTTTAGATGAAAAGCTAATGATAATAGTCCCATTATCATTTGATCGAGACTTAAACTTCACTTCGGTATTTAGCTTTTTGGCAATTTTTTCTTTGGTATTTATGTAATTTGTAAAGTCAAAATAGTTAGCCACTCCTTTACTAAACGCCGCTGTAGGCTCATCCTTCATATTGCGCACCATATCTTCGACTTGCCGCACTGAGAGTTTCCCGTCTAATGTTGCCTTAAATATAGTTAGCTGTTTCTCCGTATTATCTACATTGACTAGGGCTCTAGCGTGTCCCATCATCAAGTCGCCCTCTTTTATAGCCAGCTGAATCTCGTCTGGCAGTCTGAGTAATCTGAGGTAGTTATTTACTGTACTTCGTTTTTTACCTACTCTATCTCCTAATTCTTCTTGTTTTAGACCGCATTCCTCTAGTAGACGCTGATAAGAAAGTGCTATCTCTATGGCATTTAGATTTTCACGCTGTATGTTTTCTATCAGAGCCATTTCCAGCATTTGCTGATCATTAGCTAATCTGATGTATGCAGGTATTTGGCTGAGTCCTGCCAGTATGGATGCACGTGTACGTCTCTCACCACTGATGAGCTCATACTGTTCAAAACCTACCTTACGCACTGTTATAGGCTGTATAATGCCGTGTACCTTGATAGAATCGCTAAGTTCTGTAAGTGCTTCATCATCAAACTCTGTACGCGGCTGAAACGGATTAGCTATAATCTGGCTAATCTTAATCTCAGCAATACTATGCAGTGCCTTGGGCTCTAGACCAGTGATATCTGTATCTGAGTTTTCTAATAGTGCACTCAGTCCTCTTCCTAATACTTTTTTGCTCATTTACTGAATGATTCTTTCTTCTTCACTTATTTTAGTCATACCATTTCTTTGCAGTACTTCTCTCGCTAGGTTTAAATAACCTACACTGCCTGGTGCTGTGGCATCATGCTCTAGTACTGGTACTCCAAAACTAGGAGCCTCACTGAGCGTAGTATTTCTTTTTATGATGGTATCAAATACGAGGTCTTGGAAATGTAGTTTCACCTCTTCTACCACTTGATTCGATAATCGCAGTCTAGAATCATACATAGTAAGAAGCAGACCTTCTATCTCTAGACGTGTATTGATACTGCGTTGTACTATCTTGATGGTATTCAATAGCTTACCGAGTCCCTCTAGTGCAAAGTACTCACACTGCACGGGAATCATCACTGAGTCAGATGCACCCAATGCATTCGTAGTAATTAGACCAAGAGATGGCGAACAATCTATAATGACAAAGTCATAACTATCCTTCACTTTATCCAGCATTCTGCTCATTATTTTCTCGCGGTTAGGTAGATCTATCATCTCTATCTCCGCTCCCACTAAATCTATATTAGCAGGTAATATTTGTAGGTAATTATACTTTGTATCCAAAATAGCATCCGTAGGGTTGAGATCTTGTACCATAAGCTCATAGAGTCCTAATCGTATATTCTTAGGATCAAAACCCAGGTGAGAAGTAGAGTTAGCCTGAGGATCAGCATCTACAAGTAGTACTTTATTTTCTAAGACAGCAAGACTGTAAGCTAAATTAATAGCAGTGGTAGTTTTTCCTACCCCCCCTTTTTGATTGGCAATGCAAATGATTTTTGACATATATAAAGTGTTATGATGTTTTATAAAGATATTATAGTTCTATGGTTTGGTTAATAATGGGTAGTGTAAGGTGTACGTCAGCTTTTTTAAATAATTCGTGTGCTTCCTGATGGTCTATGGATATAGGAGGGAACGTATCAAAATGCATTCCAATAATACGATTACAATCTATCAACTTAGCTGCTCCTATGGCGTCGACTACACCCATGGTAAAGTTATCTCCAAGCGGTAAGAAGGCAAAATCCAACTTAAACTGAATTGGAATTAGCTGCATATCTAAGGTAAGTGCCGTATCACCTGCATAATAGAAGCACGTATGCGTTGATTTTATTACAAATCCTACTGCATCCCCTGCGTAACTACCATCTGGAAAAGAGCTACTATGCTCTGCTTTTACTAGTTTTACTGTAGCAAACCCAAGATTTATACTACCGCCTGTATTCATAGGAAAACAATTTTCTACACCTTGTTTTTGAAGCCACTCTGTGATTTCATATGGTGCTATCACCTGAGCATTACTCTGCTTTGCTATACTTACAGCGTCTGCTACATGATCACCATGACCATGAGTTATTAGTATCACATCTGGCATCAGTGTGGATACATCTATTATACTTGCTTGAGGATTTGGTGATATAAATGGATCAAAGAGTATATTTTTACCCCCTAAATCTACTGAAAAGCACGAATGTCCGTAATATGTAACCTTTGGTCTCACCGTTATCAATGTTTGAAATTCAAATCTAAACACAATACCAGATTGATAGTTAACAGGTTTTTCATAGTTATACACATCACTATTATGTTGATTTCTTGTAAGGAGGAAGATTCTACTAGACAAAAAAACATTTTAAAGTTCAATAGTCAAACTGGAATTACATCATTAGATCCAGCATATGCACGGACTCAAGAAAATATAAGAGCTGTAAATCAGTTGTTTAACGGGCTTCTCGAGCTAGATAGTAATCTAAACGTAGTTCCTTCTATAGCTAAGAGTTGGTCTATATCTAAAGACGCTAAAACGTACACTTTTATAATCAGAAAAGGAGTACTTTTCCACAATGACGTTATTTTTAAGGGTATTGAAAGAACGGTTATTGCACAGGATTTTGTGTATTCCCTACAACGTATCATTGACCCAGAGGTAGCTTCAGACGGAGCATGGATCTTTAATGGTATCATAGCGGACAAAATTCCATTTTCAGCACCAAACGATAGTACTTTTCAGATACGACTCAATAAACCATATACTCCTTTGCTAAGTATGCTTACTATGGCTTATTGTTCGGTAGTACCCAAACAAGCTGTTAGTCATTACGGTAAGAATTTCGGTACACATCCAGTAGGAACAGGTGTCTTTAGATATGCAAACTGGGCGAGCGGCATCAAACTAAACTTAATTAAAAACTCTACATACTGGGGAGATACTAAAACTAACATAGATGCAATATCTATATCGTTTATACAGAGTAAACAAACTGAATTACTGGAGTTTACGCAAGGTAACCTAGATTTATTTACGGGTCTAGAGAGCTCGTTTAAAGATGAGATACTAACAGCAGAAGGATTACTAAAAGAAAAATACGACAAAGGATTTAAACTTATTAAAACTCCGTTTTTAAATACAGAGTACTTGGCGTTTAATATGCAAGATGAGTCCTCTCCTGTAAGTAATCTAAATTTCAGAAAGGCCATACATCACTGTATAGACAGAGAGGCTATGATAAAGTATCTGAGAAACGGTGTAGGTAAACCTGCTGATGGAGGCTTTTCACCTAAAGGACTTCCTGCATATCGGATGGCAAAAGAGAACTATTTTGATCCTATATTAGCTAGAGAATACTTAGCTAAAAGCGGTATATCACAGTCTAAACCACTCATACTTACTACTACATCAAACTACTTAGATCTCTGCATCCTCGTACAAAAAAACTGTGCAGAAATAGGCATAACAGTCAAAATAGATGTAGTCCCAAGTAGCTTATTAAAACAACAGAAAAGTGCTGGAGACTTAACTTTTTTCAGAAGTAGTTGGATAGCTGACTACCCTGACGGCGAAAACTACATGGCGTGTTTTTATAGTCCCAATAAAGCACCAAATGGTCCTAATTACACTCGATTAAATTCTAAAATATTTGATACTGCTTACGAAGAACTACTTTCTGCAGCAGATTTTTCGGAGCGAAATATACTTTTTAGTTCACTAGAGGATGAGCTATTTGCTCAGCAGCCATTCGTGCTCCTCTTTTATGATGAGAGTATCTGGATACGCAGTAAGAAGATAGACGGAATTCATATTAACGCACTGAACCATCTCGATCTACGAAACACAATAATGCGGTAACAGAATATCTGTAAATAGACATTTAGTCTAAGGTGATAAGAAAATGAAATAAGAGAAAAGGTACTAAATTAGCCAAAGCTAAGTGAGCACTATCCTGCCTTAAGGTTCCCCGTTTTCTTCACACCACCTTTAGCTCTGCTTTGAGCTTTAGGTGCTGACTTAGGAGTAGCAGTATTCTTTGGAGTCTTTGCAGTTTTCTTGGCTACTTTCTTATCATCGGCCTCTGGCTCTGTCAGCTGATCAAAATCCAATATCTCTTTCAATATTTTATACCAACTAACTAATTTCAGAATGTCCGAATTATACACCTGATCTTCATCAAAGGTTTCTAATACTTTTCTAAAAAATACATGCACTTCATCCGCACTATTTTTTTTAGATATCAACTCTAAGCCACTTGCAGCTAAAGTATGTAAGCTCTTGAGTATATTTTCTAACTTTTCGTCACCGTCGTAGGTATACATACTAATATCACTAAGAAAAGATACCTTCTGAGTGAGACTGGTTGGGAATCTTTTTTTAGACGCATCTAAAGACTCTACAATGAGTCCATTTGTACGTTTCCCTACAAGTTGGTGTAATCCTGGTTTTCCTGATACTGAGACGATGTCTGTTAGATATAATGCCATTTGATTGTCAGATATATTTATTAAAGGTGCGAAAATATTTATTAATACCACATACAGTGTAGTATTTTGTAACTTTTAATTCTCAAATACAGAATAAACATGGTTAAAAACAAAATAAATACTATAATAATAGCCGTTGACAGAACTTAGAAAAAGTGTACTCCTCCACAATGGGCGAATAACTATGATGGAATGGTACAAAATAAACTTAGCGAAAACTCAAACGTAGTGAAGCACAAAAAAAATAGAAGAGTTCAAACAACTAAAGTTACAAAACCGAAAATAGTAGCACCAGAAAATAAAGAACTAAATATAGCTATGCTTTTACAATATGCTATAAAACGGAATCACTATACAATCTGACTGGGAAGTAATTTTCAGTCATTTATGTAATGGAAAACGGTATCCATTTAAATCAAAGCAGTGGAGCTACATACCCATTTGAGCATAATCTTGTAATAAGAACGATCAGTGGTGGAGATTTTGGTACAGCCATAAGATGCATAGATTTTACTGAAAGTGCGATTATGGGTAATACCCTTGACTTTGAATCAAATGAAAAATGAAACACAGATAAACTCACAGCTACACTTGTGATTTAGAAAAAAAATACGGACATAACTACGATATAAACGCTAATTCTCACGCTTTTTAATCTATCAGTAAAATATTATTGATCCAACCCTCGTTAAGTCAGTGGGTAAATTTGATTTAATTGGTTAGTTAGCAGAGAGGGGAATTGGGCAACCAGTTTTCCTCTCTTTTTTGCTAGAGAGTCTTAGAAACAGAAGGAAAGTTGTGAGTCATGGTCTTACATTCAATATTTTTATCAAAACATAAAATAAGTGAAGACCCACCTTTATTCATCTAAATAGCTCAACTGAAGAACAGGAACAATACCAATTTAGTTTTTAAGTGTCGTATAAATAAATTGAGTTTATCGAAGGTTTGTAAAGGCGAAAAATCATTGCATAGCCTGAGCCATGGTATTATTTTTTAACGAATAGAAATCGAGTGAAAAACGATTTATATGCGGCAATTGAAAGCTATTTTGGTATAACTATGAATTTCACAAACTCTCTCTGAGTCTGAGTAACTTAGTCAACAGCTCCTCCATCTTATGAAGTGGAAGCATATTAGCTCCATCACTGAGAGCAGTACTAGGATCAGGATGTGTCTCTATAAATAGACCGTCTACTCCTACAGCCACTGCTGCTTTAGCCATAGGCTCTATTAGCACAGGCAATCCGCCAGTCACTCCGCTCCCATTATTAGGTTGCTGTAGTGAGTGGGTGACATCCATTATTACAGGATATCCCATTTCTTTCATCCAGATAATATTTCTATAGTCTATGACCATATCACCGTAACCAAACATATTTCCTCTTTCGGTAAGCATAATTTGACTATTTCCGGCCTCTTCTACTTTAGTAGCAGCAAATTTCATAGCTTCTGCTGCTGCGAATTGACCTTTCTTGATATTTACCACCTTTCCCGTCTTAGCTGCAGCCTGCAGTAATTCTGTCTGTCTAAATAAAAATGCTGGAATCTGCAGTACATCTACATACTCAGCTGCCATCTCTGCCTCATGACTTTCATGTATATCTGTCACTGTAGGCACTCCAAACTCTGAACGAACCTTACCGAGGAGTTTTAGAGCTTTCTCATCTCCTATTCCTGTGAATGAGGACGCTTTAGTTCTGTTAGCTTTACGGTATGATGACTTATAAACGTAAGGAATTCCTAACTTATCCGTTAATTTTGTAAGGAATTCTGCAGTTTCTAATGTGATTTTTTCACTTTCTATGGCACAAGGGCCAGCCAATAGAAAGAGTTTATCCGAAGTAAGTACCTGCTGAAGTGTAGATTCTATGTTATTCAAAATGTATACAATAAAATGAGTTGCAAAAATAGCCATATAATCGTGTTTGGTAGGTTACTATTATCAGTAGCTACACTATTTACATTCTGCATCAGTGCCACAGCTCAAGTGTACAGTCCGTACGTAAAGGATTTTAAAGCTCAAGCAATAGATGGTAAAATATACATGTCTTGGACTACCAGAGCAGGTTTCACCTGTACAGACATACACATATTAGTATCGCGAGATTCTACAGAAGGTTTTCAAAGAAAGGGAACCTACTTTGGCGTATGCGGTGATACCTCAGAAAAGGACTACACCTATGTTCTCGAAAATCCGCATTACAATACATTGAATTATCTGAAACTTGAGTTAGGTAATTATGGCTATTCGTACGTGATATCAGAGTTAGTTATTTACATACAGAACGAAGTACTCATTTCACCTCACCCTGCTACGGAGTCCAGTGTAATTCACTTTAAAAACACAGGCGAAGATGAGCTAGAGATAGTATTCTACTCATCTAGTGGACAGTTCATTACATCTATTAAAACTATAGCTAAGTATGTAGCACTTCGTGATACCATACTTCCTAGAGGTCTTGTTATCTATGAAATAAGAAAAAGCGATAGCGTCCCGATTAGAGGGAAGTTTCTGGTCCTCTAAGTTAGCCTATTTTTTAAGAAAGGCAATAACTTTTTCGTACGTTAAGTCTGTTTCTTTTCCATTTAGCCACAGCGTTTTGGAGCCGTGATCACTCACTCCCTCTGGTCTGTAAACCACTAAACCCTTGCTCGGAATAACCCCTGCTATAGGTTTCACTATAACATCAAATTCTGCATTTGCTCCAGTGATGAATACAGGCTTAATAAGGCTAGAGACTTCTTCTTTTACCGTATTTTGAGTATTTAAGTATTCGCCAGGGCTGAATGCTACTACTTTTTTTACATTTCTATTATTCACTGCTTCCATAAGCGCCAGCGATGCAGAATAGGAACTTCCCCAGAGGTATATATCTTTATCTGAGTTTTTCGCTACAAAACTGATAGCAGATACTATATCTTGTCTAGCGTCCATAAACTCAGTAGACTTGCCGAGTGCTTGAGCTCTTGCTGCGGTCTCATTTTTAATTCCATTTACTTCACCACCGCTTCTTAGATCTACGGCTAAACAAGCAAAACCTGAATCCACAAGAACTTTAGCTATCTGCTTATACTCACCTCTACTAAACTTAGCTTGGTGAAGTAGTATTATAATACCCTTAGCCATCTCATTGGGATAATAATCTGCTGTAATAGCAAAGCTATCTATGCTTTGAAATGTGGTGGTGCCAACATCCCCTAGCTGTATGTTTTCTGATGCGGAGTCTAGTACATTGCTTTCTGAAGCAGAGTTGCACGCCGTTAAAAATAAGGCTGCAAAAGTTATTGTATAAAAAAGCTTATTCATTCTCGGTCAAAAGTGTTTTATTTTTCTAACATTGCAAAGCTTAATAAATAATTTATGTCAAACAATCTCTTAAAAGGAAAAAAAGGAATAATCTCAGGAGCACTAGATAGCCAGTCTATAGCGTGGAAAGTGGCTGAAAAATGTGTGGAGCAAGGAGCTGAAATAGTACTTACAAATGCACCTATAGCTATGCGTATGGGAGCTATTAAGGAACTTTCAGAGAAGCTAAATGCACCTATCATACCGTGTGATGTGACAGATAATGATCAAGTACTAGAACTCGTAGATAAGTCAATGGAGCACTTCGGTGGTAAGTTTGACTTTATGCTACACTCCATAGGAATGAGTCTCAACGTAAGAAAAGGTAGACCATATACCGACCTAAAGTACGATTGGACACATAAAACATATGATATCTCTGCTCTATCATTTCATAAGATGATACAAGCTTGCTATCAAAAAGAGGCTATAAATGATTGGGGGTCAGTATTGGGACTTACCTACATAGCAGCTCAACGAGTATTTCCTGATTATAGTGAAATGGCAGAAAGTAAGGCGATACTAGAAAGTATAGCTCGTAATTTTGGTTACCATTATGGTAAGAAGTCTAAAGTACGTGTCAATACTATTTCTCAGTCTCCTACAGTAACTACAGCCGGCAGCGGAGTGAAAGGGTTTGATGATTTCATAAGCTATGCAGCTAAAATGTCTCCCTTGGGGAATGCTGATGCCAATGCTTGTGCGGATTACTGCATCTCATTGTTTTCTGATTATACTAAGATGGTCACTATGCAAAACCTCTTCCACGATGGAGGATTTAGTTTCACAGGTGTGAGTAGTGAGGTACTGGGTAAATAAAAACTGTTAAGATCCCCAAAATGAAAATAGGAGTACTTTCTCGAAATCCAAGACTATACTCTACCAAGAGAATAGTAGAAGCTGGCGAAAAAAGAGGTCATGAAATGGTAGTTATAGACCACTTAAAGTGTGATATAGTTATAGAGAAGAAGAATCCACAGCTTTATTATCAAGGTGAGTTGCTAGAAGGTTTTGATGCGATAATACCTCGAATAGGTGCTTCTGTAACTTTTTTTGGTACAGCTGTAGTACGTCAGTTTGAGATGATGAAAGTATTCACTACTACAGAATCGCAAGCATTAGTGAGGTCTAGAGATAAACTTCGCTCATTGCAAATTTTGTCTAGAGCCAACATAAATTTACCAAAAACAGCCTTTACAGACTATTCTAAGGATCCAGATAGTTTGATAAAAAAAGTAGGAGGACCTCCTTGTGTTATAAAACTGCTGGAAGGCACCCAAGGCGTAGGCGTACTTTTGGCAGAGACTAGAAGTGCTGCTAGCTCTGTGTTAGAGGCATTTCAAGGGCTAAACGCTCGTGTAATGGTACAGGAGTTTATCAAAGAAGCGGCAGGTGCAGATATACGTGCATTTGTAATAGATGGTGTGATTGTAGGTGCTATGAAACGTCAAGGAAAGGAAGGTGAATTTAGAAGTAACCTGCACAGAGGAGGTTCTGCCACCATTGTAGAGCTCACCGAGGCTGAAGAAAATACAGCTCTCAAGGCAGCTAAAGTATTGGGTCTAGGTATAGCAGGTGTAGATATGTTGCAATCTAAAGATGGACCTAAAATAATGGAAGTAAATTCTTCTCCAGGTTTAGAGGGTATAGAAGCGGCTACTGGTCAAGATATAGCTAAAGCCATCATAAGATATATAGAGCGAAACGCAGATTAACTACATGAATATATTAGGTCAGGACATAAAGTACGGCAAAACTGTACTCAACCTAGACATTGCTAAGCTGCACACGGGGACACCATTAGACGTGCCTATCATCGTACAACGATCTCAGAAGCCTGGGCCTACTTTACTGCTTACAGCAGGTATACATGGCAATGAGGTCAACGGTGTTGAAATAGTTAGGCAGCTCATTCATAAAAAATATAATATTCCTGAGAAAGGTACCATAATATGTATTCCAGTGGTCAACGTATTTGGGTTTATAAATCAAGAGCGAAAATTTCCAGACGGCAGAGACCTGAATAGAGTATTCCCTGGGGGAAAACTGGGTTCATTAGCATCTCGCTTTGCGTATGCCATCATGAATGAGATAATACCTCACATAGACTATTGCATAGACTTTCACACAGGTGGTGATCAACGGTTCAACTATTCACAGATACGTATAGATGCCTCTGATAAGGAAACACTGGAACTGGCTAAGGTATTTGGGAGTAAGTTTGTCATTAACTCACCTATACTAGAGAAATCATTTAGAAAATCCGTGACTCTTCTTGGTAAAAAGATATTGCTTTTTGAAGGAGGGAAATCGCTTAACCTTGACCGGATAGTCACCAAACGTGCCATAGAGGGTACGCTTAGTGTGCTTCATCGCCTTGGTTTTAGAACTGATAAAGAAGAATTAGCGGCTATACCAAACGTAGACCAACACTATGTTACCAGTAGTTCTTGGGTAAGAGCACCAAAATCTGGCATGTATCGTAGCTTTACAAAACTCGGTTCTTTTGTAGAAAAGAATCAATTTTTAGGGAGTGTGTCGGACCCTTTTGGTGGCAAAGAAAAATCGGTAAAAGCACCTAATGCTGGCTACATAATCTGTCAAAACCATGCACCCATAGTAAACCAAGGAGATGCACTATTTCATATTACTACAGAAGCAATAGAACTCAAATAATGTGAACTCATAAGTTTTAGCGGATTAGAGTATAATTTACACCGCACAACACACTATGAAGTTGGCTTTTATAGTTGGTGTTAAGATCGGGTCTTAGCCCTTTAAAATAATCAGTCATACGCACATTTAGATTAAGCAGTAGTCCTACTCTTTTTGAAACCTGATATTCTAGATAAGCAACCGATTTTAGTAAAAAGAAATGCTTTTTCATAATTTTTTTAAATTGTTTTTTATGACTTTAATGGTTTCTTTTTATGAAAAGAAATGATAATAATAAGGTGTCAAAAGTTCGAAACTTTTTATACGAAGCACATTTTATATTTTTTTGTTTTAAGAGGTTTAGCGTTACAACTCCACTCCCATCTCAGCGAGCACTTCATCTGCCTCACCAAAGTACTTCATTATATAAAGTACATAACGTATATCTACACCTATAGATCTACTGTACGCTTCATTCCAAGCATAATCATTTATAGTAGCTGTATAAGCTCTATCAAAGTTCACCCCTATAAGTCTTCCTTTACTATCCATTATAGGGCTACCACTGTTACCTCCAGTAGTGTCCATATTGTATAGTAGTCCTACGACTACTTGGCCATTCTTAGGATGTTTGAGTACATCCGCTGGTTCTATGGTCTTTAATTTTTCTATAAACTCTGGCTGAAGGTAATAGTCTGGATTATCAGTACCTTCTGCTTTCTCTATTATACCTGCAGTAGTAGTAAATGGTGACATCACTACTGCATCTTCTGGCTCATACCCTCTTATATACCCGTAGGTAAATCTCAGAGTTCCATTAGCATCAGGTATAAACTTCCCCCCATTCACAGCCATTTCTAAATCATTGAAGCGTGGAATAATCTCATCTATCTCTGCATTGATTTGATTCATCTCCGCTTGCATAGTTCCAAAAAGTGTATTGACTTTTGAACCTATACGTATTAAATCACCCTTAATTTTAAGGTGTTTTGATAGGTTCTGATTCATTGTTTCGGTAGCCTTAGCTACATTATACAACTTTGAACCTTCCCAAAGTTTAGCAGCAAACACCTTTATACCTTCTTTGTCTTTTTTATCCATATCCAGCAGAAAAACTGCTCTTACCTCTTCTAGTTTACTCTGAGATAAACGATAATATAGTTCAGTAAAAAGATTTTTCTCTAGAGACTCACGATTTATAACTCCTCTATAACTACCTAGTGATTTGAGTATTTCTTCATTATTCTCTGCTAAGTAAGTATCCTTATCCTCTGCTTCTGCTGCTCTTTCTGCATATAATGCGGTGTATGCTGCTCCTGCAAATATTCCATTACCGTATAACTGATTAAGATATAAATAATCTGTACTCATCTCAAATTTTCGTTTGTACAATGCCTTATTTTTTTCAAAATAAGGTAAATAATAATTTAGTTCCAGATTGCTTTCGGCATATTTTCTCAGTGACTTTTGGTCACTGTATGTTTCGGCTATTACATCTGTGCGTTGTAAGCCTTGCATTTTACCCTTGAAATTTTTAGTAGTGTTACTCAGGCTCGCTATACTGCCGCTGTATGCTAGTTGCTTATCTACATCATCTCCTGTGAACTGGCGAGTAGCTTCTATACGATAGTCAAACCAATCTGATATTATGGGCAATACATAATTATTTTGATAGTCTAAAAACTCAGCAGTTTCGTTACGATAAGTTCTCCCAGGATAGCCCAGAATAAATGTAAAATCACCATCTTTTGTACCTGCTGGATTTATTTCTAAATGAGATTCCGGTTCGTAAGGGATCCCGTTTTCATAAGCACGCACTATGGAGAAGTCTGCATTGTGTCTGGGCCATTCCCAATTATCTGTTTCCCCTCCGAATTTACCTATGTTCTTAGGTGGCACATAGACTAAGCGTACATCATTTAATGTCTTATAACGAAATAGCGTGTAGTTTTTACCTACCAACATTTCTGATATTTCTACTGTGAGTTGTGGATACTTCTTCTGCTCTTCCTCCTCTATTTTAAAGCTATTGCTTTTAACAGTTTTCTTTTTGGTGATGGCATCCATGTCCGCACTGATGCCCAACAGCACTCGTGCTGATACATCTTCATAAGACTGCGTTATTTTACAAGGTAGCGTTGTCTTTATTTCTTTAGACTCTTCATCAGCATAAAAGCCATTTTCTAAGTAATTGTTTTTTGAGCTACTTGCAGCGGCTACTTGACTAAACACACAGTGATGATTCGTAATTATAAGACCCGTATTGGATATAAATGAGCCTGTACATCCGCCTAGTCTAACCATAGCATTCACTAATGCCGGCTGAGACTCATTGTATATTTCTGATACAGGGATTTCTAATCCAGCTTTTTTTAGATCTAAGCCAGATAACTGGCTCATCGGAAATATGCCCTCATCATCACCCGCGTGCTTAAATGACAGTAAAAGGCCAATTAGCAGTAGTGCCCAAATTTCTTTCCTCATAATTTGTATATTTTATTAGTATTTTGTCAATGATTTAATCAAAGAATGATGCTTCAATGAAATTGGTAAGCATTTTATTCCCACTTGTTTTAATATCTTTCACTTTTCCATTCCACTCGTTTGTCCCTTTGTAGATGAATATAACATCATCTCCTATGTCAAACACTGTTTTCATGTCATGGGTATTGATAATAGTAGTGATATTAAAATCTGCTGTAATCTGCTGAAGAAGTTCGTCTATGAGTCTACTGGTCACTGGATCTAGTCCAGAGTTAGGTTCATCACAGAAAAGATACTTTATATCCAATGCTATTGCTCGTGCTATTCCCACTCGTTTTTGCATTCCACCACTTATCTCGGCAGGGTACTTATCATTTACCCCAGGCATATCCACTTGCTCTAGGCAGAAGTTTACACGATCCCTTCGTTCTGCTTTAGTCATTTTAGTAAACATTTTAAGTGTGAACTCTATATTTTCCTCTACCGTAAGAGAGTCAAAGAGTGCAGTGCCTTGAAACAGCATCCCAATCTCTCTTCGAACTGCTCTTAGCTCTGAATATTCTAGGTTAGTGAAATCTCTATCGTCATAAAAGACATTACCCGAGGTAGGAGATAGTAAGCCCACCATACATTTCATCATTACACTTTTCCCATGACCACTACTGCCTATTACAAGGTTCACTTTTCCGGTCTCAAACTTGGTACTGATTCCATTCAGCACTTCTTCTCCATCAAAGGATTTTCTTACATCTCTTAATTCTATCATAACAACAACTGAGCTAATATGTAATCTGAAAACAATATAGCCACTGCACTATACACTACAGCCTTAGTACTACTGGAACCTACTTCTAGTGCACCACCCTCTGTAGTATATCCTTGAAAAGCTGAAACACTTGTGATTATAAATGCATAGGTAACTGCTTTCACTAAAGCGAAAAATAAATTATATGGTAAAAATGATTGCCGAGCACCCTGCAAGTATTCTTCAGATGTAAGTATACCTGATGCCTCTCCTGCTATTATACCTCCTAGATTGCTAAGAAATATAGATATAATTACGAGCAAGGGTATCATAATAAGACCAGCCACTATTTTAGGTAATGCCAAGTAACCGCTAGAGTTGATGCCCATTACCTCTAACGCATCTACCTGCTCTCTCACCTTCATAGAGCCTATTTCTGAAGCTATATGAGACCCTACTTTCCCTGCTAGGACAAGACACGTAATAGTGGGTGCAAGCTCTAGCATAGAAGAATCACTTACTATGCTACCTATTACAGGTTTAGCAATAAGCGGTGAGATAAGTTGATAAGCAATCTGAAGGGTAGTCACTGCACCTTGAAAAATGGCTATAATCACCACAATAGTGAGAGAACCAACTCCAATATTATTCATCTCAGTGATTGTTCTGTCTATATAAACACTAAGTTTCTCTGGCTTGCTAAACATGCCTTTGAGAAATAATAGATATTTACCAAATTCGTGGAAAAAAGTCATATCGGGTGTAAAGATAGGAACATCTTATTTCTACCATACATAATTAGTCCACACCGTGTGAAAAACTAAACCTGAGTGGTAAATAGTTCAAGTAATTGCCACTACATTTGTCCACTATTAAGTAAAAGAAAAATGAAAGTAGCAGTAGTTAGTGGAGGAACAAAGGGTATAGGTAAAGCGATATGTGATTTATTATTAGAAAAAGGCTTTTTTGTCCATATTAGTGCTAGGAATATAGACGAAACTTTTAAAAACGATAATCTAATGCAACACCAAATAGATATGTCTATCAAAGAAGAAACTCAGAAATTTGCTAAAGCTGTCTTGGACTATTCTCCAACGATAGATATTTTAGTCAATAATGTAGGAGTTTTTATGCCTGGCAAACTTATGGAAGAAGAAGATGGAAACTTTGAAGCACAGATAAATACAAACCTTGCGTCTACCTATCATCTTACTCGGAGTATAATGCCAGGCATAAAAAAAAGCAATACACCTTATATTTTTAATATTTGCTCCACTGCAAGCATAACTCCTTATCTGAATGGAGGGTCATATTGCATTAGTAAATACGCACAACTTGGTCTTACCAAGGTACTAAGAGAGGAACTAAAAGCAGATAAAATTAAAGTAAGTGCAGTGCTCCCGGGTGCTACGCTGACTAACTCGTGGGCAGATAGTGATTTACCTGCGGAACGATTTACAGATCCTACCTCGGTTGCTAAACTGATATGGACAGCGTATGAATTAAGTGACACGACAGTAATGGAAGAAATACTCATAAGACCAATGGATGGGGACATAACTTAATCATATGTTACACCTCAATGACAATAAATGAACTTTATTCAGTGTAAATTTGAATAATCAATTATTTTTGAAAAATATTAAATACAATAATAAACAAATGAAAAAAACAGTACAACGATTAGTAGTAGCAGGCTTTATGATAGCAGGGTTTACTGTCCAGTCTTATGCTCAAGGAGTTATGAAAGCTGAAGGAAATTTAGGAACTGAGTTAGTTTCAAGTGATTTAGAAGCTAGAGATTTAAAAATGAAAGCTAACTATAGCAACTGGCAGTATCCAGTAGATGCGGTTACTCAGCTTACTAGTTTGGATAGGTTTGTAAGTTTCTTATTCCAAGATTCTGCTGTAGTTTTCGTAAGTGACGATGGCATTGCACGCCATAACACTTGGGTATCAGTAGGTGCTGTGTTTACTCCAAATGATGAAAATCTTGAACTCATAGATGACAATATAAGATTGTCAAGATTCAATGAGTATACAGTAGATTCACTTTACTTTCCTTACCTTTATGTGCGATATGTAGATTCTATAGACGTTGCAGGCACTACAGTGCCAGTAGTCGATACATTGATTGTACAATTTTTTAAATCTGAAAATTTAGATACAGGCAGATTTACACCCACTGGAGAGGATAGTGAAATTTTCATGAAACCGGGAAACTGGACTCAGTCTATTCTTGGTTCTAATAATACTTCTTATGAAGTAAGAATACCTTTAACGGCTGCAGATACCACTTCTAGACCATCAAGTGAAGGATGGGGATCAGCACAAAGAGTAGTGGCCTTGCCTTCTGGTTTTAATATCAAATCAGATGCTGCTAATGCAAAATTAGCATTTACAAATGCTGTAGGGTTCAGTTTATCTTATGCTACTATGGTTCCCTATAGTTTTGGTGATACTATGGAAAATAGAGCTGGCGGTAATACAGTGAATAAGGTAAATTACTTTGGTCACTCGATGTACCAGAACTCTTCAGTACAAGTAAAACAGACTAAATATCAGAATAATTCTTGGTGGGTACCAAAAACAATAGCCTACGGACAGGATCAAAACGGATGGGAAAATAGCGTTCCGGGTAATGCCTACTTCGATGACAGATATTTGAATTATGCTTTATACATCACTACTGAGACTCTTGGGGCTCAAGAATTAGATAACAATGTAACTTTCGGAGTATATCCTAATCCAGTTTCTAAGAGCGACATTCTAAAGGCAGACTTCAACCTAGTGAATGCTTCTGATGTGACTATAGACCTTTATGACCTTTTAGGAAATAAAGTAAAAGAAATAGCTAATGGATACTTTACTAGCGGCGAGCACACTACAGATGTAAGTGTAAATGACCTTAATGCTGGTTTATATATCTACTCTATCAGAGCAGGTAACTCTATAGCTACCAAAAAAGTAACTATTGTAGATTAATCTTTACAAAGTAAACATACTTAAAAGGCCTTGAACATAATGTTCAAGGCCTTTTTTTATGCCAATTTTAATATACTATCAGATTATGCCAGGCGTAGGAGAAAAAATCAGATCCTCAACGGATGGTGATCCGTCAAGTATCTTATCTCTCAACCCATCAAAGGTTTCTTTAGTCTCTTTAGATAAAACACGCTGTACTAATAACATAAAATCATCTGACACAACCACTGGTGAATGCTCATATACTAGAGATCCTTCTTCTATGATACCACTGACAGCAAACTCTTCACACATTCTAGTTTCCTTACCAGTAAATGTGCAACGCTCCGTCCAACTATCTATTATATAAAGTTCACTACTGTGCAGATGCTCAAGTCTAAGACGCATAGGGTCTTGATACTCTTGGAATACCGCTGAGATAGCTTCTCTACTGTCCTTACTTATTTCTGCTCCTAATTCTGTGGTACACTCCCAGCAGACGGCGTATTCATAAACTATCTCAGACTTATTGAGTTTTCTATTTTGCTTAAATACCTTCTCCACTAAATACTTAGAAGCTGGAGTGAGTTCGTTTTCACATAGGCTACACTTAGTAAAAGGGAGGCCTGTATCATAATTACAAAAGATAGGCGGTATCCCTTCTTTCAAAAATTTCCTTATCATATACTTAAATGGTTGTAAATGTATTATTTTTGCAAAAAAATTTAGCAATGGGAGTTACAAGATTAGAAAGAAAAGGCAGAAAAAATAAAACAGTAGCTAAGGTAAGAGTAGCGACTATAAAGAGGTTAAAAACTAAAGTTACTGTGGAGTCTCCAAATAAGGGAGTATCTGGCGTGATAGTAGGTAATGTAGCAGATTTGATATCAAATACAGCTTCAAAGCCTGTAAAGGAAAAGAAAAAAGAAGCAGTGGCTTCTGAAGAGAATTAAGCTACCTTCACTTTAAAATAATATATAAAGGCCTTCTACGGATAGTAGAAGGCTTTTTGTGTTTACTCTTTTTTGACGGGAATTAGTATTCTAGCTACTGACTTAAAAAAGGACTACAATTATATAATCTTAGAAACATAAACTCAATCTATTCCAATACAATGATTCTTTGCGGATGGAGAGAACAAAGAGTGACCATTTATAAGAGTACAATACATAAGCTACCGAAACTTGTGTATTTTACATTCAAACGTATCCTAATAGATAAACTTAATTATCGTATTAAATGAAGTGTACCCTTATCTGTTCTTCGTTGCTGGGTACCGTTTTCTAATCCAGTCCAGTGTACTATCCAAAAATATGCTCCATCTTGACTTGGTTTACCCTTAAATGTACCATCCCACGGGTCACTTAATGAAGTACTTACGTCTACTAGCTCACCCCATCGATTATATACTTCTAATCTGTAGTCTATTAATTTAGGACAGTCTGCTATTACTTGAAACTTATCATTTAGCAGATCATTAGTAGGTGTAAATGCGTTAGGTATATACATGACACAAGGACAATCTATTAAAAAGACCTCAAAACTAGTACTGTCTACTCCGCACTCATTGTATGAAATTACAGTTACGGGCCCTTCGTTATTTTTGAGTGTATAAAATGGTGACTCCAAAGTACCATTCCATATTACAATACTCTGTGGATCTATAACTTCTAACGATAATTCCTCGTCTATGCACAAGGTGAGCGTATTAAAAACTCCAACGTTAGGATAAGTTACTCCTCTAATCACTATGGTATCTCGGTCAAAACAAAGATCTAGCTCTCCTACTGTTACTTCATAGGTTCCACCTACAATCACCGTCTCTTCATTAGTTAGATTACCTGTATTCCATTCATAGCTGTACTCAGAATCAAAATCGACCCTAAGTGGTATCGTATCTCCACTGCATAGTAATGTGTCATTACCTAGATTCGGTTTAGGGATAATGAGTTCTCTTACAGGATAAGAGATAGTAACCGTACCGCAAACATTATAAACTGTAGCATCTACAGTCTTAGTCCTATTAGAATATAAACTACTGGCTATACTCCCATTGTTCCATAAGATACTAGAGGAAGTAGGCAGTATATCTAATGTTAAAAGAGTAGAATCTCCTTCACAAAAGATTTGTTCACCAGAAATTATTACAGTTGGACTAATATCGGTTTCTAAATCAAAAGAGTCATCATACCAGCAAGCACCTTGCCACGCCCTAAACTCGTAATACCCTTCATCAAACCAGGTAACACTTCGCAGTCTACTGCCACTGCTCCATAGTACAGAGTCATATTTTTGCTGGAGTGTAAAAGTATACCCAAGCCCATCACACAGCAAGGTATCTTCAGCCTCATTCATAGTAAATGGTTGATTAATTTTTACATTTACAGTATTTGTAACTACATTATTGCATTTATCTTGATAAGCTACATAATAGGTGATTGGAACTTCAGACGAGCAGCTGGGTCTTTTTATCGTATTATCGTCTAAATATAAATTAGGAGTCCAGCTGTACGTATTGTTATTACTCTCCCGCGTATTGAGTAAGGCACTACCACCTTTGCATACTTGAAATGTATCTTGAAGTAATATATCGTCTCTTAAGCACGCTGTTTGCAAATTATTAGCTCCACCAGTAGCTGCTGTAAATCCCCAAAATACTTCATTTTGACCGCTAAATATTGAGTTCGAAATATCAATTGTAGTACTTTGTCTTTTTGCACAATCAAACCAGACCTCGAGCAGATTAGAAGAAGCTTCCCAAGTTATTCTGACAAGATGATTAGCGCCATCTTCTATATTTCCGCCGCCTACCAAGGCAGTCACTGGCTGTGATATAGAATTAGCACTATTATGATTGACACTCCCGTTTTTTAATATGGCTATATGATCTGCCGCAAGATCTCCCATACTAATATTATTCCAATCATCAAATTCAACACCTAGGCTTGGGGAAAAACCTTCAAAACCAATTCCCCCGCCTTGTAGACCAAGTGCCTTATTACCAACAGTCTGCATAACAAAGACTATTCCGTCAGCCCCGTCATCCTTACCCCCGAAATTTAGTTCAAATTCTAAATCAAAATCATTAGATAAATTTAACTTGTCTGCATACCATACAGAACCAAGCTGCCAATCTTCAGAAGCTGTCAGCTGGTAGCAAGATCCTCCTATGGATTTAGCGTCACCATTTGCATAGTAAGATTGAGCTATACTATTTATACTTGCACTTATTAATACTATAAATGGAAAAATATTTTTTGCAATTCTTAACAAAATAATGTCACGAATATACTTATAGTAAAAAGCACTACAAACTACTTATGAAATATATTGATCACACGGGATATAACTTTACCTTACCAAGACAACCACAACGTATTATATCTTTAGTTCCTTCTCAGACAGAACTCCTTTATTATTTAGGAATAGAACCGATAGGACAAACTATTTTTTGTTTTCACCCAGCATCAAAGTTTAAAAATTCTACCAAAATAGGAGGAACAAAAAATCTTCAATTATCAAAAATAGACCAATTGAAACCTGATTTGATAATCGGTAATAAGGAAGAAAACAATGAGGAACAAATAGAGTACCTCAGAAAACGCTACCCCGTTTGGCTGAGTGATATTAAAACCATAGTAGACTCAATAGATATGATAACGTCTATTGGCGACTTAATTGGTAAAACTGAACAAGCTGCAGATCTTAGCCATCGTATAGAACAAGGATTTGATAATTTAAACTTGAAGAAAAAAGCAAGTATTCTTTATATTATATGGCGAGGCCCATATATGGCAGCCGGCAAAGACACCTATATCAATAGTATGATAGAAGCCTCTGGGTATAGCAATGCTCTAGAGCTTGATACTCTAAGATATCCAAGTATTACAAATAAAGAAATAACTGAATCTGAACCTGACGAAATATGGTTATCCTCAGAGCCTTACCCCTTCAAGGATAAGCACATAGAGGAACTACAAGAGATAGCCCCTAAAGCTCATATAAAACTGGTGGATGGGGAACTGTTTAGTTGGTATGGCCCTAGAATGCTTAAGACGATAGATTACCTAAGCAAGTAGCTCTTTGATATCTGACTTTATCTTATTCACTAGGCTGTCTGCTACGCTCATGGTACTACCCTCTGCATATATGCGTATAATTGGTTCGGTGTTAGACTTCCGCAGGTGTACCCACTCAGTGTCAAACTCTATTTTCACACCGTCTATTGTTATAATAGGCTGTTTTGAGTATCTTTCTCTTAAACCTTCCAAAATAAGATCTATATCTAAATCAGGGGTTAATTCAATTTTGTTCTTACTTATTATATAGCCAGGATAGCTCGCTTTGAGGTGACTCATAGGCTTATTACTATTGGCTAAGTGTGTCAGAAATAGGGCTATACCCACAAGAGCATCTCTACCGTAATGTAATTCAGGTAAGATAATTCCTCCGTTCCCTTCTCCACCTATGACAGCATCGGTTTCTTTCATCATCTTCACTACATTAACCTCCCCTACAGCACTAGCACTATAGCTACCGCCGTGTTTTTCAGTCACATCTCGCAGAGCTCTGGTACTAGACAGGTTAGATACAGTATTACCTTTCTTTTTACTCAACACATAATCAGCTACAGCTACCAAGGTATATTCTTCGCCAAACATGTCTCCGTTTTCTGATACAAATGCCAGTCTATCCACATCTGGATCTACAGTGATACCTAGATGAGCTTGATTTTTTATGACGGCAGCTGAGAGGTCTTTTAAATTTTCAGGAAGTGGTTCTGGATTATGAGGAAAGTGACCAGTAGGCTCACAGTAAAGCTCTATGATATTAGATACGCCTAATTTTCTTAGAAGAGCAGGAACAGCTATACCTCCTGTAGAATTTACAGCATCTACTACGACTGTAAGATTCTTTGCTCTAATGGCTTTAACATCTACCATATCTAGTTTTAGTATCTCATCTATGTGCCAATCTATGTATCCCTCCTTACGTTCATAGCTCCCTATATCATCGATTTCAGCATAATTAAAATCTGACTGTTTTACTCTATGGATTATTTCTTCTCCTTGCTCTGACGTTATAAATTCCCCTTTGTCATTTAGTAGTTTTAGTGCATTCCATTGCTTAGGATTATGACTAGCAGTCAGTATGATGCCCCCGGCTGCTTTTTCATTAACTACAGCCATTTCTACTGTTGGCGTAGTAGATAAATCCAAGTCTATAACATCGATCCCCTTGCTTATAAGTGTGCCACATACTAGTTTATTAATCATTTGGCCAGAAAGTCTAGCATCTCTTCCTACAACAACCTTCTTGTTATCGCCGGTTATTATAACATCTGCAAAAGCTGTGGTATACTTCACAACATCTATTGGCGTTAGTGATTCATCTTCCTTACCACCTACTGTACCTCTGATACCCGAAATCGATTTTATTAATGTCATCTATTATTTGTGTCTGCAAAAAAAGGTCCTTTTCACTCTAATATTTCCTAAAAGTTGAAAAACATATTATCATTTTAAGTGTGTAACACATAATTTGGTAGACACTTTAATCATACTTTAGATAAAACCATAGATTAATTCATACAGCTATTGCAACAAAACCAAACGAATTTTAATAGACCGTTTGACCTATTCAAAAAAAGTACTCGTATCACGCTATAAGTCCCTTGATTCAAACTCTTAATCTATATCATATTACTTCCTCCACTAGTTACCCTTTATTGCAATACTCTCTATTTAGTCTAAAGACGTTAGGGAAACATATAAAATTGGATAAATACTCATAAGCTACAAATACGGACAAAGTTGGAATACGCTAGGAAGAATTATGATTTCAGATAATTTACTGCGTGATTCATCTGGACTGCAGTTTATGTCTGAATTTGCAGGAATTAAAAATAAGTACTGGATGCAACAACACGGCAATATGTACGAGGGTTTTCCTCTGCGTACTTTTGGTGGTCCAAATTATCTAGCTGATTACAGCGATCACTTTCCAGTCTTTGTTCGTATAAGTTCACATTCCAAAGGCGTGAGTAACTAGCACATTTGTTTATATCGCGTGAATAAACGATTATAATCAATACCGTTCAAAAAACTATACATTTGTAATGCAAAACGGCCTATCGCTGTTCGCCTAGTGCGGATGGAGGAAAGTCCGGGCAACGAAGGGCAGTGTACCGCTAGAAATAGTGGGTATCAATGCAGGAATGCGCTGGTAACAGAAAGGGTAGCAGAAAATAACCGCTTTCGAGTAATCGAGAGTAAGGGTGAAAAAGTGAGGTAAGAGCTCACACGCTCGGGTGGTGACACTCGTTTGGTACAAACCTTGCACGTTGTAATACCAAGTAAACTACAGGTTGAGGGCGGCTCGTCCGATTCTCGCTTAGGTGAGAAACTGTAGAGGGTAGGTAGCTTAGATAAATGATGGGCTCCTCGCTTTGGCGAGTAGACAGAACCCGGCTTACAGTTTTGCATTTTTTATTAAGAATAACACAAAGAACTAGATCAAAAAAACTATGGCAAGAATACTGATAGTAGACGATGAACAGAGTATCCGTGAGACCCTAAGGGAAATATTGGACTATGAAGGCTATGAGATAGAGGAAGCTGAAGATGGAGAAAAAGCTCTTTCACTCATCAAAAAATTCAACTACGATGTAGTGCTGGCAGATATAAAAATGCCTAAACTAGATGGTCTTGAATTACTTGAAAAAGCAAAAGAGATAGCTCCAGAGCTGCCGTTTATTATGATTTCCGGTCATGGCACTACTGAGACAGCTGTAGAAGCCACAAAAAAAGGTGCTTTTGATTTCATCAATAAACCACCAGATCTTAATAAGCTGCTTATCACGGTAAGAAATGCCGTAGATAAAAACAATTTGGTCATAGAGACTAAAGTACTGAAGAGAAAAATCACTAAAACTAGAGAGATAGTAGGTGACTCACCAAGTATAAAGAAAATTAAAAAAACTATTGAAAAAGTAGCACCTACTGACGCTAGAGTAATGATTACTGGCGAAAATGGTACAGGCAAAGAGCTAGTGGCAAGATGGATCCACGAACAGAGTAACCGAGCAGATAAACCACTCATAGAAGTAAACTGTGCTGCTATTCCTGGCGAACTAATAGAAAGTGAGCTTTTCGGTCACGAGAAAGGGTCTTTCACCTCCGCAATAAAACAAAAGCTAGGGAAATTTGAAAAAGCCCACGGTGGCACCTTGTTTCTAGATGAAATAGGTGACATGAGCTTATCTGCTCAAGCTAAAGTACTTAGAGCATTGCAAGAAAATAAGATTACTCGTGTTGGTGGCGAAAAGGATATTAATGTAGATGTCCGTATAATAGCTGCTACCAATAAGGACTTAATGCAAGAGATAGCTGACGGTAACTTCAGAGAAGATCTATATCACCGTATATCTGTAATAGTAATACACGTACCCACACTTAATGAACGTGTAAGTGATATTCCTGCACTAGCAGAAAGATTTATAGAAGAAATCTGCCAGGATAATGGCATAAATAAAAAACAAATCACTGCAGGGGCAATGGATGCACTTAAAAATGTATACTGGAGTGGTAATATCCGTGAACTACGTAACATAATAGAGCGTCTTATAATTCTATGCGATTCTAAAATAACAGAAGACGATGTACAGTTATATGCTAATAACGGCAAGAAAAGACCAGGTACTATCGATGCTATCACTGAGTTCAGTAGATTCCAGGAGTTTAAAGACTATGCAGAACGTATGTTTATTGATGCTAAGTTAAAGAAGAATAATTGGAACGTGGCTAAAACTGCTGCTGAAATAGATATCCAAAGAAGTCATCTCTACAATAAGATTGACAAGTTTGATCTAAAGAGAGACAAAAAGTGATAGGAACAGATGTAGCCTTAGCCGCATCACTGCTTAAAGAAGGAAAACTAGTAGCTATACCTACCGAGACAGTTTATGGTTTAGGTGCTAACGCTTTAGATAGTAAAGCTATAGCCTCTATATATACGGTAAAAAATAGACCAACTTTCAATCCACTGATTCTTCATTTTGCAAGTTGGGAAGCTGCTCAACCCTATGTAAAAGAGGTGCCAGAGGAGATAACTAGATTGGCATCAAAATTTTGCCCTGGATCCATTAGCTTTTTACTCCAAAAGACAGACTTAGTGTCAGATATAGTTACTGCAGGTTCTAGCCACGTGGTAATTCGTGTGCCAGATCATCCTGTGACACTAGATCTACTCTCACACATAGACTTCCCTCTAGCGGCACCCAGTGCTAATATATCCAATACAGTAAGTCCTACTGCTGCCCAGCATGTAGAAGACGGTCTAGGTGAACAGATAGCCTACGTACTAGACGGTGGTGAGAGTAAAATAGGCGTAGAAAGTACAATCATAAGTTTTCAAGATAATCACGTGACTATACTCCGAGAAGGAGGCGTATCACAAGAAAATATTCAATCACTGGGACTCATTGTCAAAAAAAACACCAATAAAGCCATACAAACTCCTGGTCAACTCAAAAAGCACTACGCTACTAGCAAGCCACTATACCTAGTAGATAGTATCACTGAATACTTAGAGAAGAACTCTGGCAAACGTTGCTCTGCACTTCTTTTTGAGAATAGTAAAGTAAACTGTACTGCCTATCTCCTATCTGCTAACTATGACCTAGCAGAGATAGCCAATAATCTATTTGCTACTATGCGAAGAGCAGACGCTGATGATACGGATCTCATACTCATAGAGCACATAAAAGAGGAAGGTATAGGAAGAGCTGTAGCAGATCGGGTAAGGAGGGCTGCAATGTTTATTTAATGTGATAATTTAAAATTTATATTTACAAAAAACCACCTATTCAAATGCATAGTACACTAAATGGCCAAGGCATCTTGAGTAATTAATCATTTATTCGAAGATTATGGAAATATGAAGAATAAAATAATTCAAATAACCCTCATTGTTCTTATTAATAGCATGATGATATATATATCATTCACGCTATATAATTACCATATAACTCCATTCTTACGCAGTGGGGGCTACGGAGACCTGGGCAAGTTGTTTTTTATTCCCAGTATATTTATTCAAATACTAGTTATTGCAGTTACAGGTAGAATAAGACCATTTAGCATCGGGATAACATCTTTAGTTCCCAGCTTACTTTTACTATTATTCGTAACTATAAATAGTCAATTCTCCACTATTGGAGAATACAGAGCACTCAAGTTAAGATGTATAAATCACTACTTCTACCAAAAGTCCACTCTAAACTTAGAATATAACAACTGGCATAATACTACAAATGTTTCAATTGATAAATTAGTGAGAGTGGATACTTGTCACGTTAGAATAGATAAAGGCTTGTTTGGAGTTGAGTTTATGTCAAACGACATACAAATACGAGAAAATCGAATATGCGGGCAATCTTTAGATACAAGTTTATCTATTATCGGTCAGATTAAAAAGTTTCAACGTTTTCGATGTTTCAGGGAGTCTATTAATCTGATAGACCACTATCTTTATCTCGGAATGGTTGACTCCGACCTTTATTATGAGAGAGGCAACTCTAATATGGTCGTTGGAAACTATGAACACGCATTGAGTGATTATATTACATCTTTAAGACTTAAATATCCGAATCTAAATGAAGAGTCAGTGATTAATACCGACTATGGCGTTTATAGTGCAATATTCCAAGAAAAGCTAAATGAATATGAGAATGGTAATCACAATGCATTAGATAAAATAACTGAGCAGTTTCAAGAACAACCTATCATTGACGATTATGTAAGCAGAATCTCTTTTTGTTACGATAGGATTGAATAATTTTTTACAATCAAAGATTATAAACGAAACTTGAAATTTATTTACTGTTGAATGTAATCTAGATAAAAAAGCCCCTCCATATGGAGAGGCTTTGTACCCGGAACCGGGGTCGAACCGGTACGCCTTGCGGCATCGGTGTTTGAGACCGACGCGTCTACCAATTCCGCCATCCGGGCAGTGTCTTTTTGTAACCAGATGTCTACCTACCAATAATTGTCGGGACAGCCATTTGGACATTTTATTATACTACTATTGGTATGCAGTTAACTAATTCTAGTCTGAACACGAAACCCAAACCGCTCTAATTAGATGCGAATTTATCCAGAGTTTCTTTGATACGCAACAGATACTTTTGTTTTAAGTAAAATTCTTTTATTTCCTGAAGAATGACTACTCTATCCTCTTGATTACTAGTTAAGTCAGCCTCTTTGCATTTTGATAGTATTGATTCATCAAGCCCACTACTAATACTACTCCACTCGGATAATGCTCTTTCGTACGTCTTGGCATCAAAATCCATCTGTAAATCCATCAAAGACTCATTGATATCCATCACCTGCATGAGAAACTCCTGTGGTATAGCATTACCACTCTCTTCTAGCATGCCATTGAGTTTGAGTATATAATGCACCCTATTCATAAATTTTGACAATGCCTTGTATCCTGAATTACATACACTAGTCACTCTCAGTGCTTCGTCATACTTCAGTACATCCTCTATAAAGTAGTCAGGATGATTCGTTCTACTAATGTCTTGGTAGCGTTTTTTAAGTGCTAACTCATCTACAATAAACTGTTCTTTTATTTCGAAAAAAGCGAAATAGTCATCCATTACTACTAATTAAAGATAGCATTAAAGAAATCTATGAAGATAATGAAGCCCATTAAGGCAAATAATATCACCATACCTACTACTTGGAAGTAATACATTACTTTCTCTGGAAGTGGCTTACGTCTAACCATCTCTACCAATAAAAATAGTACGTGACCTCCATCTAATGCAGGTATAGGAAGTAGATTCATAAATGCAAGGATAAAAGATAACATACCTGTAATCTCCCAAAAACGCTGCCAGTTCCAAGTAGGTCCAAATATCTTTGCGATGCCCAGCGGCCCGCTTACAGACTTTACTGGATTGAGTTTTCCAGCGAACATGAGTCCAAATGCATTGATATTATCTCCTAAGGCAGAAAGACCTTTCTTAGTCCCTGCAGGAAATGATTCAAAGAAACCATACGTTGTCTTTTGTGCTTTACTCATTAGCTCTATAGGCTGAGCTATAGCGATCCCTATGCTACCAGCAGTATCTAATGAAAGCATCATAGCTACCGTATCACTAGCTCTCAAGGCAAAAGCTGGCACTGTCTTACCTTTTTGAGCAGGAAGTACTTCTTGAAGTTGATCATAATACTTCACTTCATTGCCTGCTATAGAAAGAAGAATATCTCCTTTTTGTAAGCCTGCGTCTACTGCTGATGTACGAATTACAGAGTCTATTTTTGATACTGTTCTAAAACTAAATAGTCGTTGTCCTTTACTTTCTAATAGTTCTTTAGCCAAAGCTTCAGATATAGGTAAGGTGATTTTTTCTCCATCTCTATCTACTTCAAATACCAACGAATCACTCTTAAGTACAATGGCTGGATTGGCAAAATCTCTAAATTTCTCTTGAGACACTCCATTCACCGATATAAGTTTATCGCCAGACTTCAGACCTGCCTGTATACCAAAATCTGTAACTACAATACCGTGAGCATCATTCACTGCCTGCGTAGGAAGCCAAGTGTCACCGTAGTAAAATAATGACAATGAAAATATAATTATACCCAGTATGAAATTGACTGTCACACCACCTACCATAACTACTAGTCGTTGCCAAGCTGGCTTACTTCTAAACTCATGGTCTTCTGGTTCAGCACCTAATTGATCCTGATCAAGACTCTCATCTATCATACCACTTATTTTTACATAGCCACCTAAAGGTAACCATCCTACACCCCATTCGGTGTCACCTATTTTCTTACTGAAAAGTTTAGTACCCCAGGCATCAAAAAATATGAAGAATTTTTCTACTCTGATACCAAAGCTTCTTGCTGATATGTAATGTCCCCACTCGTGAAGTGATACTAATATTGCTAAGGCCAAAATTAACTGACCTGCCATTATCAATGTTCCCATGTTTAATTATAAAATAAGCTGCGAAAATAGCTTTTTATGCTACAAACACTAAGGTCAAAAGACATCTATGGATAAAGGTACTTTTATCTACGCTGAAAACAGAATTAGCTCAACCTTTTATCCTAAAAGCAGTAGACCCTACATGTTTAATAGGTACCTCTTCTTTTATCAACGATACTTCCCAAACATCATTTTGAGAAAGCAATTTAAGTCTATCCCATAGTGTTTTACAACAATTCTCTATAAGTTTAAACTCTTCTTTCATCGTCGTGATTATTATAGCATGAATCTCCTCGTAGTTAATAGTGTCCTCTATATCTAAAAATGTCTTTGACTGTGCAACTGTAGAATAAATATTGACAGAGATAGTGTACATACCTCCTATTTTACGCTCACTAGCATACCATCCGTGGTACGCCTTTACACGTACATTTTCTATATTTAATACTGTTTCTAAACTCTTTGACATTTCGCAACCTTTTTAGGTAATAGTTTTACATTTGCAAAGCTACAGCAAAAAGAAATGACCTTAGACGAGATAAATAAATTAAAAGAAGATAAGAAGGGCAAGGATACATATGATCAACCTGATTTTTATCAAATAGACGACCTTTTAACAGAAGAACATATAATGGTCCGAGACAGTGTGCGTGCGTATGTGAAGAGAGAACTTTCTCCGATCATAGAATCGTGTGCTGAAAATAACTACTTCCCTTCTCACATCGTAAAGCAACTTGGTGAACAAGGTTGCTTTGGTCCACAGATACCAGCAGAGTATGGTGGTGGTGGCCTAGACTATATCAGTTATGGTATCGCTATGCAAGAACTAGAAAGATGCGATAGTGGAATACGATCTACTGCCAGTGTTCAAGGTTCTTTAGTTATGTATCCTATTCATAAGTTCGGCAGCGAAGAACAAAAACGTAAGTTTCTGCCGAAACTTGGTAGCGGTGATATGCTGGGTTGTTTTGGTCTTACGGAGCCAGATCATGGCAGTAACCCAAATGGTATGACTACCAACTATACCGAGGATGGAGATGATATTATACTCAATGGAGCTAAAATGTGGATCAGTAACTCTCCAGAAGCAGATATAGCTGTAGTATGGGCTAAAGATCCAGAGGGAATCGTACGAGGAGTAATAGTAGAGCGAGGTATGGAAGGTTTCACTACACCTACTACCCACGGAAAGTGGAGTCTACGAGCCAGTATTACAGGAGAGTTAGTCTTCGATAACGTTAGAATTCCAAAAACCAATATATTACCCGGAGTACAAGGTCTTAAGGGTCCACTTACCTGCTTAAACTCTGCACGATACGGGATTAGCTGGGGTGCTCTAGGTGCTGCTATGGACTGCTACGAAAGTGCTAGAAAATATGCCGCTCAACGTCACCAGTTTGGCAGACCAATAGGTGGATTCCAACTACAACAGAAAAAACTAGCTGAGATGCTTACCGAAATCACTAAAGCCCAGCTTGTAGTCTGGAGACTAGGTACTTTAATGAATGAAGGTAAAGCTACCCCTGCTCAAATCTCTCTAGCTAAACGAAACAGCGTTGAAATAGCTATCAATATAGCCAGAGAAGCTCGCCAAATGCACGGTGGCATGGGAATCACTGGAGATTACCCTATGATGAGACACATGATGAACTTAGAAAGTGTGGTAACCTATGAAGGTACGCACGATATTCACCTTCTTATACTAGGGATGGAAATAACAGGAGAAAATGCGTTCGAATAAAGTAGTATTTTTTGGGCTTCTAGTCTTGTTTGGCTGTGGGTCTCAAAAAAATAAAATATCTAGAGGGTATGACGCGACGGCGGTATTGCTTCATTTAAATACTACCAAACAGTCTGACAGCATAGGATTTAATCTTGTGCAATCTATTCCGGAACTACTGTATCCTAGGTTACTCACTGGTGACTTAGCTTTATGGGAGAATAGTCAAAAGAGACTTATAATAGGCTCAAAGCAACTTCAGCTGCTAGAAAAAAAAGCTATGATGCCTTTTGTACGCAGCAATGAATTATTTATTCATGAGTATTGGAATCTATTTCAAAATAATTTCGACTTCATTGTGCAAGGTTTTACATTCACCGGAAAAAACAAAAATGGTCAGACTCTAACGTATGGCTATGTAGATGCAGTAGACATTATTAACTTGTTGAAATCTGAGTATATCCCTACGAATGCAAATGGTCCTGGTCTTGTCACTTATTGGGATGCATTACATACCATGGATTTTAACTTTAACTTAGTTCAGTTTGGCTCTAATAACTTTAAAACTAATCCACAGGTGTCCTTTAAGCTTCAATACCAGGCTATAAATGACCCTAAAGTGTATCGTGAATTTCATGAAATAGAAAACACAAAAACAATAACATATCGTGTATTATCACCACTAATAAATTCAAACTCAGAAAATAAGTCGCTCTACTCGGCGATAGAGAAAGCAGTAAATGATAATAAACAAGCTATACTAAATGCTGGAGGAGATAGTCACTTTTCACATATTATCTTTGCACCTTGGAAAGTAGAACAAATCACTGTCAAAGAAAAATGGAGCAAGTATAAGAACATTCATTTTCAAGAACTGATAAGTGTAGAACTCTTCATAGATAAACACGCTATTACCCTCACTAAAAAGCAACTAGAAGAAATAAATACTACGATTAATCTACAAGGCTTAGAAGAGTATTTAAGCGAAAAAAGGTTTAGCTTTATACTTGAAGACATTAATAGCCAAGAAATACAACCACAACAGTCTGAGAAATACTACCAGGCTTTGCTCAAAAAAAATTGGAATAAAATTACACTTTAAAAAAATGGATATTATAAAATTTGGTACCGACGGATGGAGAGCCATCATCGCACAAGAATATACTACTGATAATGTAGCACGTGTGGCCTATGCCACTGCACTTTGGATAAAAGAGCGTGGAGATAATCATACTGCTGTAGTAGGTCACGACTGCCGCTTTGGAGGAAGACTTTTTACAGAGGTTACCATATCTGTATTGATATCACAAGGGATAAAAGTATTTACTTCAGAAGACTTTGTTTCCACTCCTATGGTCTCACTTTCTTCTCTTAATCACAATGCATACGCAGGTATAGTAATCACTGCTAGCCATAATCCACCTAGCTATAATGGATACAAAATCAAAGCTCATTACGGTGGGCCTGCTGTACAATCAGAGATAGATGCTGTAGAAGCTAATATCCCTGACACTTACGAGTACACTACACTCCCATTTGCAGAACTACTAAAGAGTGACTTAGTAGAATTAATAGACATGGAGCAAGAATACATGGATCACGTCTATGCTAATTTTGATATAGAAGGAATTCGAAAAAGTGGTATCAAATTAGCTTACGATGCTATGTACGGTGCTGGTATGAATGTAGTACGACGACTATTCCCAGAGGCCACCCTACTTCATGCAGACTATAATCCTAGTTTTATGGGACAAGCTCCTGAGCCTATCGCTAGGAACTTAAAACCGTTTGCAGAGCTCATAAAAAATAGTGATATAGCATGTGGAATGGCTACAGACGGTGATGCAGACAGAATAGGATTATTTAACGCAAAAGGAGAATTTGTAGACTCACATCACATCATACTACTGCTCATACGTTACCTTGTGGAGCACAAAGGCCTAAAAGGAAATGTGTACACCAGTTTTAGTTGTACTTCTAAGATAAAAAACCTCTGTGATCATTATGGTATAGAAAATCACGTAACTAAGATTGGGTTCAAATACATCTGTAAGGAGATGATAGAAAACGAAAGTTTACTAGGCGGTGAAGAAAGCGGAGGAATAGCCGTAAGTACGCATATTCCTGAGCGTGATGGTATCTGGATGGGACTAATTATCTGGGAGTATATGGCTAAGACAGGCAAAAGCTTAGACGAATTAATCCAAGAAATATATGACATGATCGGTTCTTTTGCTATGGATAGATATGATCTACGTATGCCTGAAGAACAAAAACTATCTATCATAGAAAAATGTAAAGTAGCCGAATACAAAAGTTTTGGTGAATACACTGTAAGTGGTACAGAAACTATAGACGGATATAAATTTGTGCTCAGTGATGATAGCTGGGTAATGATCCGTCCTAGTGGCACAGAACCCTTACTTCGTGTATATGCTCAAGCTGCTACCGCACAAGAAACTATAGCTATACTAGATGCTACTAAGGCTACCATATTGGCATAGAGTTCAGCTTACTTTGCTTCTAGCGAGCTTTGCTATGTGCTGTCAAGCCCAAGACAGTACACACGTAAATTATAAATTACGAAAACAACTAGTCGTAGGTGGAAATGCTGTTGCATACAGTGGAACTATGTTTGGGCTATATCACTTGTGGTATAAAGATTACCCATTGGAAAAGTTTCATTTCTTTAATGACAATAAAGAATGGCAACAGATGGATAAAGTAGGTCACTCATTTTCATGTTACTACGAAGGTGTAGCAGGCATAGAAATGATGAAGTGGGCTGGATATTCTAAAAAGCAATACTCCATCATAGGAGGATCCTACGGCTTTCTTATTCAAACAGGTGTAGAAGTCTTAGATGGTTTCTCCGCAGGATGGGGAGCAAGTCTGGGAGATGTAGCAGCCAATACCTTCGGTGCGGGATTAGCAATATCTCAAAGCCTAATTTGGGATGAGCAGCGTATATGGATGAAGTACTCTTACTCGGCTTCTCCCTACGCACAAGTAAGACCGAATGTACTGGGCAGTTCTCTTACTGAGCGTATGCTAAAGGATTACAATGGTCAGACGTATTGGCTCAGTGCTAATGTGAATTCTTTTTTAAAAGAGGATACGAAATGGCCCAAATGGCTAAATATGGCTGCTGGATATGGAGCAGACGGTATGGTGGGTGGTCATGACAATACCTATACTATTGGAGGGATTTTCTATGATAAAACAGCTACATATAAACGTGCTCGTCAGTTCTACCTATCTCCAGACATAGACCTTACGCGGATTCCGGTGAAGAAAAAAGGACTAAGAACCCTACTTATAATAGCAAACTGTATCAAGTTTCCGATGCCAACTCTAGAGTATCACACCAATCAGGGCATGAAAGCACATTGGCTGCATTTTTAATCCCAATGAAGGCTACTCTCATAAATTTTAACCATTTTCACGTTAATATTAAAAACAAATAGACCTCACTTTGCTTCTTTAATTATATAGTCATTCAAATGAACACCATACTCGAAAACAATCCCGTTTTTCTGCTCTTTTTAGTCATATCAATGGGAGTTTTAGTAGGAGGCCTAAAAATAAGAGGCAAATCTTTTGGAGTATCTATGGTACTATTCGTAGGACTATTTTTCGGATACCTCAATCCTTCCTACCAGTTACCAGAGTTTATCTTAATACTCGGCCTTTCCATATTCATTTACTCCATCGGGCTCAATACAGGACCTATCTTTTTTAAATCTTACCGCCAAAACGGTATGCGGGATATAGGCTTTAGTTTTATGATTGTGCTATTCACCGGATTACTAGCAGGTACTATGTTCTATCTTTTGGGATTTTCAGCTGCCACTGTTTCAGGCATTTTTGCCGGGGTGAGCACTAATACTCCAGCCTTTGCTGCAGTGCTAGACTATATCCAAAATACAGAAGGTGCAAACGCCCTAGCTTCTGAAGACTTAGTAGTATCCTACACTCTCGCCTATCCTATCGGTATCCTAGGCAGTATAGTTGCTATTATTCTAATGGAGAAAATACTGAAGGTAGACTATGCCTTAGAGTACAAGCAACTACGCAATAGCTATCCGCTAGATAATGACCTTACCAGTGCCTCAGTAGAAATAACCAATGACACTATTGTGGGTGTACCCATCCGCGAACTCGTACAGCAAAATAATTGGAATATCAATTTTGGTAGAGTGAAAAGTGGCTCAAAACTTAGCTTGAGTCGTTGGGATACTAATTTCAAAAAAGGAGATACGGTAATGATACTAGGTGGTAAAGAGGACATAGCTGCTGCTACGGCACTCCTAGGCAGACAATCAGAAGATAAAATATCCTATGATCGTAGAGAGTTTGATAGCAGACGCATATTTATGTCCAACCCTAAGCTTGCTGGACGGACCATAGCTTCGCTTAATCTTCCTGAAAAATTTAATTCCATAATTACTCGCATCCGACGAGGAGATAATGATATGCTGGCCCACGGTAACACCGTATTAGAACTGGGTGATCGGATACGCTTCATCGCTAAACGTGAAGACTTATCAAAACTATCCAACTACTTTGGTGATAGCTATCAAGCAAGCAGCCGTATCAATTTATTCTCCTTCGGATTTGGATTATCATTGGGTCTTCTGTTAGGTACGCTATCTATTCCCTTAGGTCCTGACTTACAGATAAAGCTGGGCTATGCTGGTGGGCCCCTTGTAGTGGGTCTTATTCTAGGAGCACTCAGACGTACAGGTCCTATACTCTGGACGCTGCCTTATAGTACCTCAGTGGTCTTACAGCAGATAGGTCTTATGTTTTTACTGGCGAGTATAGGTGTCAATAATGGAGGTCGTTTCTTTGAAAGCCTCAGTATAGATAGTATCGGAATAATAGCTGCTGCCACCACACTGTGTTTACTATCGGGTATATTAATACTAACCATCGGCTATAAGCTCGTAAAAATACCCTTCTCGCTCCTACTCGGCATGGTATCTAATCAGCCAGCGGTAGTCACCTTTGCCAGTGAAAAAGTAGGCAATAAACTTCCGGAGATAGGCTATGCCATTGTAAGCTTCCCCAAAAATAGTACTGTTAAAGAGTAGAAAAAAGTAATTAAATTTAACGGCACAAAAAATGAGAAAAAGTAAGTTTACACCGCATCAGATTGCGAAGATTTTAAAGGAGTTCGAA